>Ga0233439_10005286_pt1 | contig 12066 bp, 8 predicted proteins | sample SI_123_September_6_FD_182713 | JGI IMG/M metagenome (GOLD analysis project Ga0233439, IMG submission 182713) | Seawater microbial communities from Saanich Inlet, British Columbia, Canada - SI_123_September2016_100_MG | ecosystem: Environmental > Aquatic > Marine > Inlet | place: Canada: British... | reverse complement strand
TCTATCTGATAATTGAGTTTTTTTATAAATAAAAATTAAATATAAATTGCTTAAAATTCCTAACAAAATAATTAAATTTGAAGTAATAAAATCAAATTTAAAACTTAAAAAAAAATAGACAAAATTAACAGATATTAATTGTCCAATCACAGCTATCCATCTTAAACTTATATAAGTAGATTTTTTAAAGGAATAATATTTTGAAGTTTCAAAAAACTTCATTATTAGATATCAAGATTCTGAACATTTATTGCGTTAGAAATAATAAAATCTTTTCGCAATGCAACATCATTACCCATCAAAGTATGTATCAAACTTTGATCTTTTTTAACATCTTTAGAATATTGAACTTGAAGTAAATTACGAGTTTCAGGATCAAGAGTTGTGCTCCATAATTCTTCAGGATTCATTTCACCTAGACCTTTAAATCTTTGGATATTCATTTTAGATTTTTTTAAATCTAACTCTTTAATAAATTCTTTAGAACCTTTTTTAATTTTTTTTAATTCTTTATTATTATTTACTATGTAATTCTCTAATTCTTTTTCATCTTTTATATAAATTCCTTTTGATCCTTTATTTATTTTAAATAATGGTGGTTGAGCTAAATATATATGGCCATTTTCAATCAATTTATTAAACGGTTTGTTGTTAAAGAAAGTTAATAACAATGCTCTAATATGAGATCCATCCACATCAGCATCAGTCATGATAATAATTTTTCCATATCTAAGATCTTTTAAATCTATTTCTTGTACTTTTGGATCTAGGCCAAGTGCATTAATTAAAGTAACTATTTCATTAGAAGAAATCATTTTTGATAAAGCTTTAATTCTTTGTTGTTCTGATCCGTCTCCATTACCATTTTTTTTGACAGCTAAATCTTCAACATATGTGTTCAAAATTTTACCTCTTAAAGGCAAAACTGCTTGATTGGATCTATTTCTTCCTTGTTTTGCAGACCCCCCTGCTGAATCACCCTCTACAATAAATAATTCTGTGCCTTCTTGTTTTCCTATCTGACAATCTGCTAATTTTCCTGGAAGACCGCTCAATTCAAGAGCACCCTTACGTCTTACATTTTCTCTAGCTTTTCTTGCAACATCTCTTGCCACGGCTGCCTGAATAACTTTGGCTAAAATTATTTTTGCCACAGATGGATTTTGATCAAACCATATAGAAAGCTTTTCATTAACTATCGTCTCCACTGTCATTCTTACTTCTGATGAAACTAATTTATCTTTCGTTTGTGATGAAAATTTTGGATCAGGAATTTTGGTAGATAAAACACATGTTAGTCCTTCTTTGATATCATCTCCTGAAATTGATAATTTATTTTTTTTAAGAAGATTATGTTCATTTGCATACTTATTAATTACTCTTGTTAAAGCACTTCTAAATCCTAACAAGTGTGTTCCACCATCTTTTTGATAGATATTATTTGTGTAAGGAAAAATATCTTCTGCATAACTTGCATTCCATTTTAACGAACACTCAAGTTCTATATTATTTTTTTTTCCTTCTATATAAATTGGTTTTTTAAATAAATCATTTCCATTTTTATTTTGTAGTTTTTCTCTTTTTTCATCTAAAAAATCTACAAATTGTAAAACACCACCATCAAATTTAAATTCTATAGTTTTTTCTTTTTTTTGACTTGCATCTGTAAAAATAATTTTAATACCTTTATTTAAAAATGCCAATTCTCTCATTCGTTTAATTAGGATATTTGCACTAAATTTAATTGAGGAAAATATTCCTTTAGAAGGCAAAAAAGTTATTTGAGTTCCTGATTCTTTTGACTTTCCAGTAACTTTTAAAGGTGCTTTTGCTTCTCCATTGTTAAATTCTATAAAGTGTTTCTTTCCATCTCTATTTATTTCTAATTGTAATTTTTCTGACAGTGCATTTACAACCGAAACACCCACTCCATGAAGTCCACCTGAAACTTTATAAGAATCGTGATCAAACTTACCACCTGCATGAAGCTGTGTCATGATAACTTCTGCTGCTGATTTTTTTTCTCCCTTATGCATATCAACAGGAATTCCTCTACCATCATCGTTAACTGTGATAGTTCCATCAGAATTAATTCTTACATTAATATTTTTACAATGACCTGCTAAAGCTTCATCTATAGAGTTATCAACAACTTCATAAACCATATGATGTAAACCGGTTCCATCATCTGTATCTCCAATATACATTCCTGGTCTTTTTCTGACCGCCTCAAGACCTTTTAAAACTTTGATGGAGTCTGCTTGATATGTGTTTTTATTTGTCATTTTTTAATTTTAGGAAAAAATAATTATAACATTTTTTAAAAAAAATGCTTATTTATCTTCATAAAAATAACTTTAAAATGACTAATTAGGCTTTAATAATAGGGTTGATTTAATGGCGGAGAGAATGGGATTCGAACCCATGAAAGGATTACTCCTTTACACGCTTTCCAAGCGTGCGCCTTCAACCACTCGGCCACCTCTCCAAAAAAATTAAATCTTTATCAGATTTGATATTTCATTTTTAAGACTTTTAATCAAAAAAAAATTAGTAACTCCGACTTTATTTACAAATACATAATTATTTTGTTCTAATAATTTAAATATTTCAGATTGAAAATATTCTTCTGGAATCATTTCATTGTTTTCAATTGTAATTAATTTTGGTTTATATTTTTTAAAATTTATACCCTTAATTACATTTAATTCAGTTCCCTCTACATCTACATTAAGGTAGTCAAAATCATGAAAGTCATTATTTTCTAATACCGTATTTAAAGTATAGCAATTTATATCAACTTTAATCTGGTCATCACTGGACTTCTGTAATGAATTTTGTTGATTAATCATACCATTTTGAAAGTAAAAAGTTTTTTCATTAAAATCTGAAATCGCACAATTTAAATTAATGTCTCTTTTTCTAGCTATATTGAACAAATCTATAGAAGTTTTACTTACATCAATATTAATGCCCCTCCAATTTTTTTGATATAATTTTGCAGTTAATGATCCTTTGAATGGATGATAACAGCCAACGTCAACATATTTTCCATTATTAATACTTTTTAACAATCGTCCAATAAAGACATCCTCTGCAAATTCACCAAAATGATATGAAGGTTTTCTATTTCTTTGTATTTTTAATAATTTATAAAAAAAATAAAATATTTTATTCTTTAATAAATTTTTTTTCATTTTTCTTTGCTAATTTTTAAAACACCTATAAATGCCTCTTGAGGAATCTCTACCCTACCGAATTGTTTTGATCGTGCTTTTCCCTTTTTTTGTTTTTCTAGAAGTTTTCTTTTTCTATCTGTTGCACCACCACCATGAATTTTCGTTAAAACATCTTTCTTAAACCCTTTAATTGTTTCTCTTGCAATAATTTTACCTCCTATTGCTGCTTGAACAGGTATCATAAAGTTGTGTCTTGGAATCAAATCTTTTAATTTTTCACATACTTCTCTTCCTGTTCTTTGAGCAAAATCTTTATGTATCATCATTGCCAATGCATCAACAGGTTCTGCATTCACTAATATTCCTAGTTTAACCAGATCTCCCTCTCTATGTTCAATAATTTCATAATCAAAACTTGCATAACCACTAGTCATTGATTTTAATCTATCATTAAAATCAAAAACAACTTCATTTAATGGTAGCTCATAATTTACTACCGCTCTATTTCCTGAATAACTTAAATTTTTTTGAATGCCTCTTTTATCCTGACACATTTTCATTATTGACCCCAAGTATTCATCAGGTGTAATTATTGTTGCTTTTATCCATGGTTCTTCAATTAATTTGATTAATGTTGGATCTGGTAAGCTTGAAGGATTGTGTAAATCGACAAGTTCACCATTATTCATATAAACTTTATATACAACACCAGGAGTGGTAGTTAGTAAATTAACATCAAATTCTCTCTCTAATCTTTCTGTTACTATTTCTAGGTGCAATAGTCCTAAAAATCCACACCTAAATCCAAGACCAAGTGCAGTTGAAGACTCGGGCTCAAAAGAAAAACTTGCATCATTCAATTGAAGTTTTGCTAGTCCATCTTTTAATTTTTGATACTCAGAACTATCTACAGGAAACAATCCACAAAATACTACAGGCTTACTTGGTTTAAATCCTGGTAATGCTTCATTTAAAGGCTTGGCTGCATCACAAATAGTATCACCAACTTTTGTTTCAGATAAAACTTTTATTCCTGTTGTTATAAAGCCTATTTCACCAGCATGTAATTCATTAATATCTGTAGCTTTAGGAGTAAATACTCCAACTTTTTCAATGATATATTCTTGATTGGTGGACATCATTTTTATTTTCATATTTTTTGAAATTTTTCCATCAATAACTCTTACTAAAATAACCACTCCTAAATAAGTGTCATACCAACTATCAACTAATAAACATTTTAGATCTCCAGAACTTTCTCCCTTTGGGCCTGGCAATACTGTAATAATTTGCTCTAAAATATTATCAATACCTTCACCTGTTTTTCCAGAACAAGGAATAGCGCCATCAGTATCAATTCCTATTACTTCTTCAATTTGTTTCTTTGTTTTATCTAAATCTGATGCAGGCAAATCTACCTTGTTTAATACAGGAACAATTTCGTGATTGATATCTAGTGCCTGATATACATTTGCTAATGTTTGTGCTTCAACGCCTTGGGTGCTATCAACAATCAATATTGATCCTTCACAAGCATACAAAGATCTACTTACCTCATAACTAAAATCTACATGCCCAGGGGTATCAATAATGTTTAAAATATAATTTTTACCATCTTTAGCTTTATAATTAAGTTTTACAGTTTGAGCTTTAATAGTTATTCCTCTTTCACGCTCAATATCCATTGAGTCTAAAACTTGTTCCTTCATTTCTCTTTCCGTAAGACCACCACAACTATGGATTATTCTATCTGCTATTGTAGATTTTCCATGATCAATATGTGCAATAATTGCAAAGTTTCTAATGTTGTCGATTGTGCTCATTTACTTTACGAACGTATTTTAGCACCAGTTTTATTTTCAACTGTTTTGATAATTGAATTGTTAATATTTTCTAAATCATTATCGTTCAATGTTTTTTCAGATGACTGAATTGTTACACTTATTGCTATTGATTTTTGATTTTCTGGAATATTTTCACCTTCATAAACATCAAAAACTTTTATATTACTAATTAGTTTTTGATCCACACTAGTAATGGCATTTATTAAATCTTTGGCTTTTACATCTTTGTTTACTATAAATGCAAAATCTCTTTCAGATTTTTGATAGTCTGAAACTGCAAACTTTGTTTTTTGATCATTCAATGTTTTTTTAGGTAGTTTTAAATTATCTAAAAAAATTTCAAAACCCACTAAGGATTCTGTTTTTATATCTACTTTTTTTAAGATATTCGGGTGAATTTCCCCAAAATAAGCAGCCACTTGGTCTTTTCCTTTATTTAAAAATATTCTTCCTGATTTGCCTGGATGGTAGTAATTTGGAGTTTCGTTATCTATAAAAAACTTGTCAGAATTATAGCCTGCTTCAATTAAAGTTTGAATAACATCTCTTTTGGTATCAAACACATCTACATTTCTATCTTTTTCAATCCATGACAAACGTGATTTTTTACCTGCTGATAAACCACAAGCTACTGTGTTCTGTTCGCCTGGCTGTGAGCCATTAAAAATAGGGCCTATCTCAAATATCGAAATATCCTTAAAGCCCCTATCTAAATTTTTATTCATATACATAATTAAATTTGAAAATATTGAACTTCTTAAAACTCCAAGCTCAGAACTTATTGGGTTTACAATTTTAATTTCTTTATTTGTTTCTCTAAAATGATCATTAAAATTTGAATCTGTGAATGACCATGTGATTGCCTCTAAATATCCTTTAGAAGCAATAGCTCTTTGTAAAAAATGAAATAACTTTTGCGATTGAGTTAAAGTAGATTTTATTCTTTCTTTAACTGGATCTACAATCTTTATCTTGTCATAACCAGTTATTCTTACTAATTCCTCAACGATATCTATTTCTTGTAAAATATCAGGTCTCCATGAAGGAACAGATAATTTTAAATATTTTTTTTCCTTTTTAGATTTAAAGCCAAGATCATTTAAAATAGAAAGAATTTCTTTTGTAGAAATTTTGAAACCAACTATTTTTTCAAATAAATCAGGATCAAACTTAATTGTTTGAACTTTATAAGTTTCCAATTTTTGAATATCTGTCTTGCTAACTTCTCCGCCACAAATTTCTTTAATTAATAATGCCGCTTTATTTAAACCATCTTCAATAGATAATGGATCAATGCCTCTTTCAAACCTAAATTTTGCATCCGTATCGATGTTTAATATTTTTGCGGTGTTTCTAATTGATCTAGGCTCAAAATATGCGGACTCTAATAATACATTTTTTGTATTAAATTCTGTACCAGTTCTTGTGCCTCCAATAATTCCACCTAAACCTAAAATCCCCTTGTTATCACTGATTACGCACATACCACCTTCTAATTTGTAGTTTTGATTATCTAGAGCTGTAAATTCCTCTCCAGATTTAGAGTTTCTAACAACAATACCTTTTTCAATTTTATCAGCATCATACGCGTGTAATGGACGGTTAATATCAAGCATTACATAATTTGTAATATCCACTATTGCTGAAATTGATTTTTGACCAATTGAAAGTAATTTATCTTTTAACCATTGAGGGCTTTCAGTATTTTTTACATTTGTTACCAAACAACTTCCAAAAGCAGTACAGCCTTGATTTTTTTCTTTAGTAATTTTTACCGTTATAGTCTGTTTGGTGTTTGATTTAATTTTTTTTTCTTTTGTATTCTTCATTTTACCAAAACCAGAAGCTACAAGATCTCTGGCTATCCCTTTGACACCAAGGCAATCTGGCCTGTTAGGTGTAATTGATAAATCGATAAGGTTTGAATTAGATTTAAAAAAATAACTATTTCCAATACTTTTTCCATACTTTGAAGATGATAACTCTGTTATGCCATCACTCTCATCAGATAGTTTTAATTCAGACTCTGAACAGAGCATTCCATAAGATATAACATCTCTAATCTTAGCTACTATTAATTTTGTTTTACTCTTTGGTACAATTGCACCTGGAGGAGCATATATTGTTATCAGTCCTTCTCTTGCATTAGCAGCACCACATACAACTTTTTTAAGTTCTTTTTCTCCAACATCAACATCACAAACTTTAAGTCGATCAGCATTTGGATGTTTTTCTGTTTTTATAATTTTTGCCACCTTAAATAGATCTAATCCTTCAGATAAATTTTCTATACTTTCAACTTCTAAACCAACATTAGTAAGTTTTTCTAGAAGTGCTTCTTCTTTTAAATTTGTTTTTAAGTGATCTTTTAACCAATCAAATGTGATCTTCATCGACTTAAACCTCTATAATTTGTTGGCACATCTAATGGATCAAACCCAAAATGATTTAGCCATCTATAATCACAATCAAAGAAAGCTCTTAAATCATTTATGCCATACTTTAACATGGCCAATCTATCAATCCCAATTCCAAATGCATATCCTTGATATTTTGATGGATCAACTTTTACATTTTTTAGAACATTGGGGTGAACCATTCCACACCCTAAAATTTCAAGCCACTGATCACCTTCTCCTATGATAATTTTTCCATCCTTTATTTCATATCCAATATCTACCTCTGCAGAAGGCTCAGTAAATGGAAAGTGACTTGGTCTAAATCTCATTTTAATTTTTTCAACTTCAAAAAATTCTTTAATAAAATAATTTAAACAACCTTTTAAATGACCCATATTTATGTCTTTATCTATGTGCAAACCTTCTACTTGATGAAACATTGGTGCATGTGTCTGATCACTGTCAGATCTGTAAGTTCTGCCAGGTGCAATAATTTTAAATGGAGGTTTGTCTTTTAACATTGTTCTAATTTGAACTGGTGACGTATGAGTTCTTAATAAAATTTCTTTATTCTCATCAAGATAAAATGTGTCATGCATATCTCTTGCAGGATGATTGTCTGGGGTATTTAAAGCTGTAAAATTATTATACTCATTTTCAATATCAGGACCTTCCTCTACGCTAAAACCTATCTCAGAAAAGATTGATGAAATCTCATCTATAGTTTGGGAAACAGGATGAATTTTACCTCTTACAAATGGTCGTTCTGGTAGTGTTATATCAATTTTTTCTTTTTTTAATTTTTCATTTATCTTTTTTGCATTAATTTCATTTATTTTATTTGTAATTAAATTTTGAAGCTCATCTTTGATCTGGTTAAGATCAGATGCAAATTTTTTTCTCTCTGTCTCAGGTATTGAGCCAATATTTTTAAATTGAGATGAGATTAAACCATTTTTTCCAAATAGTTCTGTTTTGATTTGATTTATTTCTTCTAAACCTAAATTATTATTAAGCTTTGTTGAAAAGTCATTTTTAATATTTTTTAAGTCTGACATATTGATAGATTATTTCCTTAAGAAATAAAAACAATAGCGAAGATTAATTTAAAGCTGATTGAGCTTTTTGTACAATTGTTTTGAATGCTTCTGGGCTATCGTAGGCAATTTCAGCAAGAATTTTTCTATCAATTGTAATACCACATTTGCTTAGCCCATTAATAAATTTAGAATAGGTTAAGCCTTCGGCTCTAACGCCAGCATTGATTCTTTGTATCCACAATGATTTAAATTCTCTTTTTTTATTTCTACGGTCTCTATATGCATATTGCATAGCTTTTTCCATAGCTTGCTTTGCAACTCTTATGGTATTTTTTCTTCTGCCCCATTGTCCTTTGACAGCTTTTAAAACTTTTTTATGTTTAGCTTTGCTTGTTACGCCTCTTTTAACTCTAGCCATTATTAACCTCTTAAACTGTAAGGCATAAACGATTTAACAATTTTTCCATCTTGTTTGGACATTGTTGTTGTGCCTCTTAATTTTCTTATTTGAGAATTTGTTCTTTTGATCATACCATGTCTTTTACCAGCTTGAGCTGTTATTACCTTGCCTGTTGCAGATATCTTAAATCTTTTTTTTGCTGAGCTTTTAGTTTTTAATTTTGGCATAATTCTGCGGTGTTATACAAAGATTGATATAAATTTACAACCTATATTAAGGCTTATAAAGGCTGAATTACCATGATCATTTGCTTACCATCAAACTTAGGGTGCAATTCTACCTTACCAATATCCTTCATATCTTCTTTAATCTTATCCATTAATTCTTTTCCTAAATGAGAGTGCTGGAGCTCACGGCCTTTAAATCTTACTGTAAATTTTACCTTGTCTCCCTTTGCAATAAATTTTTTTGCATTTTTTACTTTAAAGTCATAGTCGTGGGTTTCGGTAACTGGCCTCATCTTAATTTCTTTTAAAAGAACAATTTTTTGTTTTTTCTTTGCGATATTAGCTTTCTTTTGGGCATCATATTTGAACTTACCCATATCCATTATTTTGCAAACTGGTGGATTTGCATTAGCTGCTATCTCTATTAAATCTAAACCTTGATTTTTTGCCATTGATATAGCTTCATTGGTATTCATAGTTCCAAGATTCTCACCATCACTTGCTATAACCTGAACATCTGGGGACGAGATTCTATTATTAGATCTTGGACCTCTGTCTTTGGTTCTTCTTTGAAAGTAATTTTGTTTAAAATCTGCCACTTAGTTTGGTGATACTTTGTTTAAAGCAGAAAAGGTTTTTAAGAATAAATTTAAATCCATATTTTCTTGTTTGTTCGAGTCTAATCTTCTAATCGTTACCGAGTTAGAGTCAACTTCTTTTTTACCACAAATTAATAAAAGAGGTATTTTTGCTAATGAATGATCTCTTATTTTATAATTTAAATTATGTTTTTTTAAGTCAACGTTTGAACTTATTCCAGCTTGTTTAATTTTTTTAGAAACTTCAATTGCATACTCATCAAACTCTTCAGAAATTGGGATAACAACAGTTTGTAAAGGTGAGATCCAGAATGGAAACTTACCAGCATAATGTTCAATTAGTATTCCAATAAATCTTTCTAGAGAGCCAAATAGTGCTCTATGAAGCATGACTGGAACTTTTTTTGTTCCGTCATTTTCAACATAAGAGGCATCTAATCTACCCGGCAAGTTAAGGTCAACCTGTAAAGTTCCACATTGCCAATCTCTTCCTATAGCATCTCTTAATACAAACTCAATTTTAGGCCCATAAAAAGCTCCTTCACCTTTGTTGATACTATATTCAAGTTTAGATGCTTTAACAGCTTCAAGTAAAGAAGCCTCTGCCTTGTCCCAAACTTCATCATCACCAACTCTTACATCTGGTCTATCAGCGTATTTTAATATTACATTTTCAAAACCAAGGTCTTTATAAATATCTAAAATCAAATTAGTTACATTTAGACACTCACTTGTTATCTGATCCTCTGAACAAAAAATATGAGCATCATCTTGGGTAAAGGCTCTTACTCTCAAAAGACCATGCAATGCACCTGATGGTTCATATCTATGTACTTTGCCAAATTCAGTTATTCTTAATGGAAGATCACGATAGCTTTTTAATCCTTGGTTAAAAACTTGAATATGGCCTGGGCAGTTCATCGGTTTAATTGCAAACACTTTTTTGTCTGGTGTTTCAGACGTATACATATTTTCTCCATATTTTTCCCAGTGACCAGATTTTTCCCATAACAATCTATCGAGTACCTCGGGCGTATTAACTTCTTTGTAACCAGCAGCATCTTGTCTACTTCTCATATAGTTTATTAATTTTTGAAAAAGAGCCCATCCTTTTTCATGCCAAAATACTGAACCTGGACTTTCTTCTCTAAAGTGAAATAAGTCCATTTCTTTTCCTAATTTTCTATGATCTCTTTTTTCTGCTTCTTCAATTCTTTTTAAATATTCGTCTAAATCTTTTTGGGTTGCCCAGCTCGTACCATAAATTCTTTGTAACATTTCATTATTAGAGTCACCTCTCCAATATGCTCCTGAAACTTTAGTTAGTTTAAAAAATTTTCCAATTTTTCTTGTTGAAGAAAGATGTGGCCCTCTACAAAGATCATGCCATTCACCATGGAAGTAAATAGAAACATCTTCATTTTCAGGTATTGCCTCAATTAATTCTGCTTTGTAAGTTTCTCCTTTTTTTTTAAAATGTGAGATAGCTTTATTTCTCTCCCAAACTTCTCTTTTTGTAATCTCATTTCTGTCAACAATATCTTTCATTTTATTTTCAATTTTTTCCAAATCATCTGTAGTAAAAGGCTCTTTTCTTGCAAAATCATAAAAAAAGCCATTTTCAATAACTGGCCCAATAGTTACTTGTGTTCCTGGAAATAATTCTTGTACTGCCATTGCCAAAATATGTGCTGTATCATGTCTTATGGTTTCTAAACCCTCAGGATTTTTTGATGTGAATATTTTTATAGAACAATCTTTTTCAATTAAAAAATCTAAATCTTTTAAATCACCATCAACACTTATAACCATAGCTTGTTTGGCTAGTGACTTACTAATTTTTTCAGCTACATCTAGACCTGTAACTTTGTCTGGAAATGTTAAATTATTTCCATCTGGTAGTGTAATTATAGGCATTTAATTTAATAATCTTTTATACTCTGAATAAGTAGAAAAGCACATTTTTTCAACATTAAATTTTTGAATTATATTTTTTCTTCCCTCTATACCAATTGATTTTAATGATACTTCATCTAAAGAAAGAGTTTTTAGAATTTTTTGACTTAATGATTTTGCATTATCAGACTCGAATAAAAAACCAGTTTTTTCGTCAACTACAGTTTCATTAGAACCACCAATATTGCTTGCAATTATTGGTTTTTCCATTGATTGTGCTTCTACAGCAACTCTTCCAAAAGCTTCTGGTTCAATTGATGCTGAAACCACAATATCTGAGACTTTATAAGCTAGAGCCATATCTTCGCAATGATCAATAAATCTAATTTGTTTTGTCACTCTGTATTGTTCAGAAAGGCGAATTAATTTTTTTTTATATAAATCTCTGCCCTGATCGCTACCAAGAACAACTGCATAAAAAG
>Ga0233439_10005284_pt1 | contig 12070 bp, 10 predicted proteins | sample SI_123_September_6_FD_182713 | JGI IMG/M metagenome (GOLD analysis project Ga0233439, IMG submission 182713) | Seawater microbial communities from Saanich Inlet, British Columbia, Canada - SI_123_September2016_100_MG | ecosystem: Environmental > Aquatic > Marine > Inlet | place: Canada: British... | reverse complement strand
AAGCCGACCATTCAGGCATGATCATCGAGGCACGCGCCCAAGTTCGGATCACATTACGTGAACCTGCAGCTTGTGCAGCGGCTACCTTTTTCATCAGTTTTGGGTCGACGTATGGACCCTTTTTGATTGACCGTGACATCTTTAGTCTCGACAGCCAGAAACCTTATCGGTCTCTAGCGGTCATACCTCCGCCTCAGAATAAATTTATTGGTCTTCTTGTTTCGGCGCGTGCGCTTACCAAGAGCAGGCTGACCCCAAGGAGTCTTAGGACCTGGCATACCAATACCAGACCGGCCTTCACCACCACCATGTGGGTGAGCATCCGGGTTCATTGCTGAACCTCGCACACTTGGACGGCGACCGCGGTGACGGTTCCGACCAGCTTTACCCAACTTTTCATTCTTGTGATCCAGGTTAGAAACCTGACCCACAGTTGCCAAGCAATTGCTCAGCAATCTTCGCATTTCACCCGATGGAAGCCGGATGAGCGTGTAACCCGATTCGTGCGCCATGACCTGAGCAACCGCGCCGGCGCTCTTGACCATTTGACCACCCTTACCGGGTGTTACTTCGACGTTGTGTATAAGCGTACCTGTTGGAAGCGTTCCCAGCGGACGAGAGTTACCTGTAGTTACAGGAACATCTTCACCACTAGCAACGGTGTCACCAACTGTTACTCCGTTAGGAGCAACGATGTATCGCTTAATACCATCTTCGAACAATACGAGTGCGATCCGAGCCGTTCGGTTTGGATCGTACTCAATAGACATAACTGTTGCCGTACCGGCTTTGTCGCGCTTGAAGTCGACAATCCTGTAACGACGTTTGTGGCCACCACCGCGGTGTCGAACTGTAATTCGACCACGGTTGTTTCGCCCACCGGTCTTTTTGATTATTCCGAGCAGGCTCTTTTCAGGCTTGCCCTTAGTGATGTCCTTGTAATCGTCAGCGACCGTATCGCGACGACCAGGGGACGTGGGCTTATATTCTTTAAGTCCCATTTTCTATGCCCCCTCGAACAACTGAATGGTATCGCCGGCCTTCAAGGAAACGATTGCTTTCTTCCAGTCGGGCTGCTTCGACGGTGTGCGACCGTATCGCTTTACTTTGCCAGGGACAGTCAGGGTGTTGACCTTGACTACCTTGACATCGAATGCCCATTCAACTGCTTTAGCAATGTCGTGCTTGCTTGCGCCTGAATCAACTTCAAATACGTAGCGACCCATTTCGCCGAGAAGAGTGCTCTTCTCAGTGATGATCGGACGTCGTAATACTTTGGCGAGGGACATTATTCCTTGCCTCCGGCATCGCCCAAGAGACTATCGATAGCCGCTAGAGCATCCTGCGTAATGATTAGGTTAGGGGTACTAACTGTCTCCAATGGATTCATCAGAGCAGCAGCTTGTACTTCAACACCAGGGATGTTGTTTGCCGACTTGACCACGTTTTGGTCAGTCGAACCGGTAACGATAAGCGTTCGACCCTTCAGCTCAAAGGCACTAACCATGTCTTTGATCACGCTGCTCTTAGGAGCAGTAATGGTCAGTGAGTCGAGGATTATCAACGCCTCGTCTCTGATCTTCTCAGATAGCGCAACTCGAAGTGCCTGACGACGCATCTTCTTAGGAAGACGCTGCCGGTAGCTTCGTGGGTGCGGCCCGTGCGCCACTCCACCGCCCTTGAGGAGTGGAGATTTACGACTACCTTGACGAGCCTGACCAGTCCCCTTTTGAGGACGAATCTTTCTCGTGGAGTAAGTCACTTCATTCCGTTGCTGAGTGTCTTGAGTTCCGTGACGCTTGTTCGCCTGCTGGGCTATTACGACCTGGTGCAGGAGAGCGTCGTTGCTCTCGGCTCGCCATACCTTATCGCTTGCAACGACAGATCCGACGACTTTGCCTTTATTGTCTTGTACTTGCAGATCCATTATTTACCCTGCCTTTCGATTCGAACGATTCCGTTCTTAGCGCCAGGAATAGATCCTCGAACTAGAACCACGTTCTTCTCGATATCAGCAGCTACGACCCGGAGGCCTTTTATTGTTTTCGTGTCGACACCATAGTGTCCGGCCATTTTTTGTCCTGGCCATACACGTCCTGGCGAAGTACCTGCACCGATTGAACCAGATGAACGGTGTCGGGAGGTCTGACCGTGAGTCTTAGGACCACCAGCAAAGTTCCACCGGCGTACAACACCTGAGAAGCCCTTGCCTTTAGAAGTGCCGATCACTTTGATCGACTCTCCAATTTCAAATATGTCGGCTTTCAGTTCCTGACCAACTTCGAATTCAGAGAGGTCATCCACTTTGAATTCTTGTAGGTGTGAGAACTTTCCACCTGCCCGAGCTTGATGCCCGGCTTCAGCCTGATTCAGCTTGCTTGCGGCAAGGAATCCGATCTGTACGGCTTCATAGCCATCTCGAGCATCCGTCTTCACCTGAGTGACGACACACGGCCCGACCTCAACTGCCGTAACTGGCTCTGCAGTTCCGTCATCGTGGTAGTAGGTTGTCATTCCGATCTTGCGACCGAGAAGTCCGGCGATAGTCATTTTCGTTTACTTGCTTACCGTTTTACTATTTGGCTTTAGAGCTTGATAGCGATATCGACGCCAGCGGGGACGTTGAGTCGTGTCAGCGAATCGATCGTCTTCGAGCTAGGCTCGAGGATGTCGATCAGTCGCTTGTGAACACGAAGCTCAAAGTACTCACGGGAGTCCTTGTGTACGTGAGGCCCTCGGATCACGGTGAATCGGCGTTTTGCTGTAGGCAAAGGAACCGGTCCGGCTGTTTGGGCACCTGTTCGCTCTGCAGTTTCCATAATCTGCTGAGCCGAGATGTCCAACACTCGGTGATCGAACGCTTTTAGGACGATTCGAATTTTCTGTCCTGGCATTCTCTAATTTCCTGACACTTTCTCTGCAACGTTCTTCGGTACTGCCGAGTAGTGATCCAACTCCATAGAGAAGCTGGCACGACCGGTAGTTAGCGAACGAACATGCGTGGCGTACTGGAAGGTTTCCGCAAGCGGGATAAACGCATGAATTACCTGCGTTATCCCACGGACTTCCATGTTCTGAACCTGAGAACGCCTGGAGTTCAAGTCTCCAAGCACATCACCAAGGTATTCAGAAGGAGTAATAACTTCGATCTTCATAATCGGCTCAAGAAGAGCAGGTTTGCCCTTCGCCATTGCGGACTTGAACGCCATAGAGGCAGCCACTTTGAAAGCCATTTCAGAAGAGTCAACGTCGTGATGCGAACCATCTATCAACACTGCCTTCATATCGACCACTGGATATCCAGCGATCACGCCTGCACGGGCAGCTTCACGGAAGCCTTGCTCGATTGGCCTGAAATACTCACGAGGTAGAGTCGAACCAGTAATTTCAGATTCAAACAACAACCCTGTACCCGGATCAACGGGCTCAAGTCGGAGTGTGCAGTCACCATACTGTCCGTGACCACCAGTCTGCTTGACCAATTTACCCTGGGCAGTTGCAGCCTTGGTAACGGTCTCACGGTAGGCAACTCGAGGAGCACCAACCGTGGCATCTACATTGAATTCTCGTCGCATTCGTTCAACGATTACGTCGAGGTGAAGTTCACCCATTCCAGCAAGTATGACCTGACCACTCTCTTCATCGCTTGAAACGACAAGAGTCGGGTCTTCATCAGCAAGTCGAACCAATGCGGTCGACATCTTCTCTTGGTCGGTTCGAGTTTTAGGCTCAACCGCAACAGAAAGAACTGGTTCAGGGAACGAAATTTGTTCTAGCGAAATCTGTGCATCCTGTGGGCAGAGAGTCTGACCGGTGATCGTGTCCTTAAGACCGATCGCAGCGACGATTTCACCAGGCCCAGCGAACTTCTTCTCTTCACGAGAGTCAGCATGCATGACCATGAGTCGACCGATTCGCTCTTTCGACCGAGTGCTCGAGTTATAGATGTTTACGCCCGACTCAAGGATTCCTGAGTAAACCCGAAGGTAAACGAGGCGACCAACGTGAGGATCGGTTACAACCTTGAACGCAAGAGCCGACATAGGGTCGTCGACTGAAGGCTGTCGTTCGAGTTCAACTGACTCATCTGCAGGGTCAACACCTTTGATTGCGTCAACGTCAAGCGGAGAAGGAAGGTAGTCGATAACAGCGTCGAGCAGTGGATGTACACCACGGTGCTTGAGTGCTGAACCTACACATACAGGGAATATCTTGAGTGCGATGGTTGCCTTACGAAGCGCAATCTTGAGCTCTTCGTTGGTGATTTCCTCTTCTTCGAGGAACTTCTCCATAAGAGCATCGTCGGTTTCAGCAACCTTCTCAATGAGGTGTTGGCGTGCTTCTTCGGCTGCTTCTACGTACTCAGCAGGAATATCGATGAGCGTGTGCTCAACAGCTTCCGCCTCTTCGTAGTAGTAAGCCTTCTGCCCAACAAGGTCGACCAGACCAACGAATTCCGATTCAGCACCCATAGGCATCTGGATCGGAACAGCGTTTGCGCCTAGTCGCTCATGGACTGTCTGCACTGCGTAGTTGAAATCTGCTCCAAGACGATCCATCTTATTGACGAAGATCATGCGAGGAACTTTGTATGTGTCGGCCTGGCGCCAAACAGTTTCAGACTGAGGCTGTACACCCGAGACTGACTCGAGAACAACAACACCACCGTCGAGCACACGGAGCGAGCGCTCTACTTCAGCTGTGAAGTCAACGTGACCCGGGGTGTCGATAATGTTGACCTGATGGCCATCCCACTGGGCGTTGGTAGCAGCTGAACCGATCGTGATTCCACGTTCGCGTTCAAGCGACATGAAGTCCATAACGGTCGTGCCTTCATCGATGTTACCGATCTTGTAAGTCTCACCAGTAAAGAAGAGCACGCGCTCTGTCACTGTGGTCTTACCAGCGTCGATGTGGGCGATGAAGCCTATATTTCGAACCTTTTTCAGGTCGATTTTTTTTGCAGATGTAGTTGTCATCTCTAATTTGCCATCCGTTCCGTCCCCGTGAGAAATTCATCGGAGCGGCTTTGCGGCTGATTAAATTTTGCCGGGTCCTACCAGCGGTAATGTACGAACGCCCTGTTGGCCTCGGCCATTCTGTGTAGATCCTCACGCTTCCTAACGGCGGTTCCACCACCTCGGGAAGCCTCAAGTAGTTCTGTGTATAGCCGTTCAGCTATAGGACTACCTGAACGCTCTCGCGCAGCTGTGATCAGCCATCGCTGCGCTAGTGCACCCCGACGTTCGGGTCGCACTTCAACCGGCACTTGGTAAGTAGCACCACCAACACGGCGAGGCTTTACTTCCAATGCAGGCATTGCGTTTCGTACTGCCTGGTCAAAAACTTCCAGGGCAGGCCTGTCGGTTTCTTTTTCGAGTTTGCCGAGGGCTTCGTACATTGCCCGCTGAGCAACCGATTTCTTTCCACCAATCATTAAACGATTGATGAATCGGGTGAGTTCCACACTCCCATAGAGGGGGTCTGGAGCTATTTGCCTGCGTTGAGCGCGGCGCCTGCGTGCCATGTATTTACCTTCGTATTTCTCGTTATTTGAGTTTGTTCAAATAATGTCCCTGACAAACTAAGCCGCCTACCCCGTCCGTTCGGTTCTTGGCAGGCGGTCGTTATTGTCAGAGATTTTTAGTATCTAACTCTTTGACGTGCCGTATTTACTACGACCACGCATTCGACCTTCAACACCCGATGTGTCCAGCGTGCCACGAACAATGTGGTAACGCACACCCGGGAGATCAGGAACCTTGCCGCCCCTTATAAGGACAACTGAGTGCTCCTGAAGGTTGTGACCTTCGCCCGGGATGTAAGCAGTTACTTCCATCCCGTTGCTCAATCGGACTCGAGCTACCTTACGAAGAGCCGAGTTAGGCTTCTTCGGTGTAACAGTTCGAACCTGAAGGCAAACACCGCGTTTTTGCGGGCTTCCCTTTTTCAGCTCTACCTGCTGACTCGAGAATGAGTTAAATGCAACTCGCAATGCAGGAGTTTTAGGCTTACGCCGCTTCTGCTTACGTGAGTTCCGCACCAATTGGTTAATCGTGGGCAAATTGTCGTCCAGAAAAAAGGTCACAAAAAGGTGAGCCCGACCGATATTGATCGAGCCACGAAGAGTAAGTATACGAACGGCTACCCGGGCAAGTCAACGAGAATTAACGCCTTTTAACGAATAACGGCGCGATGGCGCGCCATTCGTATTCAAAGGTTGTGAAATTCACCACAAACGAATACCCTTGATTGCTTCGCCATCGTAGGCTGTGACGTCAACTATGACAACGACACGCGCGTGCGCAAGCTAAAACAGCGCAGAGCCTGAATAGGCATGCTACTGAAACCGGGTGCAATTTAGTGAGTTCCATCGCCCTTCTAGGGTTTGCTGATTCAGAGTCTGAACGCCTCGCGGCCGGACTCACTGCACTCGACCCCTCGCTAAAACTCGTGAAGTTTACGGCAGATACGAGCAAGGATGAGCTTGCATCTAGTGTTGAAAGCGCTCTTGTATGGGGTGCTGGCACGGGGTTAGCGGGCCCTTCAGGCATCGTTCACGCCGCAGCCGATGCCGGTGTTCCGGTGGTTGTGGTGCTTCCGGTAGTGGGACTTGAAGACATTAATGCGGCACGCGAAGAAATCGAAGTCTGCTTTCTTCCATGCACCGCAGAAGAAATTTTGCTTCGTTTGAGCATCGCCATGTCGAGAAACGCGCCGACTGAAACGGACAATCTGATCATCCATGGCGATTTGGCGATCGATTGTGATCGATACGAAGTGGTTCTTAAGGGCCACAAGGTCGACTTGACCTATAAGGAATATGAACTGCTGAAATACCTAGCTTCGAATCCCGGCCGCGTATTCAGCCGTGAATCGCTATTGCGAAGCGTTTGGGAGTACGACTACTTTGGCGGAACCCGCACAGTCGACGTCCACATCAGGCGGTTGCGCAGCAAGATCGACGATGTATCGAATCACTTCATTGAAACGCAGTGGAACGTTGGATATCGCTTCCGATCACCGGGGAGAGTCAGCTAGTTTTGTAGCGGGATTCGAAACAACGAACAATCCTGCCTTACCGAAAATGTTTCAAATGGAAACAAATCGTTAACAGGACGCGCGTGTATCGTGCGCGTACGGGAGCAATATAAGTAGTCCGAGTTTTTAGTTGATCGATTAGCCATGCCGTTAGATTCCTACCGGAACACATGACTTAATTGACAAGCCAGCAACATTTTTCAATACTCAACGTTCGGTCAAATTTAGAACAACCGGAATTTGGAACGGTTTCAACCACTTCCAAAATGCTTTAGCCAGTACATGACACAGTCACCCGAAAACACACCACAGAAGCCCGATGAAGAGGCGATCAAGTACGTCTTGATGTCGGCGCGCGAGCACGACGTAAAGTTCATTCGTCTGTGGTTCACCGATATTTTGGGAACGCTCAAGGGCTTCGCAATCACGATCGACGAGCTCGAAGGCGTGATGCAAAACGGTGCTAGCTTCGACGGCGCTTCTATTGAGGGACTAACTCGAGCCGACGAGTCGGACATGGTCGCCATGCCCGACCCCTCAACGTTCCAAGTTCTACCGTGGCGACCGAGCACCGATGCTGTGGCGCGCATGTTCTGCGATATTGAAACACCCCTTGGAGAGCCGTCGGTTGCCGATGGCAGGCAAGTTCTCAGACGCAACCTCGTCAGAGCCGCCGACATGGGATTCACCTTTTACGTGTCGCCAGAGATCGAGTACTACTACGACACTGGCGAGCCGGACGAACCTGCTCGAATTGATCGCAGCAGCTACTTCGATCAGACTTCTGAAGATGGTGTCGGTGCAGATCTACGCCGTGACACGGTTCTGACCCTTGAAAGAATGGGCATACCGGTGAAGCACAGCCATCACGAGGTTGGAGTTGGTCAGCACGAGATTGATCTACGTCACACCAACGCTTTGACGATGGCAGATTCGATTATTACTTTCAAAGTGATTGCCAAAGAATTGGCTGCTCCAGAAGGCGCCCTTGCGACCTTCATGCCTCGACCTTTTGGCGATCGCCACGGATCGGGAATGCACACCCACATGTCGCTGTTCAATGGCGACGACAATGCGTTCTTCGATGCTGACGATGAAATGAACATGTCTGATACAGGCCGCTACTTCATTGCCGGGCTCATGCGCCACGCTGCCGACATCTGCGTCGTAACCAACCAGTGGGTCAATTCGTACAAACGCCTGTTACCGGGTTTGGAAGCACCCATTTTCGCTTCATGGACCACTGGAAACTTTGGCGACCTTATTCGCATCCCAAGTTACCGACCGGGTCGTGAGGAGAGCATTAGGCTCGAATACCGCGCACCCGATTCCGCTGCTAACCCTTATTTACTATTCTCGGTTCTGCTTGCTGCAGGCCTTGATGGCATCGAAAACAAACTTCCACTACCTGAGCCACTCGATAACGACGTTTTCCAAATGTCGGATTCTGAGCTGAGCGAACATGGTGTGGCACGCCTGCCTCGAACACTTGATGAAGCGATTCGTCTTGCGGAGAAGAGCGAGTTGCTCGAAAAAGCACTTGGCTCGACCGTGATGGCGAACTTCCTCGCTAACAAGCGGCTCGAATGGCAGGAGTTCAGCAATACAGTGACCGATTACGAACTGGCGAGATACCGACACCTGTAAACCAGCTGTCTATCTCGAAACCACTTGATCTTCGTACTAGGAGAAACATGACCGAAGTCCGGAATAATTTTGAATCGCATCTGGGTGAATCACAGCCAGATTTCAAGCTGCCAGATTTTTCTGATATAGCTGAAAACGGGTTGTACGTTCCTGAACTGGAACGAGACGCCTGTGGTGTAGGCATGGTTGCCAACATTACTGGCGCCCGATCTCACGAGATTATCGATCAGGCACTCGAAGTGCTGGTTAATCTTGGGCACCGCGGAGCTGCGGGAGCCGACCCTCTAACGGGTGACGGCGCAGGTATCACGATTCAAATGCCCGACGCGTTCATGCGAGAAGTCGCGGCAGAGGAAGGGTTTGAACTTCCTGCCGAACGCCGATTCGGTGTAGCGATGTGCTTCCTTCCGGTAGATGACGAGCTAAATGCAGCAGCACGTGCTTCACTCGAATCATCCGCTACCTCCAACGGCATGGCGATTCTTGGTTGGCGCGATGTTCCAACCGATCCAAGCGTTATCGGTGTGACAGCACGCGCAATCATGCCGAAGATCGCACAGTTATTTGTATCGGCACCTGAAGGTGTTGAAGGCGACGATCTCGAACGAGTTCTGTATCTCGCTCGAAAGACGACTGAGAAAAACTTCGTCGATGCTGAAACCGATCCAGAAACGAAGAAGACTCTGCTCACAGAGTTCTACGTTAGCTCGTGGTCTTCACGCACGCTGATCTACAAGGGCATGCTGCTGGTCGACCAGCTTGGCAAGTTCTACCTCGATCTCGCGAACGAAAGCATGGTGAGTGCGTTCGGTCTGGTCCACTCGCGTTTCTCTACCAACACGCTTGGTTCATGGAAACTCGCACATCCTTACCGAATGCTTGCTCACAACGGTGAGATCAATACTGTTCGTGGGAACCGAAACTGGATGCAGGCTCGTGAGCGCAACATCGAATCGCCTTTGTTTGGCGACAATATCGACCAGCTCACACCGATTTGTGAATCCGACGACCCGTCCGATACCGCTTCACTCGACAACGTGTTCGAACTGCTACGCATGACTGGCCGATCTGTCGAACACACTGCCGCAATGATGATGCCTGCCGCATGGCACGGTCACGAATCAATGCCGCAGAACGTTAAGGATTTTTACGAATTCCACGGCAACGTTATGGAGCCTTGGGACGGACCGGCAATGATCGTGTTCACAGATGGTGACGCTGTTGGTGCAGTGCTCGACCGAAACGGTCTACGCCCTTTCCGTTACTGGGTGACCAAGGACGATCTCTTGGTGATGGCTTCGGAAGCCGGTGTATTGAACATCGATCCCGACCGCATCAAGTACCGCTCACGTCTCGAGCCAGGACGCATGTTCCTGATCGACTTTGAAGAGCAGCGAATCGTTGAGCCTGATGAAGTTGCGCAACGCATCGCATCGGAGAATCCTTACGGTGAGTGGCTCGAAGAAAATCGAGCAACCATCGAAACTCTTCCAGACGCAGAGAACGTTCCTGAGCCAGATGTTGACACTCTCGTTAGCCGTCAGATGGCTTTCGGTTACTCACGAGAAGATCTTCACATGCTCGTTCGCCCAATGGCGATTACGGGTCATCAGCCGCAGGGATCGATGGGTAACGACGCACCACTGGCGGTTTTGTCCGATAAGCCACAGAACATGTTCGCCTACTTCAAGCAGGCGTTCGCACAGGTTTCCAACCCGCCGCTCGATGCTATTCGCGAAAAGCTAATTACTCAGCGAGCAGTGCCGGCTGGACGACGACCGAACATCTTCGAAACGACTGCTGCGCACTGTCGCATGCTTCGTATCGATCACCCTGTTCTCAGGAACTCGGAACTAGCAAAGATCAAGGCTTCGACCGTTCCCGGTGTGAAAGCTAAGACGATTTCGACTCTCTTCCCTGTTTCAGGTGGAGCAGAAGCACTCGATGCTGCACTCGTTCGAATCCGCGAAGAAGCAAGTCAGGCAATCGAAGACGGCTACACGCTGTTGATCCTGTCTGATCGTGGTGTCGATAGTGAAAATTCTTACGTACCGTCGCTTCTCGCAACAGGTGCTGTTCATCATCACCTGATCCGAGAACGCAACCGTGCTCAGGCCGACATCATCGTCGAGTCTGGTGAGCCACGCGAAGTGCATCACTTCGCAACGCTCTTCGGCTACGGTGCGTCAGCGATCAACCCGTATCTGGCATTCGAGACCATTGTTGGTCTTCGACTTCGCCCAACGGCCGAAGAAAAGATTCCATCACAGGACACGGCAGAAGAGAACTTCCGAGAAGCTATCGAAGAAGGCGTTGTGAAGACGATGGCCAAGATGGGTATTTCTACCCTTCAGGGTTACATCGGTGCACAGGTGTTCGAAGCTCTTGGACTATCTCAGGAACTTGTCGCTGAATACTTCACTTGGACCGTTTCACGCATCAGCGGAATCGGCACAAGCGAGATCGCTCTCGACATGCTTGCCAACCACTCTCGTGCTTACTCGCCGGACAACATTCCGTCGAACCTCAAGCTCGATCTTGGTGGGCTCTACCTCTGGCGATCAACAGGCGAACGCCACATGTGGAATCCGGACACGATCGCTCTGTTGCAGGATGCCGTAACGCGTAATGATTCCGATACGTTCAAGCAGTTCGAGTCTGCATCTAACGACGAAGGCAACGAACACATCACAATTAGGAACATGCTGGAGCCGATCTTCGGAGATGAGATTCCTCTCGACGAAGTGGAACCAGCTTCGGTAATTGCCGAGCGTTTCGCAACCGGAGCAATTTCTCTTGGCTCGATTAGTCGTGAAGCTCACGAAACTCTTGCTATCGCAACCAATCGTATCGGTGCTCGTTCGAACACTGGTGAAGGTGGTGAAGACCCCGAACGCTTCGTACTGGACGACAACGGCGACGACCGTTCGAGTGCAGTGAAGCAGGTTGCTTCAGGTCGATTCGGTGTAACAACCAACTACCTGACAAACGCCAAGGATCTTCAGATCAAGATGGCGCAGGGAGCAAAGCCGGGTGAAGGTGGAGAAATTCCGGGTCGAAAGATCTCGGATTACATCGCCTATATAAGGAAGACAACTCCCGGTGTGGAGCTAATCTCGCCTCCACCGCACCACGACATCTACTCGATTGAGGATCTGGCTCAGTTGATCCACGATCTTAAGAACGTTAACCCCAGCGCCCGAGTCCACGTAAAACTCGTTTCTGTGGCTGGCGTTGGAATCATCGCTGCCGGTGTAGCTAAAGGTAAGGGCGACGTTGTTCTTATCTCAGGCGACTCCGGTGGTACCGGCGCCTCACCTCTAAGCTCGATTCGCCATGCTGGATTGCCGTGGGAGCTTGGCCTTGCTGAAACTCAGCAGGT
>Ga0233439_10005279_pt1 | contig 12084 bp, 13 predicted proteins | sample SI_123_September_6_FD_182713 | JGI IMG/M metagenome (GOLD analysis project Ga0233439, IMG submission 182713) | Seawater microbial communities from Saanich Inlet, British Columbia, Canada - SI_123_September2016_100_MG | ecosystem: Environmental > Aquatic > Marine > Inlet | place: Canada: British... | reverse complement strand
AAATATTTTATCACTACATTCTGGGACAAATGAATCTAAAGAGGGTGATGTAAGTATTTTTTTCGGTTTATCGGGCACTGGTAAAACTACATTATCAACGGACAAACATCGTTTTTTAATTGGGGATGACGAACATTGTTGGACTGAGAAAGGTATATTTAATATAGAAGGTGGATGTTATGCTAAATGTATAGGATTATCGAAAGAAAAAGAACCCGATATCTGGAACTCTATAAGATTTGGTACAGTATTAGAAAATGTTATTATGGATAATAACAGAGACGTCCAATATGATAATGAGGATATAACACCAAATACCCGAGCATCATACCCCATCGACTATGTAGAAAATGCCAGAATACCATGTATTGCCGGTCATCCAGAAAATATTATTTTTTTGACGTGTGATGCGTTCGGTGTTTTACCCATTATATCTAAATTATCTGTCGAACAAGCCATGTATTATTTTATTAGTGGTTATACTTCTAAAATTGCTGGAACTGAAATTGGTATTAAAGAACCACAGGCTACATTTTCATCATGTTTCGGTGAAGCCTTTATTGTATGGCATCCTATAAGATATGCTGAACTATTAAAGGAACGGATCGAAAAACATGGTTCTAAAGTATGGCTCATAAATACTGGGTGGATTGGTGGTGCTTATGGTGATGGTCAACGTTGTCCATTGAAATACACACGAGCCATAATAGATGATATACATAATGGTAAATTATATAATACTGAATATGAACACCTTGAATACTTAAATTTAGATATACCAAAACCAAATGGGTTTCTATATGACCATTTATTAAATCCACGTAATATATGGGTTGATATTGGTAAATATGATATACAAATACAGAATTTAATCACCATGTTTATTAACAATTTTAAAAAATATATGTTATCAGATTTGGAAATCTACGGTCCACAATTGATGAATATTACCGAATAGAATAGAATATTACCGAATAGAATAGAATAGAATATAATATTACCGAATAGAATAGAATAGAATAGAATAGAATAGAATATATATATATATATATATATATCTATCTATATTATATACCACATATGAGTTATAAGTTTTGTAAAGACTATCAAATTACTAACGAAGATTTAAATTTCAAGGGACTTAGTGAAAGTAGATTAGAAAGAATATTACAATCTATTGACATAGATATTACAGTGTCTGGATTGTTGGGAACTGGTTCCTATGCGAATGTGTATAAAGGGAAAACAGTTAATAACCATAATGTAGCTATTAAAGTAGTTAATATAAAACCCGACACTGATAGATTAAATAATTTAGATAAAGAAGTTGACTACCAAAAACTCGCAAGTGAAAAATCCCGTCATAGTGATGCCATGTCAATCACTCCCAATTTATTAAAATGTGTTTTTGTATGTAAAGATAAAAGGGCTCGCAACACAAATACCTGTCGTGGACTTCAGATTATTATAATGGAAGCTGGAACACCTTTGAATATGGTGCTTGAAGAAAAGGATAATATCGATATTAAAATTAAACTTGATCTAATTGAAAAAATGCTGGAAAACTATTATGTTTTAATTATGAAAGCCGGGATCTTATTATTCGATACTAAACCAAGAAATGCGGTCATGATTTCTGATACTGACGCCAGAATAATCGATTTCGGTGCCAGGTTTATATTTAATGACATTTCCGATTTTATGAATAAAACCAATACCAAAGATAAAATTAATAGAAATATTTCCGATAATGACCTCAAGGAAGCATTTTTAACCATAATCCAACTCCAATTTTTGTTAGTATCAATAAATAATATTAGTAAAATTCATAAGCTAACAGAAGAGGAATTTGAATATTTATTTCAAACAAATTCATACGCCTCTCATTTAATACAGCGTCTTTTAACCACCAAAATATATAATATAATTAAATTATTTATGACAACCAATCATAAACACGAGCAACGTGATAAACGTAACCGAATGGTTACATTATTCTATAAATATATCAATGTCGATAATAAATTTAGCGAACTGGAAAACATTATATCCGATATCACATCATATAGCGATAACCGTGATAACCGTGATAACCGTGATAACCGTGATAACCGTGATAACCGGGATAAATACACTAAACTGCTTAAAGAAAGTAAACGCCGGGAGCGTCATCTACGCTATAAGCTTCGTAAATGTAGTAAAAAATATAAGAGCCGTAAACTTAATAAACATGGTAAGAGACGTAAATCTTATAAGAGACCCCGTGTTTAATAATCTGTTATTAATTATACGATGAATTTATACCTTCGATCATTCGTGGTGTTTAATCATTTAGTTATATTACTGGTTGATATTTTATTTTTAAATATTCTGCGTTTAAATGATCAAATGTGTAATAGAAACCCATAAATATAAAAATTGATATAATTGATATAATTGATATAAATGATATAATTTATATCAAATACTAATTATCAAATAATCATTATTAATTATTAATTATTAATTATTAATTATTAATTATTAATAATTATTAATTATGTCGCGTAATGAACGGATATTAGCTGTTATAACAGAATCAGCACTATGTTCCCAGATGAATTTCCGCCATGGAACTATCATAACTAAGGGTTCGTCAAAGCCTATATTTCGTGGGTTTAATACACCACGTTCAAAATATATGAATTATATTAATTATTGTCAACATGCTGAAATGCATGTCGCCAGTAAATTATATCGCCATTTACATAAAAAGTGTTTAACCAATACACAATTGCTTAGATTAACCCGTAAATATATTATATGGGTTGGTCGCATATCGAAGAATAACGATATTACTCATTCAAAGCCATGTAAACAATGTCGTGTCCGTTTATTACGAATGGGTTTTAAGAAAATAGGATATACTGATGAAAATTCTATTATTCATTTAGTCAACATCCATACAATTATGGATGATAATTTAAGTAATTGCCAACGACGACTATTTGAATTAAAAGGGGTGTCACACAAAAGCTCCCATTGATTTTATGTTTTCCATTGCTTCATACATCCAGCCATGACTCGCCAGTGGATTACCAGCTATTAAATCGTCAAAATACATGGCTTTCCGTTGTTCATAATGTTCCATGGGGATACCTATTTCGTATAATACATATGGTATTCCATATATTATTTTATAATAGTAATTTCGATTATATGGGACTTTGGCTATAATATATTTTAACTGTTGGTCTTCTTCTTCCGTTCTATCTATAAACCGTGTATTATTATCCGTTATAAATTTTAATAATCCAGTATATAATTTACCTATAAATATTTTATAATTTTGATCAAATGTATTTTGATAACATTGGTGACAAATTAAATGTCGCTTTGATGAAGCATTTTTAGAAAATTCTAAAAATAATTGTATATTTATTAATTCTAATTTTACAAAACCCAATATATTTTTTAATGTTTTTATATCTTTTAGTTTTGTTTCAATAGCCGATCTTGATAAAAAATAAGTTTGATATAATCTGATACATTCTGGACATTCTCCCATTATTAGTCATTAATGGTATTATTTCAAGTAGTTTATAATACACCATAAATAAAAAAAAATTGAAAGATGAATAAAATATATTGTTATTCATTTAATTTCATAACCTCAAAATGACGTTACTCCAACAATTGATAAATGCGGATATTGATAGTAATAAAAGACTGGTTAATATGAAACTAAAACAAACGCATCTAAAACAACAACTATCTATAAGCCAATCAATCTATATAATTACTATCAAACATAATCTCGCTCTGGTAAAAAAACAAATACATAGTGAATTAATTAAAATACGCAAATATAATGAACATATAAAATGGTATGAATGTCACTAAATATATAAATAATATGGTAATGATAATATTTTCTTTTATATGGTTTTATATTTACGTATTAATTTATTTTGAACATTATTAACAATTTTTTTTGGGTTGACATAGACTAATAACGCAATAATTAAGATACATACGGCCAGAATGAAGGGAATCGAATCGGTTAAGGAAGTTTTATACATATATAAATATATATAATATATTATATAATATATATTTATATTTATATTTATATTTATATTATTATGACAAAAATTAAATTATTGGTTTTAGATTTTGATGGTGTATTTACCGACGGACATATTTATTTTGATAGTGAAAATAATATAATAAAAAAATATAATGTAAAAGATGGTATGGGTCTTAACAATTTAAAAAAAGCAAATATAAAAATATGGATAATTTCTGGGTTTAAACCCAATAGTTCCCAGGAAAATATATGTAAACATCTGGATGTCGATTTCTATGTTTTTGGGGTTAGTAATAAATTAGAATTTTTGAAGAATAGATTACAATTAGAAAATATAAATAAAGATAATGTCGCATATATGGGCGACGATATAAATGACGTCGATTGTTTAAGTTATGTATATTTATCCGGGTGTCCTAAAAATGCTCACGATAGTTGTAAGCAAATTTGTAATTTTATTTCAACAAAAAATGGTGGGGATGGTTGTGTCCGTGAATTATGCGATTATATTTTAGAAGAAACAAAACACCATATAAATATTATCGACCAAATAAAATTAGAATCATTATACCAATTAAATAATATAAATATACCAGAAATAATAAAAATAAGTGATATAATTTTAAAAAAGAATGATACAAATAATATATATATATTAGGTGTTGGTAAATCTCAAAATATAGCGCGCCATACTTGTAATATATTAAATTCAATAAATATAAATTGTTTTTTATTAGATCCATTAAATTGCAATCATGGCGATATTGGACTATTAAACAAAAATGATTTAATTATATGTTACAGTAAAAGTGGAAACACGAAGGAAATAATAGAAATATTACCATCTATAAAAAACAAAGAGTGTCAAATTTTGGGTGTGTGTTGTCATAATGAATCGAAATTTAATATATATTGCGATGATGTATTCGTATTACCATTTAACAATGAAATAATTAATCCCAATAATATTAATTGTATACCTGGTAATAGTATTATTAGTTTCGTATACTTTACAAATATATTAACCTATTATCTTATTAAAAAAAGTAATCTACAATTAGAAGTATATAAACTAAATCATCCTGCCGGAAATATTGGAAATAATTTAAAACAAATTAAGGAGGTTATTATTACAACTTATCCTAAACTTGTTCTAATTAATGAAATAAAACTTAATACTATTTTATTAGAAATGACGGAATTAAAAATAGGTTGTTGTTTTTTTGTAGATAATAATGATGATATATTGGGAATTTTGACTGATGGAGATATAAGAAGAATATTAATAAAAAATAATAATATAAAAAAAATTAATATAGATAACATTAATAAAAATTTTTATTATGAAACTGATATCAATAAGTACGTTAATGATTGTAAAAAAAAAAATTATTTTCCTGTATTAGAAAAAAAAAAAATAATAGGTATTATAAAACTTTAATTTTCATATTTTTTTTTTAAATAATTATAGTCTTCTATGGTATCGACGCCGATTTCATGATTATCTATTTTTACGCAATTCATTTTAAATCCTTGTTCTAAAATTTTCATCCATTCTATATCTTCACATAACTGTATTTCCGTATTTTCTTTATTATAATAATTCAATAAGTAATCACAATCAAATACAAATATACCTACATGAATTTTATAGTTATAATTTGTTATTACATTTTCATTTTTGGATGATGGTATAACATTACGAGAACAATACATTACATTATTTTGTTTGTCTAATATGGTTTTTCCACGAGAACGTGAAGTTATTTCATTTATATTTTGGGTTTCATAATATAAAGAAGAACATACCAGTTTATTATCTATCTTTTTTCTTATAATAAAATTGTCAAGTGCTTTTTCTATATTTTCATGATTTATAAATGGCTCGTCGCCTTGAACATTAACTATTATTCCATCATTTATATTGTTTTTTTGTAAATATTTAATAATTCGATCAGTTCCATTTAAACATTCATCGGTAATTATTTCACAATTTCCTCCAAAATTATTACATTCTTTTTTTATTCTTTCATCATCAGTTAAAATACAAATATTATCTATATTTTTAATTTTAATAACATTATTATAAACATGATTAATAATAGTTTTATTATTAATTTTTAATAAAGGTTTCCCAGGCAATCTGGTAGAATTATATCTGGCGGGAATAAATAAATAAATATTCATATTATATATGTATATTAAATTTAAAATGATAATTAGGTTAATAATAATTATAATTTTATTACTAATTATGGTATCTAAAAATAAGATTGAATTATTTAATAATAATTCTATTAATGGATACCAAATTACAAATATAAAAAAAAAAATATTTAAATCCGATTATCCTATATTTGTTAATTTTTATACGGGAGATAATGGATATGGTGAATATTGTGATAAATTAATTAAATCGTTAAAAAAGTTTAATTTACCATATTATGTAGTTGAAATAAATAGTAATGGAGACAAATGGACTAAAATTTGTCAACAAAAACCATATATATTATTAAAAGTTTTAAATGAATATCCTAATAAAAATGTAGTATGGGTTGATGCAGATGCAATTATAGAAAAAAAACCAGATTTATTTATTAGTATTAATAAAACTTTTGCTGTTCATTATGTAGGTGGTAACGAATTTGCTTCAGGGACATTATTTTTTAAAAATAATAAAATTTCAAGAAATATTATAAATGATTGGATAAATGAAAATAATAAAAATAGTAATGTTTTTGATCAAGTAACACTCGGAAAAGTAATAAATAAAAAATATAAAGAACATGAATATAAATTACCAAAAGAATATTGTAGTATTTTTGATAGAAGAGATTATCAAAATATTGATAGAGTAATATCACATTGGCAAGCATCAAGAAAACATAATCCTAAAAATCCATTATATAAAAATAGAGTAGAGAACTTTGAAGATTTCAAAAAATCTGAAAATATATATAGAACTGAAATTCATTTTAAATAATAATACTACTAATACTAATAATAATATTATTATTGTATAATGAACCAATATAAAAAAAAACAATATTTTTAGAATTTTCTTCTAATGTTGTTGGAGGAGAATTTAAGTTCAATGATTTTTTTGAATCAATTAATGTAAAATATGATGTAAAAAAATATTATGATGTAAATACGTTGGAAAATTATATTAGAGTAGATTATGAAAAATTAAATAATTTAGCAGTAAAATTATTAAAAATATGTCCATTCATTCCAGAGGATAGAAAAAATATATTATTGGAGAATTATAAAACTTATTATAATGTTGGTAAATATAAAAAAGCTGTAATAATTTGTTGTGATAATAAATATATACCGAAAGCTATAGTGGCGCTTGAACTATTTTATAGTTATAATAAAGATTGCAAAAAAATAATAATATGTACAAGACATGATAACAATATGGAATTATTATGTGCTTCTTTTAATATTATGGTAAAAGAAGTTGATTTAAATAATAAATTTATAGGTATAAAAAATCAAAAATATCCTATTGAATGTTTTTATCATTTTTATGTTTATAAATTACTACCAGAATATGATTATATTATTCAAATTGAACCAGATATATATACAAATAAAAAGTTAAATATAGATTTTGAAAATATAAAATATATTGGATGTAATTTTTCCAAAACTATGTTAATTAAAAATTTTTATCCAATTATGAAAGATTATAATAAAATAAAAAATGAATTTGGAGATGGTAATATAAATCAATATAAACAAAATAGTGGAGTAAAAATTTATAATGTTAAAGGTTTATCAAACATAAACTTTTATGAAAAAATAGTTTATTATTATAATAAATCAATAGAAATCGGTGCTAAAAGAATGGGGGATGATAGTTTATTTACATTATACCAAATTTATAATGAAAAATATATAAAAATGTTTAATCCAGAGTTTCATATTATTTATTATAATGAAATAAAAAACTATAAAGATATTACATTTTTTCATTTTGGTGGTCCTAATCAAAAATATTGGAAAATTAATAAAAATTCAAACTTAAACCTGACACAAAAATATTTTTATAATAAAATGATTAAATTTATAAATAATAATTTTGAAGATAAATTTATAAATGAGAATCATATTTTGTAATCATTATTTAACTCCATAATATCCCCATTAAAATCGTGTTTAGCATCAAATGGAAAATAACGCGACAATTTTTCAATATCACCTTTATCCATTGATAAATCCTTTGGTAATTCTTTTATGGTTTTTTTCTTTATAATTATACCAATATTATAATCATATTGCAATATTTCACAATATTCACTACAATCAAACCCGGCCAATATTAAATTGTATAATACAAGTCCGGCGTTCCAAATACTGACATGACCACCAACAATAAAAGGCTTTCTCGGGGGGACAATAATGGCTAAATAACCACCCCCATTTAATAAACTGTGAATTTTTTTTAAAAATAAATTTACGTTTAGTTGATGTTCTAAAATATGACTGCACCAAATAGCATCGTATTTCGTATTAATTTCTATATTGTTAAAATCGCCGATATACACATTTCTTATTTTTTTAGAGACTTCATTATTATGTTGACGATAATAAACACTATTTCCATAATCACATATATCTACGATTTTAGTATTTTCCATAAATATTTTACTATGTTCCAATGCGCCCGCTCCTATATCTAATACAGTATTAAATGGTAATTCTAATAATTTTGATATTATTTTATAGCCTCTAACCGTTTCTTTTTCAAAATTACCATTAAATCCACTAACATCCGATTCAATAGTTCCTAATAATGCTTTCGTATTTATTGTCGAAGAATTATAATTTACCGCATATTTTTTTTTATTTATTTCTAAATAATCTAATAACCATTCCAATTTATCAAGTGGCCATTGGGTAGGGGCGTCACATTTACTTTCATCCGGATTATCGTGAACTTCCATAAATATACCATTAACTCCTAACGCAATTGCCATTTTTCCCATATATGGAATCAAATCTCTATATCCACCACATTTAACTGTTCCGTCCGCTTGTTTTTGTGATGGTTGTTGTAAACAATGGGTAATATCCATTGAAACTAAATTAGTGTCGGATTTAAGCCATATCAAATTTCTCGGATCAACCACTAAATCTTGATATCCAAAACTATTTCCGCGCTCACATAATATAACATTGGGATTACCAAATGCTATTATTTTTTCTTTACATTTATGCATTTGGTCAGCAGAACAAAATTGTCCTTTTTTAACATGAATAATTTTACCAGTTTCCGCCACCGCTTTTAATAAATCGGTTTGTCTACACAAAAATGCTGGAACTTGTATAATATCGGCGACTTCTGCTATTGGCTTGGCTTGCCAACTTTCATGAACATCGGTTATAATAGGAATATTTAATTCACTTTTAACTTTTTTTAAAATTCGTAATCCTTCTTCAAATCCAAGCCCACGATATGAATTTAATGAACTACGATTCGCCTTATCAATGGATGTTTTGAATATAAAGTTTATATTATATTTACCGAATATTTCTTTTAATTCTCTTGCCATTGTTAATACATGTTCTTCGGATTCTATAACATTTGGACCAGCCATAATAAAAAACTTATTTTTTAATAACTCAAACATTAATATAATAATATGTTTTATAGTTTAAATAAACACGCAATATAAAATATTACTTTAATTTAATGAAACAAATTATAATTATAATACTATTGGTCCTGATTTACATGTTAATAAAAAAAAATAGTATAAACGAATCATTTAGACAAATGAAAATGAATAAAACAAAATTTAGAAATATATTTACATTAGATATTTTCAAGAATAAAACAATATTTTTAATTGCTAATAATCCAAATTTATCTAACAAAACCAACCAATTTTTAAATAATTATGATCCAAGTAATTCATTAGTAGTAAGGTTTAATGGATATAAACCAATTATTAAAAATTACGGTAATGGTCGTACTGATATTATGATTTATAGAAAATATAAGAAGGGATTTTTCGGTTATGATAAACACACTTATAATAAAAATATTATCAATGCGTTTACGCATGCTATTCCATCCCGTAAACATGAAAATATTAATATAAATGAATTTACTAAAGATTTATATATTGGTAATAAAAAATATTTGAATTTACCTTCCAATTATATAATGTTAACCCACACATTTGATAAATTAAAATATCCGAAAAAATGTCCATATAGTTGGACTACGGGATTTAATTTTTTAATATACTTATTACACTTAAAAAATATAAATATAAATCACATTTATCTAATTGGCTATACATTTCATAATAAAAAAGACGGCGGTCATTGTACTAAATGGGAATCACAATATTATGAAAAAAATATTAAAAATATGAATAATATAAAAATATTACTTTAATTTAATGAAACAAATTATAATTATAATACTATTGGTCACGATTTACATGTTAATAAAAAAAAATAGTATAAACGAATATTTTGATAATGACCATAATACGAAAACAGATTACCGTAAATTTAAAAAAACATTAAACAAATATAAAGGAAAAAAAAAATATATTTTAGTTTTTTCAGCTGGTCCAACATTAAAAAACTTTAAAAAAACCGATATCCCAAACTATGTATGGGATGATTGTTATGTCATTGCTGTTAAAAATTGTATTAATTTATTATGTAAACATAATATTATTCCAGACTTTTTAGTAACTAATTTTATTGGAGCAGCAAATAGAATAAATCACGATTTAATAGATAAACACAAACCATTATTTATTGGTTTAGATGCTGGAGAGATACCAAAATTAATAAAAAAAGTCGATTTTATGATATCCATAAATTGGAAAGAAAATTATATGGATAATGTTGCTCGAAATATAAAAGATATAGAGTTTAAAAATAAAAATAAAGATAATAAAATATATACTGGGTGGGGTCATGTAATGATGGAATTGGCAATCCCACTATGTTTATTTTTAAAACCGAAAAATATAATAACCATCGGGTGGGATGTAACAAACTCCAACGATTATTGGAATTCTAAAAAAGAAACGTTTAAGGTTGGTATTAATTGGTCTAATGAAAATGATATTATTAAACAATTTAGTGTCCATTTACATAAATTTTTACTTGACAATTATGGTATTACAATAAATAAAATTAATAACAATTCGGGTATTAAAATACCCTTATTTAAGTCTATGTCAAATAAGAGTTAAACATTAACATATTTATGGTAATCTATTTTTATTTTTTTATCGGGTTATTATCTTTAATCATATGGCTAAATTTAATTTCAACTGTTTCCAAAATTCTTTATCGCTGGCGAGATTAGTTTCATTTACTAACCAATTCGGATCATGAGATGGGAGACATTTACCAAAGGACTTGGATGCGATTAGCATACTATTTTCATCAGGAGCAGTGTATTTTACACAACTTCTAAGAATAAATCGCTCCGTATGACGATTATATAATACATATTTAATCCATTCCCCTACCCCATTTTCACCGATCTCTTTTGCCAGTTGAATTATACTAAAGTCGCCCTTCACTTCAGATTTAGTAACCATACATGGTAAATAATCATCATATTTATCAACCGGGATTGGGATAGTGAAACGGGTCGGTATAACCGGCTTATAATATGGGGCATGTTCATCCCAATTTTGAAGAACATTATTTAATTCTTCAAATGTGATACCACCATTACTTCTACAGGCTCGCGTTCTCACTATAGGAGATGTTGTGCACCGTAATACCAGCCCTGTTCCCCTGTAGAACTTATTACTCTTAGCGGGAGATTCAATGATAAGCGCCATTGTTAATGTTGTCGTTGTTGTTGTTAGTTAGTCGTTGAGTGGTGTTGTGGTGTGTTTGTTTTGTATGTATTCTGCCATATTACATAATCATATATTCAATTTTTTTGTGGTGTAGCGACTATGCTATATATCTATATATCTATATATATATATATATATCTAATGGGATATGTATAA
>Ga0233439_10005276_pt1 | contig 12091 bp, 9 predicted proteins | sample SI_123_September_6_FD_182713 | JGI IMG/M metagenome (GOLD analysis project Ga0233439, IMG submission 182713) | Seawater microbial communities from Saanich Inlet, British Columbia, Canada - SI_123_September2016_100_MG | ecosystem: Environmental > Aquatic > Marine > Inlet | place: Canada: British... | reverse complement strand
AGATCCGACACCCTTAATAGGTATGGGTTGGTGTTTTTTCAGCTTGAAAAACTATCAAAAAGCTCTGGAAAGCTTTGAACGTGCCGAAAGGTATGCTCCACATTCTTATGAGATTCATAAAGGAAAGGCTTTCGTACACTTGAAACAAAGCCGGAGCCAACTGGCCAAAGAAGAGTTTGAAAAAATTATCCAACCGGCACAAGTAATTGAGTTGTTAGAAATTTGGGAAACTTGGAAACAGTCCGCTCTTCCCTGGGAAATTGTTCCTTCAAGTATCGAATCACGTTCCATCTTTACCTTACCTGTTGAATTTCCCCGGTATCGCAGTCTCCTGTTGGGAATGCCCTCGGAAGATGTGGAGTCCTTGAATTTGGCCTGGAAAAGTTTCCATCAACGCAAGTATCCTAAAGCCATTGACATTTTTGAAGATCTTACTCAAAGCAATTCTCCCAATCTGGATGCAGTGAACGGACTGGCCTGGAGCCTTTTGCATTCAAAACAAATCAATAAATCTGAAAAAATATTCAAAGAAATTTTGGATATTTATCCGTATTTCTTAGGAGCGCTCAAAGGTCTGGAAGAAATCGAAGAGATCAAAAAACATCAGGCCGTATATGTCCAATACTATATGGATCTGGGTAAATACCGACTCGCGGAAACTAAACTGGATGAATTACTCGATCAATACAGCGACTGGGCCCACCTTTACAATCAATATGGGAAGCTTTTTCTCGCCCGCAATGAGTATGAGAAAGCGCGAGATTATTTTATTGATGCTCTGGATTATTCTCCCCATGACAATACCGCACGAGTCGGACTTGAGCAGGTTCAAAAAGCTCTGGACAAACAGTTGTACAAAGCCGACCAGGCTTTAAAAAAGGGAGACTACAAATCCGCAACCCTGATTTATCATGATTATTTAGGCGATGAGGGGGGGGCAACCACTCAATTCAAGGTGGCTCATGCCTACAACGGTCTGGGCTGGAGTCAGTTCCAGAAAAAGCAGTACGAGTATGCCATTGATAAATTCTCTAAATCCATTGAGCATGATGACTATAAAACGTCCTCTGCAAAGGGACTAGGTCTATCTCTTTTCGCGATTAAAAATTATCAGGATGCTATTCCCTATCTTGAAACAGCTTTGAAGGCTGACCCTAAAAACAAGGATCTGGAATACAAACTGGATTGGAGCATACTAAGAAGTGAGCCCCTGGAAAACTCTAAAAATTATTTTGAAAAAATATTAATAGATCACCCCCTCAGTGCCTCACCCTATATGGCACTTGGATGGATTCATTACAGTAAGAACAACCCTGATCTGGCCGTGGAGTACTTCCTCAAAGCTATATCATTAGATCCGGACTTTGCCTTGACCCCAGAGTTTATGGATTTACTTAAAAAGCAGCGTTTTGGCTGGCAGGTTTACAATTCTCTAGGTTGGACATACTATCAAAAGCAAATGTATGACAAAGCTATGAACATGTTCAAAATTTCCTTAAGAATTCAGCCAAATAAATCAGAAGCTCGCAAAGGAATGGGCTATGTCTATTTTGTACAGGAGAAGTATGACTCTGCCATAACCATGCTGGAGCAATGTCTAGCTTTAAACCCAGACCCCAATCCCGTATTTGAAAGGGTCACAGGCCCCAACGCCATTGCCCCATTTCAGATGCAAACGACAGCAAGAACCAAGCTGGGAAGAACTCATTATATTAAGGATGATATCTCCTTGGCCATCAATCAGTTTAATGAAGAAATTCGTAGGAATCCTATTCAGCCCGATGCCTATGATGGCTTAGGATGGGCTTACCTGAATCAGGGCCGGACGCTGGAAGCCCGATCAGCATTCAGCACAGCCATTGAGTTGGAGCCCCTTAATAACTCAGCCCATAAAGGGTTAAATGAAGTTAAGTTGGCAATAACCGAAAAACGCCTGAAGACAAAAGTTGCCTCCCCCTTCTCTTCCTTTAAAACAAGTCCAAACTAGCTTATTAACGCTTTATTTGTGCAAAAACAAAACTTTCAATTGACACTTGCCTAGATTCGCTTATAATACCTTACTATTCCACTGGTTATATCAAAATTAAATGCGCTCAAAGATTTGGGGGGGGAAGAGGAGACCTTTCTCTTTTCACTGTAGGAGTGAGAAATCATGGAGTTGAATCTTGGTTCGGCTCCATGATCCCGAACGCCCACTTTTTATCTTATTTATCCTTAGAGAACATTTCCAAATAAGAAGCCTTGAGGTAATCCACGACAGTGGGGTCTGCTAAAGTAGAGGTATCTCCCAATTGGTCGGCTTCATTCGCGGCAATTTTCCTTAAAATGCGTCGCATGATTTTTCCGGAACGGGTCTTGGGTAAAGCGGGTGCCCAATGTATGATATCTGGAGATGCAATGGGCCCAATTTCTTTCCTCACAAACTGTACCAGAATTTTCTTTAACTCATCATTCGGTTGTGCTCCGTCCATAAGGGAAACATAGGCATAAATTCCTTGCCCCTTGATATCATGCGGAAATCCCACCACTGCGGCTTCTGCAACAGCTTCGTGCAACACAAGAGCTGACTCTACCTCGGCCGTTCCAATTCTATGTCCCGATACATTGATGACATCATCTACCCTGCCGGTGATCCAGTAATAACCATCTTCATCGCGACGGCAACCGTCACCTGTAAAATAATATCCGGGATAAAGCTTGAAATAAGTATCTTCGAAACGCTCGTGATCGCCGTATATCGTTCTCATTTGCCCCGGCCAGGGTTCCGATATCGCTAATACTCCTGTTACCCCATTGCCTTCGAGTATTTTTCCGGTTTCTGCCTCAATCACCACGGGTTTTATTCCAAAAAATGGCAATGTTGCCGAACCGGGTTTTGCCGGGGTGCAACCCGGTAAAGGCGTTATTAGGATGCCCCCTGTTTCGGTCTGCCACCAGGTGTCCACAATGGGGCAACGTCCTCTTCCCACATTTTTATAGTACCATCGCCATGCTTCTGGATTAATGGGTTCACCCACTGAACCTAAAACCCTCAAGGTCGAGAGATCATACTGGGAGGGTGTCTCTTCTCCATGTGACATTAAAGCTCGAATGGCCGTTGGAGCCGTATAGAATTGTGTAACCTTTAGCCGATCCACCACATCCCAAAATCTTCCACAATTCGGGTAGGTAGGGATGCCTTCGAACATGACGGTTGTGGCTCCATTGGCCAAGGGTCCATATATAATATATGAATGGCCCGTGACCCAGCCAATATCGGCCGTGCACCACCAGATGTCGCCATCCTGATAATCAAAAACATATTTGTGGGTCAGGGCAGAATAGATCATGTACCCACCCACATTATGCTGAACCCCTTTGGGTTTACCCGTTGACCCAGAAGTATAAAGAATAAATAGCGGGTCTTCAGAAGACATAACCTCTGCATCACAAACTGGATCAGCACTCGCCATTTCCTCATTCCACCAGGTATCCCTGCCCGGTTGCATGTGAACAGAGATCTTTTCGCCCAGCCTTTGAGAAACAATACAGCTTTTAACAACAACCCCCTCCTTTTCAGCCAATTTCATGGCTTCATCCACATTGGATTTTAAAGGAACAGGTTTCGGGCCACGAAACCCTCCATCTGTGGTGACCAGCACAGTACAGTTGGAGTCTATAATCCTGTCTGCCAAAGCGGTTGGAGAAAATCCACCAAAAACAATAGAGTGAACGGCCCCTACCCTTGCACAAGCCAGCATTGCAATGGCCAGTTCCACCACCATTGGCATATATATAGAAACTCGATCTCCCTTTTTAACTCCGTGACGTTTTAGGACATTAGCAAATTTGCAAACCTCTTCATGAAGCTGTTGATAGGTCAAACTTATGTTGTCACCGGGTTCATTCCCTTCCCATAATATTGCTGTTTGGTTTCCTCGTTTTTCCAGATGCCGATCCAAACAATTGACCGTAATATTTGTTTCGGCGCCTTTGAACCATTCAATATTTATACTTCCATTTTTAATATTGTAATTATAGTCACGCACCTGATCCCATTTTTTAAACCATGTGAATTTTTCTGCCTCATCGTTCCAAAATTTTTCAGGGTCGTCAATGGAACGTTTATACATTTCCCGATATTGATCCATATTCGGGATCAAAGCCTTTGCGGATACAGATTCCGAAGGATGATAAATTTCCTCACTCATTTATTATCTCCAACTAACCGTTTAAAAAACGGAAAAAGTTTTTAAATAGATCGTACTACCCTAGTCGCTTCGGTTAAAGTCCAGAGGCCATCAGGATGAGTGAACTCACCATCCCGAATATTTAGCACCCATGTACGCATTCGGCCAGACACCTGCAACGCGACCATGGAAAATCCTCCGGCAGAAGCAAATTGATCACTGATGTGAATAGTTTTTCCAAACTGATCCGTATTTTCAAGGTTTTTATCAAAAATAGTAACCATTTCTTCCTTGCTGGGGAGCCGCCAATCTTCATACCCGGCAAATTTTTTTTCTCGCATACCTCGAGCGTAATCAGCACTCTCCTGATAATTGACCCATTTTTTTAAATCATTCATGCTATCGGTTTTACACCACATCAACCCATGGGCCCTGGAGGTAACAGTACCATCCCCATTGTCTACAAAATTGTTCTCAGAAATATCGTCACTCATAATGATATAAAATTCTACTATGATTTAAAATTTAAGATAAAATATCACTTCAGCAAATTTTTTACAAAAATTCTTGGCATTATTAACCTCCAAAATCAGACTCCAACTTAATACTCACATGTCTCAACCATCCCTACCAGAAAAAAAGGTTTTATTAACCCATCTCAACTGGAACTTACAAAGGTTGGAGGAGGTGTTAAATCAAGGCAGTACTGAATACTTCAAAAGTGCCGCCCTGCAACGATTTGGACATACCTATACCATGGCAATTAAAAGCATACGTGGCTTTGGAGAGCCAGAAGGAGAAACAAATGATAAAGAATGTATCGAGTTAGCCACGCAAAATGGATGGATGGATGAACCCCCTCAATGGGAAGAAATGATCTCAGATTTTAAACGTATCAATCAAAAACCTGATGGGCAGGAAGCCGAAATCATATACCAGAAACTCCCTCGTTATCAAAAAGCTTTCAAAGGTCTCTATGCACACCTGCAAAACCTTGCCTGATTGAGTTAAAGTATTTCCTTTAGTTTGTCCAGTGCCCTTCTACGGTGAGAAATGGCGTTCTTTTCCTGCGAAGACATTTCTGCATACGTTTGCACATGACCTTCCGGGATAAAAATCACATCCCAGCCAAAGCCACTGGTGCCCCGGATGTGGTCTGCCAAAGTTCCATTTACTTCACCTCGGGCAATGTGCAGGCTTTTGCCATCATAAACAGCGAAACAGCAAATCGCCGTGACCCTTCGATCTTCAAAAGCATTGACCATTCTTAACATGCCCTGACAGCCAACTGTTTCTTCAAACCATTTGACCAAAGCACCGGGCAAACCATTCCAGGCATGAAAAACCAATCCAGAATCTTCCACCATTACCGGGCATTGCAAAACAGAATAAGCTTGCTGAGCTTTATGTCTAACCACCTCATCCAAATCCGGGGTCTGAATTTCAAACAGTCCTTCAACTTGAGTCGAATCAAGATCAAAGCCCAAAATTTCCCCGGCTTCCTTCACCTTATTAGGATTCCCTGTTACAAATTTAAAATTGCTAAACATAATGATCTCATAATGTTAATATCTAGATAATACCAATACCCATCTTGTCCGGCTGGAAATGCTGTGATATAAACGGGCCTTTCCGAATTACTGATAAACCCATAAATTCACCCATAAAAAATTGATGAAACCGTTTATCCGATTGCTCACATATTGTTTTTTACTGGTTTCCCTCAATTCTTGTGGCCAGATTTTTGAAGTCGATGCCGATGTGCAAGCCAGGCAAGCCCTGCTGGATCTGATTAAAATACAGGAAAAGTTTTATCAGGAAAACAACAGATATGCCACCGGTCACGCGGAAATAGAAAAATATAATTTAAAGTATCATTCCGGCATCGTCTATCTTGAAATCGAATCTGCAGGAAAAGACAAGTATAGAGCGATTTCCCTGCCAGCAGAATCTACTACCGCCAGAGTATTTGCCTATGACAGCGATCAAGGTGGATTTTACGAAATGGAGGAGGACGAAGTTTCAAGATATGTCCTCGGAGCGTTGAGAGCTATCCGCGATGAAAAACAAAAAAAAGAACTGAATGAAGTGACCGGCTGGGCTTTAATGGGTGGAATGGTGTTTTTGGGTTTGCGATTTTTTACCCGCTATCGTTCGAAAGAAAACAATCCCGGCATTTGGGCCTATCTCTTATGTTTGCCTGCTTTAGGTTGGGCGGTAGCCCTTCTTGGCAATATGGAATCCGATGTGGTATTCACCCCAGCAATTGGCCAAATTACCTGGGCTGGCTTGGCAATCGCTCTAGTGGCACTGGTTTTGGAGAGCAGGTGGTTGATGAAAAATAAAAATTTGCAGACCCCTGCTCCGTTAATAAGTCTCTCCATATGCACATTACTCCTATCCTTGCTGAGTGCTGGAGTCATGGTGTATATACTTAAAAATAACGTCTGGTAATTGAATCAGTTCAAGCGAACAGTGAGAATGTGCAGAGTTTCAGGTTTGCCAACCCCCTCCCTTTGGGAAAGAAGAGTAAAAGTTTGGCCATCCTGAGTATTTCGTGGAAGAATGAATTTGATGGGGCCTTCAGAAGAATTCAATGTCATGACCCTTCCGCTATCAATTTGCTTACGCTCGATATTCATTACGTAAGAAAAACGAGAGTTCCCTGCGCCAGTAATTTTCTTAACAGGTGCGCTCACATTCAATACAAGGTCCCCCCGCCGATTGGAAAATAAACTGCTCTCCCCTTTTTCTGGGATTCTAAGAGACATCTCGTTCCAATCCCCGGAAGGAATCTTGACTTCAAAACGGTCCTTACCCGACCTTAAATGGATGCTGGCACCTTTCCGAAGGGTGGATTCAGAAAGTTTTATATCTATTTGATTATCCAATTGAAAAACTTTACTGTCCAGATCATTCAGAAAACTCAGGCTTGATTTGCAGGCTCGCTGAACAGCAGGATTGTCTTTCAACTTTTTTATCAGCATCCCCCATTTATTGGGGTTACGGTTTGTTTGTAAAGAAAGCGGATGTTCTGCCAGAACATTAGCTTTATAATGTGTTTCCAGTTTTTCAAAAGCCTGGTTGATTTCTTTTAATCGGTTGTCCCCCTTATGAGGGTCGGAGGTTCTTATTTGCGGATTCACATCTGGATGAAATTTTCTGGCGAGGGAATGGTAGGATTTACGCACTTTCCGCCAATCTTCTCCAGGAGTTACGTTTAGGATTTTAAAACATTCAACAATTTGCATAAGAATCTCTATATTCAGGATCTGTGCCGAAACCTGAATTATGTGTGACGCTTTAATTATCAAGAAGATATAAAAATATCCTCTTTTTAGGAACGTTGCAACTGGGAAAATTTTTCTAAAACGGTCTAAATATCATAGTTTATTATTTTTCAATGAGTTATATTTAGAATGATAGATGGGAAGTCTCCATCGTCCCGGCAAAATTTTCCTAAACATTAAGTAAAACCATTTGAAACTTTGGAACTTTTTCAGTTTGTATGATTATGAATCGCCTCGACATTTCTAGAAACTTCTTCGGAATCTCGGAGCTTGAGCTTCAAGAAAAGTTTTCGGACTGGAAGGTGGAGACCTACCGGGTTCATCAGGTATTCACCTGGGTCTATCATTATCATTGCCGCGATTTTAATGAGATGACCAATCTTTCTAAATCTTTGCGGTCCCAACTGGCAGAGAACTTTCATTTTGCGCTTCCACAAATTCAAAGCCGAACTCATTCCAAAGACGGGTCGATCAAATATTTATTGGAGTTGGAAGATGGAGCGGTGGTTGAAAGTGTGTGGATGCCTTCAGAGTCCAGAAAAACATTATGCCTTTCCACGCAAGTGGGTTGCCGCTTAAATTGCTCCTTTTGTTTAACCGCCAGCCTGGGTCTGAAACGAAATTTAAATACCGCAGAGATAATCGGACAACATCTCGCAATCAACGCAGAACTGAAGGAAGAAGACCAGATCACCAATATCGTTTTCATGGGCATGGGTGAACCGCTGGATAATTTGGGACCAGTGGTGGGTGCTCTGCGTCTCATGATCTCCCCGCAAGCCATGAAAATATCAACAAGAAAGGTGACTGTTTCTACTTCTGGTCTGGTGGATAAGATGAAAGCTTTTCAAAATGAAAACCTGTCCATAAACCTTGCCATTTCACTCAACGCTTCCGATAATGCTACCCGTGATCGATTGATGCCTATAAATAAAAAATACCCTATTGAAGTGTTAATAGAATGTCTTAAACAATATCCATTAAAGCCTCAAAGAAGACACACTATTGAATATGTCCTACTTGCAGGTATTAATGACTCGGATGAAGATGCACAGAGATTGGCAAAATGGCTGAAAGGTGTCCCTAGCAAGATTAACCTGATCCCCTTCAATTCATTTGATTCCTCTGAATACAGACCTCCTTCTAAAGAGAGAGTTTTAAAATTCCAGAATTATTTAATCGAGCAGAATTTTTCTGCTTTTATCAGACAAAACCGGGCCACAGATATACTCGGCGCATGTGGGCAACTCGCAGCACAGTCCGAAGCGAGCGCTACCAGTTAAATTACTGAACCAAAACTCTTCCCAAATTTTTCATGAATAACTCTGATTCAAAAACTCCTGAACTGTCTATTGTAATCCCGTTGTACAACGAGCGGGATAACCTGATTCCACTTGAAGACAAGCTGGAGACAGAATTATCCAAACTGAACCTGAGTTACGAAATCATACTTATTGATGATGGAAGTATCGATGGAAGCGCGCATTTGATCGAGTCCATGCAAAAACACAATCCCCATATCAGGCTTATCCAGTTCGGTCACAATCATGGGCAGTCTGCGGCATTCGCGGCAGGATTTAAAGCCGCTCGTGGAGAGATTTTTGTTACTCTGGATGCCGATTTGCAGAACAACCCTGCCGATATCTATCTTCTTCTTGAAAAAATGCAAGACTACGATGTGGTCTGTGGCTGGCGTCACAAAAGGAATGATTCCTGGATCAAAAGAGTTTCCTCCAAAATTGCTAATGCGGTGCGGAACAAATTGAGTGATGAGGAAATTGCCGATACCGGTTGTTCCCTGAAAGCCTTCCGCAGGGAGTGTTTCGACAATGTTAAACTCTTTAAAGGAATGCACCGGTTTTTCCCCACCTTAATGAAGATGGAGGGATTCCGGGTCACTCAAGTCAAAGTGAGTCACCACCCTCGGCTCCATGGAAAGTCTAAATACAATATTAGAAATCGGCTGTTTTCCTCTTTCAAGGATTTACTGGCCATCCGCTGGATGAAAAAGCGACAAATCAACTATGATATTATTAAGGAGGATTAAATGACAACAAACCAATGGCTCATCATTGGATTTGTAGGGCAAGCTCTTTTTGGAGCCCGTTTTATTATTCAGTGGATCGTTTCTGAGAAAAAGGGAGAAAGCACCATTCCCCTTGCGTTTTGGTATTGTAGCATTGGCGGCGCAATTGTACTTTTGACTTATGCCATACACAGGCAAGACCCGGTTTTCATAGTTGGGCAAAGCCTGGGAAGCATTATTTACGTTCGCAACCTTGTACTCATAGACCGCAAGAGAAAAGCCTTGGCCACAGGAGGAGTTGAGGATGAGCAAATGGAAAATTAGACTCGGTGGTTTGGCCCTCTTGATATTAGGGGCCTTTCTTTTTGTCTGGTCCGTAAAATATGTTCAGTCGGAGTGGCCTCAAATATTTACTGGTTTGCTCTCTGTATTCAGTATCTCCATGGGTTTTGCATTGCTCATCATGCCGCTGGAAATACAGGAGAATAATTCAACATCGGATTGACCTGATTTTTTTCCTTCACATGCCTTCTGAAAACACCCTTTTTTCTTACTCAAAAAATAAGTAAAGCCTTTTATAAGCAACAGTTTTGAAAGTCCTTGACTTTACCCAACCCGTATGATATTCCTCTACCTTCTTCAATCCTTTCAACCTTAAAAACAGGTTAAAAGAATTGATGAAAAGAGGTTTTCCATAGTTGGGAAACGGGTACTTATCGCCTTCTTCCAGGCCTTTCATTTAAGTGATGATGAAACAATCTCAGAGTCCTTTAAAAAACACCTTTTTAAAAACCCTTGTCTGTCTAATTTTTGTTTATTTGCTTGGACATATAAGCCCTGTTCTTTCTGTCTCTTCCAATACTTTCCTTTCGAACCTGAGTTTTCAAAGCTTGGCATTTGCTGAAGAAGACGATGAGGATGAAGAAGACGACGAAGAAGACGAAGAAGATGAAGAAGACGGAGAATCTTCTGAAGGAGAAGGTGAGGAGGGAGAAGAAGAGGAAGACCTTTCATACCTGACCGATATCGGGCCAGCCGCAGAGCACGAGTTTGAAGAATTCTCGTTCCTGGGAATGAGCAATCGCAAATTCACCTGGGCGGCGGCTCAGCTTCATATTCTTTTTGCTTCCTTTATTCTTGGTTGTCCCATGTTCGTGGTGATCATGGAAGTAATGGGAGCCCGTCGGACCCAGGGGGTTCGTAAAGCTATTATCCTATCAAACGTGTTTTTAGGGGTTCTTATAGGAGTTGTTATAGGGATCACCGGTGAAATTATAGTTGGAATCCATCATGGTGTGCTCTATGGCTTGTGGGCCTGCGCTTTTGGAGCTTTAATCGTTAGTTTTCTGAATTATTTCCACCGCTTAATGAATATTCGGGCATCGGCTTTTGTTGGAGCAGTGTTTGGGGCCCTAATTTCCATGGCACTGACACCGGTTGAGCATTATGAGGTTTCCGGAATTATTCTCGCTGTACTCAACGGGGCTGTTGGCGGATTAATCTCCAACGGCATTATGTTTGCCAAGTCAGATTATAAGTTTGAGCGTCTGGCGCATGAGATCACCAAAGTAATTGGTATTTGTTACAGTTTTACGGCCTTGACAGGGGGTCTATTTCTCTTTGTCATGCTGGTTGCCTACAAAGATTTCATTACTTATTTAATAGCCTCGTTTCCGACCCTTTTTATGGTGGCCTATCCCACTCTCTTCATTTTGGAAACGGTGGTTATGTACATCTATGTGTACTCATGGGACCCACTGAACAAATCCAATAAAAAGGGCCGCCATATTGTTACAGGGGTAATCCTGAACGTTTTGGGTCTCTCGCTTCTGGTAGCACTCGATGGACCTGCTACCTTCATGCAAACTCCACCTAAACCGCTTGACCAACTCTTAATTATAAGTGAGTGGGATAGAATTGCCAATATGGCCTGGATGCCTTTAAATTATCACCGCCTGGTGGGAAATGGAACCTTTGGCGGCTATATGGTTTGTATTATTGGTGCATATATGTACCTGTGGTCAGACAAAACAGAAGAGCGCGAATACTACGATTGGGTAGGTTACATTGGCAATCTCATCGGCGTTGCTATCATGATTCCCCTACCGGCAATGGGCTATATTTTTGTCCGCGAAATTTACCAATACGATGCCACCATCGGCATGTATATCATGTCCGACCGGGAATCCATGTTCATGTTGGTGCAAGGGCTATTGGTAGGAACCATGTTCAGTGCCAGTAATATTTATATGTGGGTTAGTATGAAACGTATTGAGAACGCCGAGAGATTTTTCCCGGCCATGAAATTCGGATTCGTACTAATAGTTATTTCTGCCACCATCTGGTTCACTCCCCGACGGTTTTTCGCCACCATGCTTCCTGAACCGGGTATGAATCCGGATATGGTATTGCCCGATAATCTAGCATTTCTGGCTCTTATGGTTTCTAAGAATACCGCGGCATTTTGTTTGGTGACTGTAACTTTCATCAACTATATTTTCTATACCATCGCGACCAAAACCGGAAAAGTTCATTATGGGAAAATTAACCCACTAGGGCCTTACGTTCTCATATTCCTAGGATTTGCCGATATCTGGCTTATGAGC
>Ga0233439_10005272_pt1 | contig 12097 bp, 8 predicted proteins | sample SI_123_September_6_FD_182713 | JGI IMG/M metagenome (GOLD analysis project Ga0233439, IMG submission 182713) | Seawater microbial communities from Saanich Inlet, British Columbia, Canada - SI_123_September2016_100_MG | ecosystem: Environmental > Aquatic > Marine > Inlet | place: Canada: British... | reverse complement strand
ATATGCCCAGTAATGTTCGTCGTGCCTGCGGGAAACTTCATGATGGGCTGGAAAGTAGGTGACGCCGACGAAAAACCGGTGCACGAAGTCACCATCCCGAACAATTTTGCAGTTGGAAAATATGAAGTTACCTTCCGCGAATGGGATGCTTGCGTTGCCAGCGGCGGATGCGGCGCGTACCGCCCCGACGACAAAGGATGGGGCCGGCTAACCCGCCCGGCTATCAACGTGTCGTGGACCGATGCCCAAGATTACATCACCTGGCTTCGCGACCGAACAGGTAAGAAATACCGGCTGCTGACGGAAGCGGAGTGGGAGTACGCAGCGCGCGGAGGATCTTCGAGCAAATACCCTTGGGGAGTCACACTGGACGCCGGAAAGGCGAATTATGGTCGCTATAGAAATAGAACAGTGCCCGTCGGCACTTATGAAGCAAACGCTTTCGGATTACACGATGTAATTGGCAACGTGTGGGAATGGGTCGCCGATTGTTACAGCAAAAGCGCTTATAAATCGCACGCGGCCTACCCAGCGCCAGTTCTAGATAACCAAGCAACGTGCCGACGTGTCCTAAGGGGCGGCGCTTGGAATGTGGATATGTCGGATGGATACGATCTATTACGCACTTCAATTCGTGAAAAGGCGAAACGCAAGGGGCGGTATAGTTTTTTTGGGGTTCGCGTAGCCCGGGATATAAATTGACCAAGTTATACCGGTGACCTACTTGTCAAAATCGGCCAGCTCCGCCGCGAACGGCCCCATAGGCAGCGGCTGCGAACGCCAGAAATATTTGACGGCTTCTGGCAATGCGGCGGCCAGCGCGGTCGGCGATGCGTGCTCGGCCTCGCTCAATTCCAGCACTATTGCGCCCGCGTGCCGGAGGCGTGCCTGATCGCTAGCCGTCTTGCCGCCGGCGGTTTCGGCGCCTGCGAAATAAATGGCGATGCAGCCTTCGTCGCACCACAGGGCCAGCGGCGCCAGCACGAACCGTTCCGCCCCCTCGTCGCCCACATAAATATGCGCTTGCGGCAAAGGCGCGAAAGCGGCGAACAGCCAGTGCTCCGGGGCATAAAGGCCATGGAACTCCGCCGCCATGGCATCAACCTTCCCGCCATGTTCGGCCAGATGATCCTTTATGAACGCGAAATAGTGCGTGATGAATTCCGCCTGGCGCTTGTTGAAGATATCGCACAGCCCGCGCGCCCGGTTATTCAGGAAGGTGATCATACCGGAATGGTCATCCGGCTCCAGATGGGTGGGAACCGGCAGATTGTGGACGGCGCCGAACAGGCGATGCCCCCGTCCCTTGCCGATGACCGCGTAGCCGACCGGGCAATCATGCTCCCAGCCGCCATCGGGGCGCGCATCAAGCGCCATGCGCTCCGCCGTCCAGCTTGTGGTGCCGAAGGGCACGATCATATCTCCGGGCTTGAGAATGGCATCGGTCATAACGCTGGGGTGTACTAGATTGTGCCAGTTGGGTAAAACCTGACGGCGGCGATAATCGAGGGAGCAAAGCCATGGACCAAAGCACCAATTGGCCGGTGAAAACCCGGGAAATGCGGAATTTCTGCATGGATTCCACCTATTGGAACGAATTCGAATACCGCGACGACGATATCATCGTCGCCACTTGGGCCAAATCGGGGACCACCTGGGTGCAACAGATCATCGCCCAGTTCATATTCGAAGGCGAGATCGGCGGCCTGCCCATTGCCGATATGTCGCCCTGGCTGGATTTCCGCCTGCCGCCGTTGGAGATCAAACTGCCCGAGATCGATGCCCAGACCCACCGCCGTTTTTTGAAGACCCATTTGCCGCTCGACGCCTATGTATTTTCGCCGAAAGTCAAATATGTCTACATCGCCCGCGACGGTCGCGATTGCTGCTGGTCCATGTACAACCACCACGCCAGCATGCTCGATTGGGTGTACGAGGAATTCAACAAGCTACCCTATTTCGGGCCCGTGGTGGCGGCGCCGAAAACCGACGACATGTACGAATATTATATGGACTGGTTTATCAATGACGGCGCCCCGTTTTGGCCGTTTTGGGAAAATATCCGCACCTGGTGGGAGGCGCGCAATCTGCCCAACGTGCATTTCATCCACTATCAGAACCTGAAAGACGACATGAAAGGCGAAATGCAAAAGATCGGCGAGTTTCTGGGCTACGATGTCAACGGCTTAAAAAAATCCACCTGGGACAAGATGGTCCTCCAATGCACGTTTGATTACATGAAAGAGAACGCGACATTGAGCACTCCGCTGGGCGGCGATATGTTCTCCGGCGGCGCCACCGCTTTCGTCAACAAGGGCACCAACCAACGTTGGAAAGACACCCTTAGCGCCACCGACGTTGCCGTCTATGAAGCCCGTGCCTTGGCCGAGCTCGGCCGCGAATGCGCCCACTGGCTGGCAACGGGCGCGTTCCTGAGGTAATGCGGATGCTCCGCCGCAGCAACGGCTTTGCGCATCGCATCAATATGGAGAACAATCCGGTTAGCACATACAAATAAGTTCATACAAACAATAAGGGGGGCACAACCTCCGTGAGTGACGACGTTTGGGGACTTCCCCAAACCCGACCCGCAAACAGGAGGACATTGTGAATATATCCCGTAACTTAGTCATTTTGGGCGCTGCAACCATCGCCGCGGCCACCACCAGCTGGACGGTGCCGGCGTCGGCGGCCGATCCCTACTACAAAGGCAAGACCATTACCGTGCTGATCGGGCGCGGCCCGGGCAGCGGCACCGATGCCACGGTGCGCTCGTTCACCAAGTACTGGTCGAAATACATTCCCGGCAACCCGAAGATCATCAACAAGAACACCAAGGGCTTCGCCGCTTTCAATACAGTCTATGAGAAGGGCAAACCCGACGGCACGCTGATCACCTTTACGCCTTATGATCCGGTCTCGCCGATGACCAAGCGCAAGGGCTTCCGTGCCGATTACGGCAAAATGAGCTTTGTCGGCGGCTTCGTGAACCCGCCTATGCTGTATGCGTTGACCAAGGTTATCAAAAGCAACAACGACATCATGAAAATGAAGGGCGCCATCTACGGCGGACAGCGCCCAACCCTTCGCTTTGATCTCATGGGTAGGATCACCCAGGACATCATGGGCAATGATTACCGTTACACCACCGGTTTCGGCGGCGGTAAAAAAGTGCTGAACGCCATGCGCCGGGGTGAAGTTCATTTGCAGACGGTCGGGCTGAACCTCTACCGGCTAACGGCAGAAAGGGCCCTGGTAAAGACCGGCAAGGCGATCCCGCTTTGGCATTATGATTTCCCGCAGGCACCGATGATGGCCAAGGAAGTCTTCGGCCCCGAAATCCCGAGCTTTGAAGCCCATTACACCAAAATCCACGGCAAAAAGCCTTCGGGAGAAATGTGGGACATCTACAAATGGATGGCGAAGACCGTTAATGGCCTCAGCTATTCCGCCTGGATGCCGCCCGGGGTCAAAAAGGAAGCCTATGAAGCCCTACTCGCCAGTTTCGAAAAAACCGCCAAGGACCCGGCGTACCTCGCCGAACAGAAAAAAATGTTCGGCTTCAACCTGCCCGTGGTCGATCGGGCAACCGGCCTCGACGTGGTCAAGGCGATGACCGATGCGACGCCGGCCCAGGTCTCCTTCCTGAACAAATATATCAAGGAAGGCGCCAAGCATAAGATCAAGAAAAAGAAGAAAAAATAAGCGAGACGAATGACGTCAGGCTGGCCGGTTTCCAATGCGCGAAACCGGCCGGTTTGATATTGGCGGCCTGCAACTGACTATACGATTTTCCTAACAGGGAAACATCATGCTGGAAGCGATGCTCAACGGACTCGTGCTGGTTTTTCAGTGGCCGGCCATCGGCTTTCTGATGCTCGGCATCGTGATCGGCATGTGGATGGGTGCCGTGCCCGGCCTTGGCGGCATTATCGGGCTGGTTTTGCTATTGCCGTTTACCTTCGAAATGGACCCGGTGCCGGCCTTCGCCCTGCTACTCGGAATGTACGCTGTTACATCGACAAGTGATACCATTGCGTCCGTGATGCTCGGTATCCCCGGCACTTCGGCCTCACAAGCGACGGTGCTGGATGGCTATCCACTAGCCAAGATGGGACAAGCCGCCAGAGCCTTCGGCGCGGCATTCACCGTGTCGGCCTTTGGCGGTGTCGTTGGCGCCCTGATCATGGCGGCGTCACTGCCGATCCTGTTGCCGATGATTTTGGCCTTCGGCGTGCCTGAGTTTTTTTTCCTGGCGGTGCTCGGGCTAACCATGGTCGGCGCTCTGGCTGGCGGCTCGATCTTCAAGGGGCTGACCGTGGCCGCCTTGGGGCTTTTGCTGACTGCGGTCGGCTATGCCGACAGCACCGGCGTGCCGCGCTTTACATTCGACCAGCCCTATTTGCTGGAAAACCTGCCGATCATCCCTATCGTGCTTGGCCTGTTTGCGCTGCCAGAACTGTTGGAGATGGCGGTTAAAAACACCTCCATCGCCCGCATAGAAGCCTCGGATTCCAAGGACGCAACGCTAATGGCTGGGGTTCGCGACGTGATCAAGCATTGGTGGCTGACGGTGCGCTGTGCCCTTCTCGGCACCTATGTGGGTATGCTGCCGGGGCTCGGTGTTTCCATCGTCGACTGGATCGCCTACGGCCATGCGGTACAAAGCGCCAAGGACAAATCCAAATTCGGCCAGGGCGACATCCGAGGCGTCATCGCGCCCGAGGCGGCCAACAACGCCACCAAGGCCGGCGCCCTTATCCCGATGATCGCCTTCGGCATTCCGGGCAGCCTGGGCACCGCTATCTTGCTCGGCGCGTTGGTTATCAAGGGCCTCCGGCCCGGCCCGGAAATGCTGATCGATCATATCGATCTCACGTTCTCGATGATCTGGGATATCGTCATCGCCAATCTGGTCGCCGCCGGATTGCTGATGATCTGGTCGAAGCAGGTGGCCAAGGTATCGTTCCTTCCAGGCCATTTGCTGGTGCCGGGGGTGGTTGTCTTTGTGCTCATGGGCGCCTGGCTGGCCAGCGCAGCAATCGGCGATTGGATTTCGGTAATCGCCTTCGGCTTTTTGGGCTACTGGATGAAGCAGGGTGGCTGGCCGCGCCCGCCCCTGATCCTGGCATTGGTGCTCGGCAAGCTGATGGAAGACAACCTGCTGCTAAGCTTGCAGGTCTATGACAATTTCACATGGATCACCGGACGGCCCATTGTGCTGGTGATCATCGCACTCATCGTGCTGACCATTTATCTGGCGGTAAAGGGCGTCATCAAGGCCAACAATACGCCCAAGGACCAGAACGCGGTCATCGCCGGCGAAGGTTCCGGAAGGAACCCACTTATGTCGCTGCCGCTCACACTTTTCTTACTTGCGATATTTATCGCGGCCCCCATCGGCGGGCGCGAATGGGAGTTCGAATCGCAGCAGTTCCCGCTGGTGGTGAGCGTCACCTCGATTATCATGCTGATCTTTATCCTGATCGCCGACATTCGCGAGGCGCGCGCCGACATCAAGGAGCAGCGCGGATTTGGACCGGCCTTGGCGGCGTCCTTGAACAAGGCGGATTTCCATCGATCGGCAAGCTTCATCGGCTATTTGATCGCCATCCTATTCGCCAGCATCGTCATCGGCCAGCAGATCGCCCTGCCCTTGTTCGTCGCCATCTATCTATGGCGCTGGGGACATTACAACTGGAAAATATGCATCGGCTATGCGCTGGCCGCCTGGATATTCATCTTCGGCTTTTATGACCAGATCATGCACTTGTTCTTTTATCAATCGGTGCTGTTCGGATAGAGGCGTATCAAAAAAGCCGCGCGTTGCAATCGTCGTTATCGAAGGGCACCAGCTCGTCAAAGCCGCCGCGCCGAGTGATCTCGGCCCACTCTGGGTTTGCGATAAGCGCGCGGCCAACGGCGATCAGATCAAACTCACCCCGCCCGATCATAGCGGCCGCGTCGCCAGCGTTATCCACGACCCCCTCGGGCTCGGTTCCCGTATTGCCGTTGACCGAGCCGACGCTGATCGTCGGCTTACCGGTGAGCTTCTTCGCCCAGCCCGCCAGATTGAGATCTGAGCCTTCGAATTCCGGCTCCCAAAATTTGAGGGTCGAGCAATGGAACATGTCGGCGCCGGCGTCCGATAACGGCGCCAGGAATTCGCCAAACTCGTCCGGGCTGGTCACCAGTTTCGCCTTCATATCGCCCATCTTCCATTGGGAGACGCGGGCGCATATGGGGAAATCGGGTTTCGTTGCACGCCGGCATTCGGCAATTACCTCGGCGCCGAAGCGGGTGCGCCCGGCCCAGTCGCCGCCATATTTGTCGTCCCGGCGGTTGGTCCGCGGCCAGAAGAACTGATCAATGAAATAGCCGTGGGCGGCGTGAATTTCGATGCCGTCGAATCCATATTCCAGGGCCAATGCGGCGCTGACGCCATAGCCAGCGATGATATCTTCGATCTCAGTCTGGCTGAGCGGCCCGTTTTCTTCGGCGCCGTCGGCCCACAGACCGGATGGCCCGCGCAGTTTTACGCTCCCATCGACGCCGGGGCCCAAGGGGCGCCCGCACAATCCCACATGCCAAAGCTGCGGAAAGATGCGGCCACCGGCGCTGTGCACCCCATCGGCGATGCGCGCCCAGCCGTCCATGCAAGCGCCGGCTTGGAAGCGCGGCACCGCCATGGCGCGGCCCGCCGAGGGATGCGCGATATATGTGCCCTCGGTCAAAATCAGCCCAACGCCGGCTTCGGCGCGGCGGCGATAGTAATCGGCAACGTCGGCGCCGGGCACGCCAGCCGGCGCAAAATTTCGCGTCATCGGCGCCATGACGATGCGGTTGGGTAGGGTGAGCGCGCCGAGCTTAAATTCCTCGAACAAGGCGTCTGTGGATGCCGGCGCCATGGATGATCCCCCCATATATGGTTTCGCTGCCGCTATATTAAGGAAGACGGCATAAGAGGGGCAATGCCGTTCCATGGGCCCTCGAATTGTGCTGGCGGGCGAAGCGTACAGCCCCTATACAGGAACAATCTAATCTAAGGAGGAACAACCGATGCCGACAATCGACGACGTATCAATCATCAACTCAAATACAGCCGAAGCCAGGACGGTGGATACCGGGTTGGAGCGGACAATTTGCTCCGATGCCCTGTGTGGATCGAAGACCCTGGACGTCTATCGCCGGACGGTATCGGACGGGCAAACATTCTCCGCCGGCGGCGGCGATGACTATCATCTGGTCTACGTCATGGATGCGCCCAAAGGCGGCATCATCAGCTTCGATGGCGCCACCAAAGCGGCCATCGAGGGCGCTGGCGCCTTGATGGTTCCCGGCGAGACCGCAAGTTTCCAAGCCACCGGCTCGGACCTGGAACTGCTGCACATGGTAACGCCGAAGCCGCCCGCAGGCGTCGAAGACGGCCTGCCCGGCGGGCCCGGATATATGTTTGATCGCGATACCTTGCGCCCCCTCACCGATGCCAGCGGCGGCCGCATTCGCCGCTTCTGCGCCGAAAGCACGGTGCGCTTGCTGGATGGCGCGAGGCTTACATCAACCAACGCCATTCAGGCTGGCGAGATGCGCTATCTCGAAGGCGGCTCATCACCCTATCATCAGCATGTGGGCACCGAGGCCAATCCGGGCGGCCCAGCGCACTGCTATATGACCTTCTATGGCCGCGGCCAGGTGGAGGTGGGCGACACCTCCCAGGAACTTGAGCCGGGCACGCTGGTATTTTTCCCGTCAGGCGTTCCGCACCGGCTACGCGCCATCGGCGGCGTGCTCGACTATTTCGAGATACAAGCTTGGCGGAGCTTCAAGACCAACGTGCTCTCGGAAGAAGAGCTGGGTCTCAAATGGTACTATGACCCTGAATCCGAAGGCGCCAAGCCGGTGGAATGGGACCAAAGCTAGGCAGTCGTTTTATGGGATTTCCGGGATAATCCAGGGCGGTCGGTTGGCCGCCCTGGCTATATGTGAGCCGCGCCCCACCAAACCATCGCTGGGCAAATCAGGACTTGAGAAACCCGGACATAAGTGTTTCCTTTTTGGGCAAGAATATTCCCTTTGGGAAAATACATTAGGGGCGACGTCACCATGAAATTTGCATTCATCCTGTTCGGCATGCGGCTTCTCTTTTGGTGGACGGCGCTGCGCCATCCGGTCTTCCGGGCGCGGCTCAAGGAAAAAAACCTGACCGCCCAGATGCGCACCAAGGATGGCAAGATAGGGCGCTGGTTCAAGTTCAAGGACGGCACTGTTTCATCGGGCGCTGGACTGGCGGATGCACCCGACGTCACCCTCACCTTCAAGACCGCCGAGATCGCCGCTCATTTATTGATGCCGCCGATCAACCAGCTCGAACAGATCAACGCCATGAAGGATTTCAACCTTTCCCTCGAAGGCGAGGATGAGCTGACATCATGGTTTACTCAGACCACACTGCTGACCCAAACCGTCGGCTGGAAATACGGCATCGATCAGGGCAAGGGCGTCACCCGCTATACCCAGATGACCAATGGCGGTCCGGTTTTCGTCTATGAAAAGGACGGCAAGATTATCCGCATGACGCCGATCAGCTTCGACGATACGGACGCCGCGTCTTGGTCCATCAAGGCCAAGGGCAAGACATTCACGCCGCCCCGTAAAACCTCCATCGCGCCGCACGGGCAGAACTGGAAGTCCATGGTCTATTCGCCGGACCGGCTGTTGTATCCCATGAAGCGCGTCGATTTCGATCCCAACGGCGAGCGCAATACGCAGAACCGTGGCAAATCGGGCTATGAGCGCATCTCCTGGGATGAGGCCCTCGATATCGTCGCCGGCGAGATCAAACGCCAGAAGACCGTACATGGGCCCGGCGCCATCGCGCTATCCCACGGCTCCCACCATACCTGGGGCAATATCGGCTATTACCTTTCGGCGGCGTTTCGCTTCATCAACACCGTCGGCATGACAAGGGTGCTGCACAATCCTGATAGCTGGGAAGGCTGGTACTGGGGCGCAGTCCATCACTGGGGGCAATCCATGCGCGTCGGCCAGTGCGAAACCTATGGCGGCGTCGAGGACTGCATGCAGGAATCGGAAATGGTGGTTTTCTGGTCGGCCAATCCGGAAGCCACATCGGGTTCTTACGGTGCATTGGAAGGGAGCGTGCGCCGCCAATGGCTGAACGAATTGGGCATCGAAGTGGTTCACATCGATCCTTACTTCAATGAAAGCGCCCAGCTTTTGGGCGGCAAATGGATCGCGCCGAAGCCGACCACCGATACCGCCCTGGCCCTGGCCATCGCCCATGTATGGATCACAGAAGGCCTCTACGACAAAGACTTTGTCGAGACCAAGACCTTGGGCTTCGATGTCTGGCGCGCCTATGTGATGGGCGAGGAAGATGGCATCCCAAAGACATGTGAATGGCAGGAAGGCGAGACCGGCGTTGCGGCGAAAACCGTGCGCGCCCTAGCCCGCAACTGGGGCACCAAGAAGACATATTTAGGCGCCGGCGGCTGGGGCAACGGCCATGGCGGCGCCTGCCGCAATCAATCGGGATTGCAATGGGCGCGCATCATGGTCTGCCTGATCGCCATGCAGGGCATTGGGCGGCCCGGCGTCAATATGGGCCATCTGCAATGGGGCACGCCGGTGGATGCCAATTTCTATTTCCCGGGCTATGCCGAAGGCGGCATGTCGGGCGATCTGCATCACACCGCCATGTCCGTTGAGTTGTTCCAGCGCATGCCGCAATTGCCGTCGGTCAACACGGTGGAACAAACCATCCCGCGCCTGTTCCTGCCCGAAGCCATTTTGGAGGGCAAAGCCGAAGGCTTCGCCTGGGACGGCCGCTCGATCGAGGCGCAATTCAACAAGATCAGTTACCCTAAGCCCGGCTATTCGAAAGTGCATATGCTCTATAAATATGGCGGCTCGATGCTCGGCACCATGCCCGACAGCAACCGCCATGTGAAAATGTACCAGTCGCCGGAACTGGAATTCGTCGTCAACCAGTCCATCTGGAACGAGGGCGAGGCCAAGTTCGCCGACGTGATCCTGCCCGCCTGCACCAATTTAGAGCGCACCGACATTTCCGAATGGGCGGCTCTTGGCGGCTATGCCTATCACGGCCAGACCCAACTTAATCACCGGGTTTGCATCTTCCAGCACAAGGTGATCGAGCCCATGGGCGAGTCCAAATCCGACTACAATATCTTCACCGAGATAACCAAGCGGCTCGGCCTGTCGGCCTATTTCACCGAGGGCATGAGCGAACTGGACTGGGTGAAGCGGGAATTCGACGCCTCCGATCTGCCCAAAATCGTCAAATGGAAGGACTTCATCCGCAAGGGCTATCTGGTGGTTCCGCCCAACCCGGAAGAGTTGCGCGACAATGTCTCGTGGCGCTGGTTCTATGAAGGGCGCAAGAAAGATGTGCCCGAACCGATGCCCCTGCCGTCGGATTATTCAGAAGAATATTTGAAGGGCCTGCAAACCCAATCGGGCAAGATCGAATTTGAATGCCAAAGCCTGATCCGGTACGCCAAGGACGATCCCGAGCGCCCGCCCATTGTCAAATACCAGACGCACGAGGAAGGCCCCGGCAATCCGGCGGTGACGGCCCGCTTCCCCTTGCAGATGCTGACCCCGCACCCCCGCTTTTCGTTCCACACCCAGGGCGACGCCAAGGATAGCTTCTTGAATTCCATCGAGGAGCACCGGGTCGAGGTCGATGGCTACCGCTATTGGGTGATCCGCCTCAACCCGGAAGACGCCGCCCAGCGAGGCATCAAGCAGCACGACCTGGTTAAGGTTCACAACGACCGGGGCGCGGTCTTGTGTGCCGCCAAGATAACGGGGCGGCTGCCATCGGGCGTCATCCACGGGTTTGAGTCCTGCGCCATCTACGAGCCCATGGGTGAGCCCGGTAAATCGGTAGACAAGGGCGGCATGCTCAACCAATTGACGCCGCCCAAGTCGCAATTAAAGCAGGGCCATTCCATGGGCGCATCCTGCGCGCAGGTGGAAGTATCCCCTTGGGACGGTGTGGTGGAAATCGAGCGGCCCATGATGGCGGCGGCGGAATAGGGAGCGATATCATGAGCAAATGGCACCTAATCGTCGACGTGGCGAACTGCACCAACTGCAATGTTTGTGTCCTCGCCTGCCACGATGAGCATGTGGACAACGACTTCCCCGGCTATGCGGGCGCCATGCCCAAGCACGGCCACAATTGGATCAACATCAAATCCAAAGAACGCGGCGCCACGCCGATGATGGACATCGCCTTCCTGCCGGTGTTGTGCCAGCACTGCGACAACGCGCCCTGCATGGACCGGGCGAGAGACGGCGCCATATCGAAGCGCGCCGACGGCATCGTCATCATCGATCCGGTCAAAGCCAAGGGCCAGAAACAAATCGTCGACGCCTGCCCCTACGATGCCGTCTGGTGGAACGAAGAAAAGGAAATCCCGCAAGCCTGGATTTTCGACGCGCATCTTCTCGACGACGGCTGGAAGGAGCCCCGCGCCGCCACCGTCTGCGCCACCGGCGCCATCCGCGCCGTCAAAATGGACGACGCCGCCTTCGCCAGAACCATCGCGGAAGAGGGCTTGGAAGAACTACACCCCGAGTACGGCACCAAGCCCCGCGTCATGTACAAGAACCTGCACCGCTACAACAAGGTCTTCATCGGCGGCAGCGTCGAGGCGGAAGCGGATGGCAATGTGGATTGCGTCAAGGGCGCCCATGTAACGCTGACCAAAGACGGCGCCAAAATCGCCGAGACGTTCACCGATGTTTACGGCGATTTCAAGTTCGACAAGCTGGACCCGGACAGCGGCGACTACACCCTAGACATCGCCGCCGAAGGCCACCCGGCGAAGTCGGTGAACGTGACGTTGGGCGAAAGCGTGTATGCGGGTGAGGTTCGGGTTTAGAAAACACCCCACCTTCGTCATGCCACGGCTTGACCCACTGCTGTCCGGTTTAAATTCGCGCCCATTGCATAGCCATTTGATTTGGGCAGAATTTCGGGTCTGGTTTTGGTTCGAGCAGTTGGTCGATGCGTTTCCGGTGCATGAGGTTAGCGCGCACGAGC
>Ga0233439_10005265_pt1 | contig 12103 bp, 5 predicted proteins | sample SI_123_September_6_FD_182713 | JGI IMG/M metagenome (GOLD analysis project Ga0233439, IMG submission 182713) | Seawater microbial communities from Saanich Inlet, British Columbia, Canada - SI_123_September2016_100_MG | ecosystem: Environmental > Aquatic > Marine > Inlet | place: Canada: British... | reverse complement strand
GCTCAAATCCTTCGTAAAAGCTGTATAACTTTAAATATCTTGAAAGGAATAAGCGATGTGGTGTCTCGAAGCAATTAAGCACATGAACAAACCCAAACCTAAAAAAACAAGCAAGGAGAAATCCAAGACTGAAAAATCACAATCCAAACCGAGAGAAGATCAAACTAGTTCGAGCTAGAAAGCGATCCATAGAAGTGATTTGGTCAAGTCTTTGAGAAGAAGATCGAAGTCTATTTTAGAGAAATCCTTTAGAGTAGATTCTGGGTACCCTTGAGTTATCATGTGCGTAACCCTTTATATATAACTAGTAAGGAGGTAAACATGATTACCACAAAGAAAAATGGAATGACAAAAATTGAGGTCGATGTTCTCGACTGCGATGAGTTCAAGTACGCATACGCAGACCAAATCCTACAGGAGTTGGGGGTGGATCGTAGGGACGGGGTTGAGCCTTTAAGGGGTGGTGACCCTTGGTACATACAGGGGGATTTACATGGAATCCATGTCTCTGCAACCTTCAATTCCTACGAAAATCTCACCCTGAGTGTTTTCGACAAGAAAGTTTCATATAAAGATTCAATGAAAGATACTTTAAACAAATTTATTGAAACTTATAGGGAAGGGTGGAATGAACATCACCACAGTACAAGAAAAAGAGAGGGTAATGTGTGAACCCTCATATTATAAATGGTGGCAGAATTGCTCCCCATCATTTAAAGATGTCTTGGAGAAAGTCTGCAAAGAATGTGGGTCGTCTGACCCCCCGACCTTTGATGACGATACCTCAACGGTGATCTCATGCACCATTCATGGAGTTGAGATTACCATTGTCAAAAACACAAACCTAAACCCGAACCTCATTAAAACAAAAATGAGGTGCAAGACTGCAAAACATGATTGGATTTCTCTTGAGGTTCAAGAGTCTAATCTTTACATCCCCTATTTCCAAACATTCCTAAGCAATCTAAGGAATGTTTGGTATCAGCAATACAGAGTCGATATAGGCGTTTAAGCCTCTTCAATGCCCTTTTGGATGGCTGTGATTACACCTTTAGTCTCAACAGCCATGATCGCTTCAAGAGTCGCTTGGTCATCACCGTACATCTCTAAAGCGATCTTAGCTCTCTTACTCCAATGCTTAGAGGTGTCCCACTCGATACCTCCTAAAAGAAATTTAATCTTAGAGTTATCTTTACCTACTGCAACAGCACCCTGTGCAGGATCAACATCTCCATCAATCGCTTGAAGGATTTGAGCGTTCTCTAGGTCTTGCTCATCTACTTCCTCATCAAGATCAAGATCAGAGAAAAGATCATCCTCTTCTGTGACCACTGGCTCGACAGTAGCAGTCTTGGTCACAGAGGCTTGCATATTGTCGAGTTTAGAAACTTCCGAACTTGCTTGATTCCCATCAGAAATCACAGTCTTGGTGCTAGTCGCTGTCTTGAGATTGACCTTACCCACAGATTTAGCCCCTTGATACTCTGCGACACCATCACCTGCACTTGAAGCACCAGCAATTTCTGCTCCCGATTTATTCACCACCTTAGCAACAGGTCGAATGTCGTTATCTTGGTTCTCCACAACGAGAGGGAACTTCTTAGTTTTAGCAACCTTTTTTGGTTTAACCTCTGCAACAGCTCTTTCCTCATCATAGACGGTCTGAATAGGCATTGCTTTTTTAGGTGGTGCAGGTGCAGGTGCAGGTGCAACTTCTGCTACAGGATCACTCACACCCTCCTCAACAAGTGTTAGCCACCCTCGCTTAAGACCTGCCTTAAGTTCGGGCATATCTGTATTTTGTCCGTTGAACTTGAGTGAGAAGCCGTCAAAGTCAACGATGTCTCCCTCATAGATGTTCCTCTCAAGGCGACCAAGATGAATGGTTGAGTTTGCCTTGAGCTGAACGAAGGTCCCTTTTTTGAATGTAAAGTCACTCATTTATTTATTCTCCATTAATGTAGATTAGGTTATTTATACTCTACCTATAAACAAACTAAAAATCGCAACCTATATTACCATGAACCCTACAAATCTACACAAAAAGGAGTTCCCATGTTTCTTTTATACGCTATACTATCCTACCTCCTCTGGGCATACATACACGAGTACGCTCACCTGCTAACCGCTAAAAAACTCGTAGGAGTCAAGTCTTACTCCATGAAGATCTATCCTCATACCCATCCTCGACTTGGACTTGTGTTCGCCTCTGTCAGTTATGAGTTTGAAAAAACCATGACCAAAGCTGAAAAAACTAAGATCTCTTTCGCTCCACGAATCCCAGACGCAATCGCTCTTTTCCTGTTCCCCTTCACTTATAACTTAGATCTCTTTTGGATCATATTAGTTGGAGGGGGTTTGGTCGATACCATAAGAGGTTCGTTTATCTTTAGCCCTACAAGCGACATCAAGAGATATTGTGATGGTTGGGGTTTACATTACCCCTACATCAGAACAGTCCAGTTATCGCTTGTAGGATTAAGTCTCTCTCTCTTTATTCTCTTAAGAGTCTATTAAGCGTTATTGCTTGATCGAGTCAACTCACACCAAGTAGTACCATTGTAGATCAGAGAAATGGTGTCCTCTGTATTATCAAGGGTAAAGTCTGTGTTGCCTTCTAACTTGAAGCTGGTGTTCTTTACAACAACAGAGCGAGCCGTATGGTTAGCTTGTAAGACCAAAACAGTACCTGCAACCACACCTGTGGCACTGATAGAAATAAGATTCTCAGTCGCATTATTAGTGTCGTTAAGCTCAATCTTATGGTAAGGCTTAGTTACTGTAATCTCACCTCCCGCTGTTAGCGTAAGAGTCGATGAGTCATAAACGAGATTACCCTCGACCTTGAGATCCCCCGCAGAAACAACGGTTGAAGTAGCCCCGCCAAGAGTAAGATTATTAGCTCCTACAGTAGCACCGATATTTGCATTCCCTTCGGCAAAATCGAGGTCATTACCACTAATGGTAACATCTCCCGCAAAGGTCGCTAACTGAGCATTACTAAGGGTAAGTGCTGTAGTCCCTGCATTTTCTGCTGACGCTCCAGCCCCTGACCCACCTGTCTTAAATACAATCGCACCACCTGTGGCATTACCTGTGGAAGCACCACCACTAATCGTAAGAGTAGTACCTGCGGTATTATCTGCACCTAAAGCTGAACCACCACGAATCTGACTTACATCAACAGTAGCAAGCTCTGAGTCTGCAACGGTAATATCATTCGCTAAACCTGTAGAAAGGTCTTGTGCTGTCTTAGCAATACCGTGGAAGAGTTTGTAAACACCACCTTTACCACCATCACCTCCAATCGGTTGATAGACAAGTCCTGTATAGTGTTCTGGATTCGCTTCTTCATCATCACCATATTGACCAAAGAAACCTAAGTCTCTTGTTGCATGGTCATTACCATTGCCGATATAAAGCAGACGATCTTTAAAGAGAACATTATTACCATTACCTACAATGTTACCCGTAATGGTAACTTCGCCTGTAAGTGTAGGGTTAGTCTTAATACCAACAGTGATTGTACCATTGGCATTGGTCACATCAATCTCATTAGCCGCACCTAGAATCGAAACTCCTGGTGAAGCCTGTGTTGTTGAATGTGCTGAACCTCCACCTGTGTCTGTGGTCAATGTTAAGAGCGTGTCATTTTCATGTAGCAAGTGATAGAAAGTACCTGTAGCGTTATCCACCTCAAAGCGATCTGTCGCTTCGACCCAACGAATGACACCGTTATCTCCATCTGTGCGATCTACAATGATGTCAGCGTCTGCACCTGCCGCACCACTATTGAGCGTAATGCTCTTAGTAGTTGCAATCTTCACATCACCTGTTAAGGTAAGATCACCACTATCGTTAATACTAGCGATTTCTGCGTTCGCATTATGAGAGAACGAGAACTTCTTACCTGATCCATCATTATTATCTGAATCAATGTTAAAGATAATGTCTTGCTTTGACTTGATTGTTAAGCCAGCACCATCTGCACCTGCAATCTCATTAGTGCTATAAGTCACATTACCAAGTGTAGTACCCGAAGCAAAAGATGAAGCCACTGTCGTAGAGGAGATACCACCAACCGATGTTACTACACCTGCGGTAGATACGGTGAACTTAGAAACATTAACATCAATACCACCATTAAGGTCTGCAAGACCACTGACTCCAAGAGTACCTGTAATGTCGAGATCAAACTGAGGATCGGCAGTCTTGATACCAACTTTATCATCACTCGCACGAGCAAAGATCAAGTTAGCATTACCATCACCCTCAACCCTAAAGTCAATGTCTTCACCCTCTTGATTAACTACAACTTCTTCTGCTTCATTCGTAGTAACAAATGACAGATAAGCATGATCTCCAACATCTCCTGCACCAACATCTCCCATAATTTCAAGAGCGTCAGCGTCATCATTCGCTAAAGTGATTTCCATCGAAGTACCTGCGATACTCGTCACACCACTTACTGCACCAGCATTAGTAATCGTATTACCTGCATTTACCGAAGTGAATACTGCTGAACCATCAGTCTTGATAGAAGAGGTAGCGTTCGCTTTAAGAGCACCACCAATCGTAAGTGCATCTCCACCGACAACACCTTGTAAGTGAATACTAGACTTTGCGTTTAAGTTAATCGCATCATCTGATGTATCCCAAGCAAGAACAACATCGTCTTTATCATTACCACCCTCAAGGGTGATAAGCGTAGCGTCTGCCGAAGCATTCCCTGCACCATCTTGGTTGAAGAAGATACCATTAGCATTTGCTGTCTCGATATGGACTCCTGCATCAAAGGTAGCATTACCAACAACTTCTAAAGTCTCGCTGATAGATGTAGCTTGGACGAGAGTGATAAGCTCTGAGTTTGTTGTGGTTTTAACTGTGATAAAGTCAACATCATCACTCACATTTGAAACAACAAGACCAAGAGCAGTATTGTCCTTGAGATACATCTGGAACGAGTCGTTAGCATCAGAGGTAGCTTGGATCTTATTCGTAAAGAGCGTTGAAGTTGCACCAACAATAGCGTCTTTTGCCGATACATCCACCTTAAAGACTGATGTTCCGTTTGATTGAACATCAAGGTCTGAAAGATTTCCTGTTGCTTCATTAAGCGTCAAAGTGTTCAGAACAACAGTAGCACCTGCGGTAGATACTGTGAACTTATCAAGTACATTGATACCACCATCAAGACTCGCAAGACCTGTTGTGGTTAGTGTGTTATTGCCAAAGCTGATCGCCCCATCACTATCGGTGATTGAACCACTCGCTAGGGTAAGATTACCAATCTTTGAACCTGTAGGAGCTTCAAAGATTTTACCGAATACAACCTTTTCACCAGCGTTAGTCGTGACAAACTTGAGGTAAGAGTTCACTCCCTGTTTAATGTCAAGAGAAGCCGCTTCATTGTCTTGTAACTCAAGACTACCAAGCATTAACCCACCTGGTGTAGTTGTTGCGAAGAAGTCTGCTACTGTATGATCATCTTGTGTGGTTGTTCCTAGAACGAAGAAATCCTCGTCCTCACCATAGAAGAAGATACCATCATCACCTGTAGTGCCACGCTCAAAGAAGATACCGATGTCGTTAGTGTTCGCACCTGCGGCAACGCCTTTATTGAGTCGAATAACAGTGTCTTCAACATCAAGTGTAGCTGTGTTTAAGGTAGTCGTGTCTCCATCAACTTGAAGATTACCTGCAACAACCACATTACCTGCGAATGAAGCTCTCTGAGTCGAGTCGAGAGTAAGGACTGCTTGTACCGCATTAACTGCGTTATCTCCCCAATCTGTTGTAGCATAGGTACTGAAGACCATCTTGCCCTTGAGATCATCTGCGGCACCATCGTGAGAAATCGTGATGTTACCCAATTCTCCCTCTGTGGTGTCTGCTTTTTCACCTTTAAAGGTAAGAGTCGTTGCACGATCTCCTGCACCATTACCACCAGTTAAGTTTTGGAGTGTGATGGTTGGCGTTGTCGCATTAGATAGGTGTAAGAGACTATCTGGAGAAGATTCACCAAGTCCAACATTACCACTACCAAGAATTCTTACCTTCTCTGTAGTTGTGTCAGTACCAGAAATCTTAGTCTTGATGATAATATCAGAAGTACCATTGCCATCACCACCACCTGATGAAAGGATGAGATCACCACCATTTTGATCCCCAACATTAGTAGCTGTAGAACCTGCTTCGATAGTAAGGTCTTGACCATCATTAGCACCTGTACGAGCAACAACTTTAATCGCTGAGTCTCTAACCGCATCTGCACCAAGTAAGATTGTGGTTGCCGCTAAACCATCAGTCGCTCCACCAACTACAGCAAGATCACCCGATAGAGTGGTTCGCTGATCGGCATTAAGAGTAATCGTAGTCTCTCCTGCCGAGTTCTCGATGATATTTGTAGTACCGAGTCTTAACTTACCAGCACCACCAATAACGACTGTACCACCACCACCAAGTGTAATGGTACTTGCCTCAAGAGCACTCGCTGTGAAGATTTCTTTCGCCTCATTAGCATCACCAAGAATGTGTCCACCAACTGTAATATTAGTACCGACAGTCAGTGCCGCTGATGTAGCAACGGTATCCTCAGTGAGAGTGAGGGTAGTGGCATTAGTCGCTACGATTGTAGCACCATTACCACCTACAGTGATTGTACCACCACTTACAGTTGCACTACCTGCGAAAGTTGCAAGGTTAGCAGAGTCAAGTATAAGAGCCTCTGAAAGACCTCCACCACTATTGGTAGAGAAGATCAAATCACCCTTAGTATCGTCTACAGCACCATCATGTGAACCTTGGATTTGTGCTAGGCTCTGTCCTGCATCATCTTGGAAGATAACTTGTGTCGGACTGTCTCCGTTAGCATTACCACCTGTAGTGTTCTTTAAAGTAAGAACTGGTGCTGTACCTGCTGTGGCAATCGCACCTGTTGTAGCACTGATAGTAGTCGATGGGGTAGCAAGAGTACCAACACTAAAGTCGAGTACAGAGTTGAGTTTACTACCACTGAATGAGAATGAACCTTCTCCATCATCCCAAGTAAGTACACCATGTGCGTTATCATCAGAGTCATCTAAGACTTTGATGATAGCGGCATCTTGATCATTTTCTGCACCTCGATCAGAGTTGAAAATGATACCATCAGAAACACCTTGAACGATCTTCAAGGTATTACTCAAAGTAGAGATACCTGTTACTCCTAAAGTACCACCGACAGTCGTATTACCACTCGCACCTACAACTTGGAACTTAGTAGCTCCTCCTGTATGCTCTACAATGGTAAGGTTAGGAGAACCTGCAAGACCATTTGCACCAAGCGTAGTGTTTCCGTCTACCTGTAAGGTACTCTTAGTGTCGATTGCACCTGTAGCACCATTTACAGTAAAGTTATCGGTATCTACTGCAATGCCACCATCAAGATTAGCTGTACTTGTTACAGTTAAAGTAGAGGAAAGGTTAGTCGCTTGAGCAAGAGTAAGAATCGGGCTAGCGTTCCTTGCATCTACATTAATATACTCAAGACCACCTGTGTCTTTAACTATTAGAGCGTCTACAGTGTCGTCTTTAGCAGAAATAGTAAACACATTAACATTATCAGCACATTGAATGTCATCAAGGAACAATGTAGCTACATTATTGATGTTCCCATCAGTCATATCAAGAGTGGTAGCGATTTCTACTGCACCCGCAAAGGTAGCCTTGAGAGCTGAGTCGAGTCTGAGAGCTTCTGTGGGGTCTGTATCATTATTTGGCTTGAAGATAAGGACACCCTTATCATCATCTAACGCTCCATCATGAGCACCTACGATTTGTGCGAGAGCGAGAGCTTCACCCGAACCCTTAAATGAGATTGTTGTAGGATCATCGTCTTGAGCATTTCCACCTGTAGAGTTTTCTAAGGTGATAATAGCTTTTGTGTCATTACCTTTAATGTGGAGACCCGAATCTGGAGCGTTCTCCCCAATACCCACATAACCTGTGGTGTGGATACGCATAGCTTCAGAGACACCCGATGTTCCGTCTACTTTGGTTTGGAACTGAATAGAGGAAGTACCACCTACTTCAACACCAGAACCTGACGCTAAGATGAGATCACCACCTAAGTTATCGTCAGAGTCAGCACCCGAACCTGCTGAAATGGTTAAATCTTGACCATCATTATCGCCTGTTCTTGAAGCGACTGTGATTGCAACATTATTAGCGGCATCTGTGCCAAGTGCGATTGTATTAGATTGGATCGTAGTGGTCTTAGCTACAACACCAAGAGTGGTTGACTCTGCATTAGTGTTGATAGTGAGATATTCACTATTACCACCATCTTTAAGAGTAAACGCTTTATCATTAAGTGCATCTTGAAGATTGATCGTAATGACCGTACCTGCGTCTGCAAAAGTGATGGTATCTAGTTCAATCTGTCCGACATTAGTGATGTTACCATCACCTACATCTACACCTGTAGTAGCGTAAAGATTAGAGAGAGTTAAGTCAGCTCCTGTAGCTCCACCTGTCCAATTTGCGTTAGCCTCAGTAACATTATTAGTTTCAATTCTAAAGCGATCTGTTGCTTCATCCCAATAGAACAAAGCAGGGTTTTGTGCCCCTCCCCCACCTGCTAGTGTTCTTGTGAAGATCAAACCAATCGAATCGGTACTGTTAGCCGCACCCTCAGTACCATCTGCAATGACAATGACTTTATCTTGGATGAGGAGGTCATTTTCGGTCACATAGTTAGCCACCGTCAGTGTTCCTGGAATACTGATCGCAGTGCTTGCTTGACCAAGAGTAAGCGTTTTCCCATCCATAGCTTCACCGATTTTTCGGTTAGCATTAGTGAAGTTAATGTCTGTCGCAATAGCAGAGTTATTCGACATATCTGCTCGCATGAGGTCGAAGCCACCTGCTTGGTCGTTATCATGGACACGAATGGATTTATTATCCGTGTCTATTGTGATTTCACCGACAGCACCTGTGAAAGCGGTATTCTCAGCAGTAGTGCCTCTTCTTAGTTGGACTCTTCTTACAGCCATTTTAGGACTCCTTTTATCAAGCTCATTATTCTATAATAAGTTAGGTATAAATAGACTATTAAACAACAAGCACCCCATAGTCTTCTTCACAGTACAGTACAGCGTCATCAAGACCTGTCCCGTTGAAGTCTAGTGCAAAGTCATCATTAGCGTTAAACGCTTCTGCCACAGAGCCATAGTCAATGGACTCTACCACCCTACCTGTAATGATAAGGTCAGCAGTCTCGCTTTGATTTGCGAGATAGTGGGTTGACAGGGTTGGGATTTCTCCATTATCAAGCCCTGTATCAACATCTGCCGCAGTACCAAGTGTAGTTGGAACATACTTGTTTTGGTCATCACCCTCTGCTGTCGTGAATCTTAAAATTTGGTTATCCGCTGGGGCATCCGTTGAAATGTCAGTTAGGTTTCCAGACGATATGCCAAGAGCGAGGTTGATGATGTCGTTAGCGTCATCAAGTGTAAACTGAATAGTGTCTGCACCCGAATTACCACCATCGGCACCATCTTTGATTAAGCTACCATCAATAAGTGCTTGACCTACATCATCAATAGCGTTCTCTTTAGCGTAAACAGCAGATCCCATTTTAAAGGTTGAGGTATCTTCATCCCACACAAGTATTTGATCGTTGGCGTTAAACCCACTCGTATCAACTTCAGCAAAGTCTCCAAGTTTACGATCTCTCACCCATTCCGTTGTAGCCACAGCAGTGGTATTTGAAGCATCTGCTGGAGAAGTTGCTGTCATCGCCCCCGCTGAGACTGAACCATCAGTGCCTACTGTAAAGTTCTTAGTCAGAGCGTTGTTAACTTCAGTACCCACAGAGATTTCTGTGGCGGAGAATAACTTACCACCCTCAATCTTGAATGAACTTTCAGAGTCATCCCATTTGAGGTAAGCATCCGTAGCGTTAGAACCACCATCTTCAACATGGAGAAGAGTTGCGTCAAACGCTTGGGCATTGATGTCCTCTGCTCCACCACGATCAGCGTTAAAGATAATACCAGTATCCGAACCTGCTTTGTTGACTTTGAGTGAGTCGTTAAGGGTTGTGATCCCTGTAACCTCAACAGTAGTGTCAAAGGTAGCCGAAGCATCAAAGTTTACCGCTTGATTGAATGTGGTTGTAAGAGCATCTGTATTAATAGTGAGGTAAGACTCTTGATCAGCTCCTTGTCGGATGACCAATGCAGATGCTTCGGTATCTGCAAGCTCAACCACAAGTGAAGTATCATTCTTGTTTGTGATCTTATCTGTGTTGATCGTTGGAGAATCAAGCGTACCGTCAAGGGTGATTGCACCTGCTGTGGTCATCACGATGGTCGAGTTATCTACTAAAGCACCACCAATCGTTAAAGCATTTAACCCTGCACGACCTTGTAAGTGAACCTGTGATTCAGCATTAAGGTTAAGAGCGTTATCTGAGGTATCCCAAGCAAGGACTACATCATTCTTATTTGAACCACCCTCAACCGTAATGAGAGTAGCATCCTCTGAAACTTCAGCAGACCGATTAGAGTTGAAGAACAAACCATTAGTGTTCGTATTTTCAATCGAGATCGCTTTCTTGAAGATAGCGTCTTGAGCAAGCGTGATCGACTCAGAATCGTCTGTAGTCGTAAAGGTCATAAATGACAGAGCATTAGTTGCGTCTGAGATTTCTAAGGCGTTGGCTACATTATCCTCAAGACGAACCTTGAAGTTCCCTGTACCTGCTGTCAAACCTCTCAAGTCATCCGTCTTTAGTTGACTTGATACGGTAGCAATGCCTGTGATCGTTGTAAGACCTGCTGAGACATCTACATTAAGAACATCAGCACCATTATTTTGAATAATAAGGTCGGATGTCCCTCCCGCATTATTAATAGTTGTAGCACCCTTGATTGAAGTAACACCTGTAGTCGCATTGATCGTTGCAAGGTCAGCTCCGACTGTGAAGTTGCCTGTAGATTTCAACCCACTCTCAACTTCAAAAAGGTCTGAAGCGGCTACCCATTTAATGCTCTTATAAACAGGTCCACCACCTCCCATATTCACTCGAAGGAGTGTCTGGTCAGCGTCAGCCCCATTATCTGCGATTTCTGATCTAAAGGTAATGCCTGTAGCAGATCCTGTAGTGAGATCAAGTGAACCTGCAAGAGTTGTCTTACCTGTGACATCAAGTGTTGAAGAGATACCGACAGTACCTACAACATCAAGAGTCTCAGATGGAGTGTCGGTATGAACACCAATACGATCAGTAGAAGCGTCAACAAATAGAAGGTTGGCTTGATTATCGCCAGCTACTCTGAAGTCGAAGTTTCCCAATCCCGTGTTAAAGGCTACTGCACCCACACTATGAGATAACCCACCGACTAACTTGGTGTCACCTGCAACATGGAACTGTGTTGATGGTGTATCAGTATTGATACCGACACGATCATTTGTAGCGTCTGCATATAAAAGGTGGGTTTGTGCTTCACCCTCAACCCTAAAGTCGATATCAACACCACCTTGATTAAATACAACCTCCTCAGAGTTATCAGTGGTCACAAAAGTAAGGTAAGAGTTAGTACCTACCGCTTTCACATCACCCTTAACCTCAAACGCTGTCGCTTCATCATCTGTAAGATTTAAATCAAGATCTGATCCAGCAAGACTTGAGACTCCACTAATCGCACCTGCATTAGTGATTCCACCACTTGAAGCGTCTAATGAATCCACTGTAGTGCCACCGAAGTTAGCAGTGCCCGTAGATAATAGGTTGTTATCATTGAATGAAAGATTATTGTTTAAAGCAGTCGTTTGAATTTGACCATTACTGATCTCAATATCACCAATCTTAGAAGCAGTTGTAGCTTCAAAAATCTTACCAAATACGATCTTATCGACTGCCGTATTAAAGGTTAAGAAAGTATCTCCACCTGTCTCATTGAACACAAGCGAAGTAGCATCTGCCGCATCCATCGTAATGATGTCTGCATTAAATGTACCCACATCAAGTTGAGCTTCAACTGGAGGGTTATCTGCACTAAAGTTTGTTGTACTTGTCGATGCCCCGTCTTTAGTTGCGAGAACAAACTTTTGA
>Ga0233439_10005263_pt1 | contig 12107 bp, 12 predicted proteins | sample SI_123_September_6_FD_182713 | JGI IMG/M metagenome (GOLD analysis project Ga0233439, IMG submission 182713) | Seawater microbial communities from Saanich Inlet, British Columbia, Canada - SI_123_September2016_100_MG | ecosystem: Environmental > Aquatic > Marine > Inlet | place: Canada: British... | reverse complement strand
AGAATGGTGATGCCCTTTTCCTTCTCAAGATCGGTGTTGTCCATCACTCGTTCGTCGAGCTCTTTGTGAGAGGCGACTGAACCGGACTGCTTGAGCATGGCATCGACCAATGTGGTCTTGCCGTGGTCTACGTGAGCGATGATCGCGACGTTACGTCGATCGTTGCGGAGGGTCATTGTCTTAGGGCTTTCAGGCTCGTCGCAGCGAATATCGTCTGCGCGAAACGACCCGGCTATCTCGACCGGATCGGCTGTGTATCTGGGGTTCGACTCTCATTCGGAAGCCAAACTAGAAAATTAGGTATACATCGAGAATAACACCACAAGCCCTTAAAGGGCGTTAACCGTTTGGTGCAGGTTTGGAGCGGTTCTGAACTGTGGGCGTACATGGCGTGTTGGGCGTGAATTATTACTTCACAGCACACAAAACGAGCGTATGATCCGCCCACCTGCCCGTTGTGGGCCGACGTAAAAGAGAAAATTCCGGAGAACGAAATGGCAGACGCTGTATTTCTTGGTGGCGACCGATATCACAAGGCTGAAGAGGCGCATGCTGGAATTGGTCCAATTCTTGAAGCAGCCGGACTCAGCGTTCACTACACCGATGATTTCGCATCGATAAACGCCGATTTGCTCGATGGCGCAAAGCTCCTCGTATTTCTGCGAGACGGCATGGAATGGCCGAACGGTCATGACGCCGACCCAGAACGATGGATGCAGCCTCATCAGGAAGAAGCTATCGAGAAGTTCGTTCTTGGCGGTGGATCGTTCCTCGTGATGCACAACTCTGCATGGAACTACCCGTTCGAAGGCGGCTACCGACGAACAGTTGCGGGTTACTTCCAGTTCCACCCTCCGTTCCAGCACTTCAAAGTCGATATCACCGACAGCTCGCACCCGATCACTCAGGGCGTAGATAGCTACGAAATCGATGACGAGCAGCATTTCATCTGGTTCGACAACGATCGAGTCGATCTGTTCTCAGTCAGTCAGGGCGAAGACGGCCGACAGTCGGCTTCGGGCTACTCGCACGAGTACGGCGAAGGTCGGGTCGCATATCTCGCAAACGGTCACCGCCTAGAAGTTCTGAAGCAGGAACCTGTCCAGAAGCTGATCACCAACGCTGTGAACTGGCTTTTGCGCAAGTAACGGTTGATAGCTGAGGTAGAAAAAGATGTCATTAGAAATCAGAGACGAACGATTCAGGCAGGTTGTTGGCGATGATGCTCCTTTGGAGCAGGTCGCCACGGGCTTCATCTTCACTGAAGGTGCGATGTGGAATGCCAAGACCAGCGAGCTAGTTTTTAGCGATATGCCGGGCGATATCGTTCGCAAGTGGTCGGAGGCTGATGGCGTTACTACGTTCAGACAGCCTTCGGACAAACAAAACGGCCACTACTTCGATCTTGAGGGTCGACTGATTTCATGCTCGCACGCTGCTAGCAACGTGACTCGTGAAGAGCACGACGGGTCGATCACTGTTCTTGCTTCGCACTACGGCGGCAAAGAGCTGAATAGCCCTAACGACGTGATTGTGAAGTCGGACGGCGCTATCTATTTCTCGGATCCGACTTACGGGCGCATGGACGGATTTGGTCTACTTCGAGATCAGGATATGGACTATCAGGGTGTTTATCGCATCGATCCTGTCTCGGGCGATGTTTCGTTGTTAGCTTCCGACTTCGGTCAGCCGAACGGACTAACTTTCTCGCTTGATGAAAAACAACTGTTCATCAATGACACCGATCATGGGCACATCCGTGTCTACGACGTTGCTAACGACGGCAGCATTTCGGGTGGCGATGTTTGGGCAGTACCTGAAGGCCCCGGCGATGGTGGTTGTGACGGAATGAAGATCGATAGTGAAGGCAATATTTTTTGCACGGGCCCCGGCGGCATTCACGTTTACGCACCTGATGCGACCGCACTTGGAATGATTCAGGTTCCCGAAGTGACCGCTAATTTCACATGGGGCGACGCCGATTTGAAGTCGATCTACATGACGGCTTCGACCTCGATTTACCGCACTCGTGTAAACGTTGCGGGTCGCAGCATTTCTTAACACCCTTGACCTAGCCGAGTATCGAAAATCGAGGTCCAACAAATGATTACCAATCGAGCACAACTGAATCTCAAGCCCGGACAATACGATGTGGTGCAGGAAATGGTCGGTGAAATCTGGCTGCCCGTTATGTCAAAGCAATCGGGCTTCGTCCAGGCTGTAATGCTCACGCCACTCAACGATGATTCCTCGGATGTCATTGAAGTCGTATCGTATTGGGAATCCGAGGAACATTGGCGGGCATGGGCGGTTCTTCCAGTTCATCACGAAATCAGAGCAAGGTTCGAGGAGATAGTGGAGTCAATTAAAGGGAATGTGAGTACCGTCAGTCAGACATGGAACTTCGACAACTAACGATGGAACAATAGAAAGAGGCACCAAGGTGATCACACTTCACGTTTATCTAACTCCAAAAACAGGCAGAAGCGATGCCCTGAGCGCTGCTATCAACGATCCATGGATATCGACGATGGCAGAGCAGCCAGGATTCGTTCAGGCAGCGATGCTCACGCCGTTCAACGACGACTCTTCAGAGGACATCGAAGTAGTTTCGTACTGGGAATCGGAAGAGCTGCGACTCGAATGGGTAGCTCGACCAGTTCATGACGAAGTCTTCGCCGCCATCATGGAAAACGCCGAGAGCGTTTCGCCAACGGTGAAGACGGTCAGCAATAAGTGGAACGTTTAGTACTGATTAGTTCGCTACCGGCTAGATTTGGGCTTCCACGCCTTGCCGTCTGACGGCGTGGTTGGCTTGCATACTTTGCACGCCCGAAAACCGTGTGCTTCGGCTTCGTTCACCGACTGAAAGTGAACCCGATTCGACGGTTTAGTACGTCGACCCGGTGGGCAGTCAGGTCGACAGAATATTTTGGTCGTAGTGCAGCCGTTGATAGGCGAGTTCAAACCAACTAAACGCCTAACCGCTCAATCATTCCTCGTAAATACCGAGCCTGCCCAGCATGCTGAGTGTTGTCCTGAACCACGCTCATTAGGCGAATTCCGGCTTTTACGTGCGGATCGTAGTTCGTATCGACAATGCGATCAAGTTCAGCTGCATTGACCGTTGGTAAATAGTCGAGAACACGCCCTGCAACACGATCGTGGTAGCCGAGAAGAATCGCTCGCGGCGGTCGCATTGCAGCAACCTCTTCCGGGCCGTCGCCAAATCCAATGCTTGTCGAACCAGCCATCCCAAATCGCTCGTCCCACTGCTCAGTCGACCACGCTTCTTCAAGCTGGACGACGTTCTTCAGATGGCTATCTTGAATTCGAGTCAAATGCCACACGAGCCAGGCAATCGAGTTGGAGCCCTCTTCAGGACGATAAGCGAGCTGCTCTTGCGAAAGATCGTCGGCTGCTTGATGAACGATGCGAGTGATGTGTGAATACGCTTCGACGAGTAGATCGCTGGATTCCATCTTCGACTCCCTATGAACAAACGAACGTGCAAAAGAGATACCCGGGCGTCGACCTCCCAACGCCCAAGCCAAATCAGATTCTACATATCGCACGCGAACGCCGTAGGTTTAGCTCGTCTCCATCACGGTTTCGAACATGGCCACGATGTTTTCGGGCGGCACTTCCGACTGCAGATTGTGTACTGAAGCCTGAATAAATCCGCCCTGCTTTCCGAGATCGTTTCGCCTGCCCCGAACGGCATCTGCAACTGCATTCGCATCGCCAAACGGCAACACGTGCTGCGTATCGATTCCGCCCCAGAAAGCTAAGTCCATACCGAAGTCGCGGTTTAGCTCTTCAGGTTCCATTCCAGTTGCACTTACTTGCACAGGGTTTATCACGTCGATGCCAATGTCGATGAAGTCTGGAATCAATTCACGAATCGAGCCGTCGCTGTGTGTGATCACTTTGGCGTCGGTATGTTTGTGAAGCGTTTCGACAAATCGAGCGTGGTGCGGCTTGACCATCTTTTTATAAAGATCGGCGCTCATGTACGACTGGTTTTGAACTCCCATATCGTCACCAAACGACACGCCGTCGATTAGATCGCCAACTTCATTCAACGAAAGCAATGCGATTCCACAGATCACATCGGTGATCTTTTCTTGAACAGCCTCGGCGAACGCTTCGTGCAAAAGCAAATCTTCGAGTGTTTCGACGAATCCTCTGACTCGTTGCGTAAGGGCGAACGTGCTGTTCGGAAGGTTTAGAACTACTGCGTAGTCGGACTGTTCACGAACTGCGAGAATTTTGTCTCTAAGCCCACGAACTCGGCCGGGATCGTCAGGCACTGGCCACTCGATTGAATCTACGTCCGCTGCGACCGGTTCGGATATATGCTGCAACGGTCCGAGCACGTTTATGTACGGGTGCAGAACATCAGATTTCTCCCACTCGACACCCCATTCGTCGCTGTACCTATTGGTAGCAATCGGTCGACCCAATGATGAATCTGGTTCAGATGTATAGAAACCCCGAACGTCGACATCGAAGTGCTGCAGAATTTTTTCACTGGGGGCAACAACTTGCCCCTCACCTCGGTGACTAACGGGCAGATTCTCTTCTGGGAACCCTAGATATTCGAGAAGATTCGAATACGCGGTTGGGTGAATCTGAGTCGCAGGTCCACCGCCGAAATCGATCGGCACACGATCGGTTTCCTCGTGGTTCAACGCCATTCGAACTCGTTCACGGTGCGACAATGTCATCGCTTCACCTCTTCAGCCCAATTTGTAAGAATTAGCTGGCAGGAATCAGAGCTGAAATCGCATCGACAGCGCTCGCGCCGTCGGGTGCATAGCCGTCAGCACCGATCTGTTTGGCGAGTTCATCGCTCACCGGAGCGCCACCGATCATCACCTTCACTTTGGTACGTAGCTCCGCTTCTTTTAGAGCCTCGATGGTTTCTGTCATCATCGGCACTGTGGTTGTGAGAAGAGCTGACATCGCTACGATATCGACGTCGTTTTCTTCAGTGGCTTTCACGAACGCTTCAGGCGGCACGTCGTTGCCCAGATCGTGAACGGTGTAACCGGCTCCTTCAAGCATCATCACGACGAGGTTCTTGCCGATATCGTGCAGATCGCCTTTGACCGTGCCAATGACTACGGATCCTCGCGAAGTGTCGGCTGAATTCTGCAATTGAGGTTTCACGATTGCCATTGCGGCTTTCATCGCTCGGGCGGCGATCAAGACCTCGGGCATGTGAATTTCTTGATCTTTCCAGCGTCGACCAATCTCATCCATTCCCGGAATCATTCCTTTTTCGATGATGTCTTCGGGCGGAGTTCCGTTGCTAAGTTCGGTTTCGGCCCACTCGGCTGCTGCCGAGTGTTGACCCGTGATGATCATGTTGGCGAGGTCTTCAAATACTGGCATGGGTTACTCCCGGTTCGACTTTCTAATACGAATTGCTAATCGCGCTGTCTTCTTGATGGTGATTTCGCTCTTCATGAATAAGTCCCTTGCTGTTCTACGAGTTCGCTTATTCGTTTTACTCTCGACATCATCGACGCCGGCATCATGTTGTCTGCGATTCCGAGAATGAAGTTATCGCCGGGCTTCACTGCATCGAATATTTCCTCTAAGTAGATTTCGAACTGTTCATCGGAAGTTGTAGCTTCAAGAATCACTGAAGGAATTCCGCCGAACACGACAATGTCGTCGCCAAGCACCTTTCGACCTTCCTCCAAAGTTATCGGCACCATCGGATTTGTTACGAAGCATTCGTGCATGTCGTATCGAGAATCTCGAAGTAGTTCGATGATCGAACTGGTGTCGTTGTCGGCGTGGTGAGCCACTTTCTTATCGTGGCTATGCATGTAGTCGGCGAAATCCTGCATGTACGGGAGCATGAATTCGCCAAAGTAGTTGGCAGGAGTTGTTTCCGATGAGAAGTGAGCGCCGTGCAGGAATAGTGTCCCCGGCGAATTTGCAGCCACAGGCCACATCTTCTGCTTGTTGACCTGCCACATCGTGTCGAGGAGTCTTTCGACTTTAGCTGGATAGTCGAACAGGTCGAGATAGCCCTTTTCGTAGCCGGTATAGACCTCAAGATAATGATGGAACGGGACATCGCCGATTGGGATCATTGGCAAACCCTCGTCGCCAACACCTTTGTCGTAGTCAATGAACTGCTCATACGCGGGAAAATATTCGGTATTTTCTACAATCCACATCACAGTTTCGAAATCTTCGGGCTTCTTAATGAAGTGTTCGACTTCAAGTGGATAGATTCCAGCGGCATCGAGTTCGGGCGTGCGCTTCACCAATTTAGAAACGCTGCCGACCGGGGTTACATAGTCGTAGTAGGTAAGAAGCCCTTCACGTCGCTCGTGAACTTCCACACCCTTCACACGAGAAGTGAACACATGCCCCGTTCGAGCGGTCTTGCCAACTCCAACAGCCTTCTGGATTTCTCCGAGCCGCATTCCGGAGAATTCTTCAGGAAGTGTTCCTGCGAGATAGTGCGCGGTGTACCAAATCTCGAGGCGAGGCATCCACGGGATGCGGTCAGGCTTCCTGCCATCTCCCGCGTTCAGAGTCGCCAGCTGTAGTTCTCGTTCGGTCATGCTCATATGGGCCCGCCCAGCAAGTTTTTATTGCACGTCACCACACGAGCATCACAAGCCAGCCCACAGCTCGTTGTGCCGATACCCTACAATCGCGCTCGGGGCTGGGGAAGACAGATGAGAGCATGCTGGACAATCCCTCACGGTTATTACACGAGATAAATCGAGTTCATGATCTCGTGGTTGAACTCGACCCCGAAGAAGTCTGGCGGTGTCTTGGGCCCGCTGGCAATGCACGCGAAAGCTTGCATTCCGACGTACTGGAAGCGACCGAGTTTGCCGCCACCGCAAGCCAACCACGCGGAATATCTCGAGTATTGAACGTCGAATCCGCCGCACGCGGAAAAGTTCACTTCGAGGGCGGGTTTATCGCTGAAGGCAAACGACTGCCGCATATATTCGAAGGTGCCGAGGGAGCAATATTCCTTATCGCCACAGCTGGTCCGGGTGTGGAAACCGAAGTAGAGGCGATGATGGCGCGTGGCGATCACATCGAGGGCGTGGTTCTCGATGCAGGCGGATCGGCGGTAGCGATCAACGCTGCCGAGCAGATGCAGGCGCAACTGATGTGGGAGGTTGAGCAGGCCGGATACAAAGTCGGGCCAACGATTACTCCCGGCACTGAGCCGTGGGACATCGAAGGCCAACGAACGATGTTCGATGTACTTATTGCCGACGAAATCGACGTAACGCTTCTCGAATCACGCCTGATGTATCCGCAGAAGACGCAGTCGAAAATGATTCCGTTTGGTCGGGATCTCAAGCTGGTGAATAACCCCGATGAAGCGCCTTGCCGAACGTGTCGGGCGCAACGATGTCCCATGCGAATGGAAGAGTACGTAGGCATACTCGGCGAGTAGCCGCACCGAATCGATTATTCTTCGCTTATCATTCCGCTGCACTCCAGTTACGTACACGTCGACTATTCGGAGAATTTGTAAATGGGCACAGGTCTATCGAGCGAGCGACTAAAGAAAATCGATCTGCACTTTCAGGAAAAGTACATCGATACGGGCAAGCTTTCGGGAGCGCAAATTCTTGTCGCACGACGTGGTGAAATAGCTCACTTCTCGGCATTAGGCAAGATGGATATAGAGAACGATAAACCGACCACTGAAGATACGACTTATCGCATCTACTCGATGACGAAGGCGCTCACATCAGTTGCTTTGATGATGCTTTACGAAGAGGGCAAGTTCCAACTCAACGATCCCGTGCACAAGTATCTGCCAGAGTGGGAGAGCACTGAAGTTTGGGTGAGCGGCGAGTATCCAGATTTCAAAACACGACCGCAAGACCGACCAATGACGATTCGGGACTTGCTTTCGCATCAGTCGGGTCTCACCTACGGCTCCAACGACTTAAATTCCGTTGACCGCGGCTATCAGCAAATTGGGTGGGAGGCGATGAACAAAATGCCGCTTCCTGAGTGGTCGAAATTTATCGCAAAAATGGCGCTTTTATTTTCGCCCGGAACTGCCTGGCATTATTCGGTCGCAACTGATCTTTGTGGCTACCTTGTGCAGGTCATATCGGGCCAACCATTCGACGAATTCCTAAGCGAAAGAATTTTCGAGCCGCTTGGCATGGTCGATACATCGTTCACGGTTACGGACGACAAGCTCGATCGTTTTGCTGCTTGCTATGCGCCGACTTCTGATGGCGGAATGAAACTGCAAGATTCGCCGTTATCGAGCGCATATCGCAAGAAACCAGTATGGGTTTCAGGCGGTGGTGGACTGGTTTCGACCACTATGGACTACTATCGATTCCTGCAAATGCTGGCGAACAATGGCAAATCCGAAGATCGCCGATATCTAAGTCGAAAAACCATCGAACTGATGACTGCTAATCATCTGCCCGATGGCCGTTCTGTTTTCGATCAGGCAATTTACCCGCCATGGAACGATCAGCTCTTTGAAGGCCAAGGCTGGGGACTCGGTTTTGCGATAGCGCTTGAACATGGCAAAACTCAAATTGCTGGCTCACCGGGGCAATACAGCTGGGCTGGCGTAGCAAGCACCGAATTTTGGATCGACCCAACCGAAGAGATCGTTGTGATTTTCATGACGCAACTAATGCCTTCAGGAACGTATCCAATCAAACGAGAATTACAGGTTCTCGTAAACGCAGCTATCGACGACTAAACCCACAACAACATCTTCTAATTCCGATTCCCAACAAAATAATTACCGGAGAACAAATTGAAAATCACAAACGTAGAAGCATGGGTTGTTGAGCCAGATCTTGGCGGACTCAAGGACTACCAAGGCGAATGGCAATGGACCTTCGTTACGATCGAAACCGACGAAGGAATCACTGGCTGGGGCGAATCTTCCAGCTCCCCTCGAAACGGATCACTGCTTACTGGTGAAGGTGTTCGAGCCGTACGAGAGGCACTGATCGGCGAAGATCCTGCCGATATCGAACGACTCTGGCACAAGCTGTTCCGCCGCTACACATACATGGGCTCACGTGGCTTCCCTACCACCATCATCAGCGGTATCGATATTGCGCTGTGGGACATCAAGGGCAAGGTCGCAGGGCTACCTGTTTACGATCTGCTCGGTGGCAAAATGCGTGACGACGTTCGCATGTACGCGAATGCATGGTTCGGCGGGTGTTCGACTCCCGATGATTACGCAGCAGCAGCTAAGAAAGTTGTTGCTCAGGGTCACGACGCGATGAAGATGGACCCCTTCTTGGAAATGCAGCCGTTCCACACGATGTACCAAGACGGCCAGATTTCAGCCGCTGGCGAGAACCTCGGTTGTGATATCACTGCCGCCGTTCGCGAAGCTGTTGGTCCAGACGTCGAAGTTCTTATCGACGCACACGGGCACTACAACGTGGCCACGGCAGTTCGTTTAGGTAATCGACTTTACGATGAGTCAAAGATCGACTGGTTCGAAGAGCCATGCCCTCCTGAGGGAGTCGATGCACTTCGGTCGGTTCGCCAGCAGTTGCGAGCACCAATGTGCACGGGTGAGCGATTGTTCACTCGTTGGGATTACTCAAGGATTTTGCAAGAAGGTCTGACCGACTTCATCATGCCTGACGTGACTTGGACGGGTGGTATTTCCGAAACGAAGAAGATTGCGACAATGGCCGAGACGTACTACATCCCAATCAGCCCTCACAATGCTCAGGGGCCTGGTCAGATCATGGCTGGTGCACACGTTTCCATGAGCACGCCTAATTTCTACCGACTTGAGCACGCTCTCGATTTCAAGCCGGGTTACGACCGATACATGACCGAACCGTTCAACTGGCAAGGCAACAAACTTGTGCTGAACGGCAAGCCTGGTCTTGGCACCGACCTCGACATGGACGCTGTACGCGCCGACCTTCATCCTGACTGGGTGGTGTAGCTAATTCGCAAAATGTTGCCGGCGACTTTTTTACGTACAAATATCGCCCGGCAGCATGGCTGGAATTACGACAGGTTATCGAGGGCGAAAGACACGTAGTTGCTTTCACACATGCCAACGCGGGTTGTACCGTAACGACCGTGAGCCGACCGGAGCGGAAGTGGCTGGAAATGCGGGCTAATCTGATCGAAGTTAGTTACGTGATTCCACCCCGAACTCGCCCCAAGCACCGAAGTGCCTACAAGCGAACGAGCAAACCTGTTAATGCACAATGAATTCAAGTCGTGTCCCGGTTGCCGACAAGAATCTGAATCCACAGAAAATCTCGCTAGCAATGTGTTGGCAAACTGCTCTAAATGCGGTTTTTCAGCAACGACACGGGATGTCGCACATGCTGACTATCTAGCGAACTTCTACCCGCTTCCTGACGTGCGTGTAGCAGCCCGCCGAATTTCGAATCGCAAGATGCTGAAGTATTCAGCAGGACGAATGGCTGCCTGACAAACCGAGCCCCCATCAACATGCAGGCAGCTACATAAAAGAAGCCCCGACAGTCATCCGTCGGGGCTTCTTTGTTAATGCTTCGTTTTCGCAGAACTAAGGACGCACGACCGTGCCATCGGCTCGACGTACATTGTCGAAGTGACCGCCACCCTCAGGGTTGTGAGGGTATTTAGCAGCTAGCTCTTCATTGATGTCGATACCGAGTCCCGGCTCGCCATTCGACCACATGAAGCCGTCTCGAATTTCTGGAGCACCCGGGAAGATTTCTTTGATCTTGTCGCTGTAAACCGCTTCTTCTTGAACACCGAAGTTCGATATGTTTAGATCGACATTCAAGTGAGCAGCCTGCCCAACTGGCGACACGTTGCCTGGTCCTTGGAATGCAGTTCGAATCCCCATGAGTTCGGCCATCGCAGCGTACTTCTTAGCAGGTGTAATTCCGCCAATAGGCGAAAGCCTAGTTCGTACGAAATCAATTAGCCTGCCTGTAATGAGCGGAACAACTTCCAGCGGATTATTGAAAATCTCACCGATCGCCATCGGCGTTGAAGTTTGCTCACGAACACGTTCGTACCAGCCGATCTCGTGCGGTGGCAGCAAGTCTTCAAGGTAGAAGAGTTTGAACTGTTCTACTTCTTTGGCAAAGTCGACTGCAAGGATGGTTGGCAGTCGTTCGTGAACATCGTGGATCAGTTCGACTTTCCAGCCGACGCTTGATCGAATTCGATCCATCAATGAAATAGCTGAACGCATGTACGGCTTTGGCTCGTAGACGCCGGTTCGTTGGGCGTAGGCATATTTGCTGTCGGCCGGTTCTGCCTTGGTTGTTATCCATTTAGGGCCGTCTTGCGGATCACGATCCCGTCCTTCGCCGCCCGACGCTCCGTAGGTCGCAAATCCGGGTGTAGCAACTTGGATTCGCACGTAGTGGTAACCCTCTTCGATAAATCCGTGGGCCTGATCTTCAACTTCTTCGGGAGAGGAAGCTGAAGCGTGGGCGTAAACGGCTGCAGCTTCTCGAGCCTTGCCGCCTAGAAGATCGTAAACCGGCATTCCGGCTACCTTGCCCTTGATGTCCCACAACGCTTCGTCGATACCACTGAGAGCGTTGTTCAATATCGGACCGCTACGCCAGTACGAGGAAACGTATGCCGACTGCCAAATATCTTCGATATCTGAGGGATCTTTGCCGATAAGGAATGGACGCAAGTACTGTTCAATGGCGACTTTGACGGCCTGAGGTCGGGTTCGGAGCGAGGCGCAACCGATGCCGTAGAGCCCCGGCTCTGTGGTTTCGATTTTCACTACAGTGAATCGTGAACCCGGTTCTGGCTCGGTCAAGATGACTTTCACATCTCGAATTTTGACGTTACTCATTTGGCGCTCCTACCGAGTGACCCGGCTCTCATGGAATTTCATATCTCAGATGGCGCAGATGATACGCCTGTGGGACTCATATGAGGTGAACAGCTATGAGGTTTAACGACACAAATTGATGGTTAGGCAGAGCTGGTTCGACACCGCAATCAGGCCGATACGAAATTATCTTCATCGGTTGTGATATTCATCATTCAAATCCACGCCCTGCAATCACTTACAAGATCTTCAAAATAATCCCAAACGCGAAAAGGCCCCAATG
>Ga0233439_10005261_pt1 | contig 12109 bp, 12 predicted proteins | sample SI_123_September_6_FD_182713 | JGI IMG/M metagenome (GOLD analysis project Ga0233439, IMG submission 182713) | Seawater microbial communities from Saanich Inlet, British Columbia, Canada - SI_123_September2016_100_MG | ecosystem: Environmental > Aquatic > Marine > Inlet | place: Canada: British... | reverse complement strand
ACATTTCGAAGGCATCGGCGAACTGAAGTGGGAAAACTTCCAATTCGGTGATGTCATCTACATTTGTATCAATCTCGGTAACAAGTTGAATGATGGTGGGCATATATTCGTCAGGTGCACTGACGACTAAGGAATTGGTGCGTTCATCAGCCACTGCTAAGACACGAGAAGCAGCCTGCAGAGCTTCACTGTCACCACTACCACTACTCCCTCGATCGCCACCCCTGCCACCGTCGTCACCACCACGCCCACCGAAACGGAACCCAGAGAAGCCCCCGCGACTACTGCCACGACTTCGGGATGATGTTTGTGGAGCTTCAAAAAGGCTTTTAACAACATCTGCCAACTCCGTGGCATCTGAATATTTCAAGGGAAATACTTTGAGCTGTGAGATCCCTGAAATGCTTGTGTCCAAAGCACGAATAATTTCGGCCACTCGGCGAATGTTATTTTCTGTACCAGTTAGAACAACGGCATTACTGCTTTCGTTGGCAGTCATACTGGCATTGTCTGGTAGCAGAGGCTCAAGGTTGTCAATAAGATCTACAGCTCCCGTGTATCTTACTGGGATAATTTGAGTCACCATTCTGTCGCTTTGAGGAATTTCTGCTGGATCATTCCCCGTTCGAACGGGGAGGTTTGCAGTCTTCGCACTACCGCTTGAAATAATTTTCAAAGTGTTACCAACGCGAACGGCTGCATAACCTTTTTCGTTCAAGATTGAATCCAGGAGTGAAACCGCTTGATCCTTATTCAAAGGTCGGTTATTCCAAACACTCACCTCTCCCGATATATCGGTTTCAGCAATGATGGAAAACCCTGCGGCTTCGCTCATATAATCCAGCACCATTTCAAGGGGCACGTTTCGAAAATTCATGCGCAAGCCCTCTAAAGGTTGAACAGTAGAATCTGTAGTGGTGTTTGATTCAGCATTGGCGTCATTCTGAGCAAGCGTAAGCAAGCTCTGAGCCGTAAAGATCAGGCTGAAAGCTATAAAGAAAATGGTATGTTTCATAAAGGTGGTTTTCATTGTCCCATTTGTTGTTTCCTGCGTTCCATGAGTTGTTTTAAAATATCATTGGATTCCAAACCCGAGAGATCAGGTTCCCCCGAATCACTGACATTGGAACCCATTCGATCTGAGGATGAGCGACTAGAATTGAGTTCAGATTGATCGGTTGTATTCCAAGCCTCTTCTCCCCTTTTTAAGCGACCAGCTCCTATGGATAATTCAATGATCTTGCCTTCATACTCCAAAATGACTTTGTCATAATCAACGCTGGACACCTTGTGGTTAGCAAGAGATTCTCCAAGTTTAACCGCCCCAGACCATTCAGAATCCGTTCCGCTGAAAAACGCAAGTTGCTTGTCAGCGTACGACATGGTTCCTAGAAGGGTAAAGGATTCCTCGCGTGGAGGCTCAGGCTGGCGTTCTCGTTCCTTATCTCTTTCTCTTGGAGCACGTCGATCCGGATTAAAAATATTTCGATCCAGGATCAACTTGAAATTTTCAAACGCATTCGGCGGTAATCCGCTCTTGTCCTCATCATCTGAAACCTTTTTGGATTCGCCTGAATCATCAACTTCCCCAGTCATAGACGCCTCTTGTGTCAGTTCGGTTTCATCGGCCTCTAAAACAGGTTGATCAGCGAGCACAAATAAACCCAAAAGAATCAACGCAACAACCCGCCCTAGAGGTAGATGGACAAATATTTTCAGAACTCCTTTCAATCCAATCATCTTAGAGCCTCCGGAAGTAATAACCCACTAAAATTAACATTCATCCCAATACTGGACCCTTTTTCATCTCGTTGGGTAAGTTCTAGAGTATCAACTTTGAGTGCCAATGAATCCGATTCAAGGGCATGAATAAACCGAACGATTTCATCAAGATCCCCATAACCATTGGCTCGGCATTCGAGCATGAGATGTCCTTTATCAGAAGTACGCCAACTGGGTTTAATGGCCGTAAAACTGATACGACTATCACTCGCCCAACGGTCCACCGATTCTAATACCTGGTTTTCGGAAACCGATTTCATTTTTGGAATACCCGCCTGCCACATCTGCATCCATTTCCTGCGAATGACAGATTCACGGTCCATAAGAGCTCGCCCTCTGACCACTTTTTTATCCAATTCTTCAATCCGATAAGCTCGGTCATCCCATGAAGCTAAAAGTGGCCCTAGTACAAACTTATCTCCAAAAAGAATCACAATGGCAACCAAGGCAGTGATCAGGAGGATTTTTTCGCGATTGGCGTTATTCATTGGATTGGGATTCCTCCCATCGGTACTGAAATGAAAATTGATGCTGCTTGTCTTCTCGGACTTGGTGCACGGTCAGATCCTTGACTTCAGGTGAAGTCCTGAGTTTTTCCAACATCGCCAGCCAAGCGCGATTGCTGCGGGCAAACCCTGCACAAACAACCATAAAAGGTTCTCTGATGTCCAATTCCTTGACCCAAACGTCCCCTTGCTCAGGAAAAGCCTGGGTCAAGTGTTGGATTATTTTCAATGTTGGAACAGATTCATCAAACCATGGACGATACAGCCGAATGCGATTTTGCAGCTCTTCCAATTCACCCACTTGCACTTCCATTGCCATCCATTCTTCATCCAAGGCCTGAAGCTTTTGAGCTTGCCAGAAAAACAGAAGACTAATGATCAATATGACTGCTGCCGCTCCCCCTCCAAGCCACTTGTTGCGTCCTGTTGAAAATTTTTGGCTCCACTCTTGAAAAGGACTGATTTTAGGAGGCAAGAACTCGAAAGGATTCACCCGGTCCAGTAGAAAATCAGAAGCCAAACCAAAGGCTGAACTTTGTTTCTGAGAAAGTGTGGACGGTTTCAAGCTCAGGCGATCTGCCACTTCCTGTAGCGCTTCATCAAATTCCCCTCTGGCTCCTTCTTCAGGAAAATAATAGCAATGCTTAAGAGAGGACTGAAGATCAGCAGTGAGTTCGCCAACACTAATCTTAATTTCCCGTGCAATTTGCTGAGCGTTTGAAGTCTCGTTCAGAGAACGCGCCATCGCCAATTGCTGACCTGACACAGCAACCAAATCGAAACCCGGTGCAGTTGGCATCAGGCAGAGCGCGTTCGCGTCAGGAAGCGATTGAAGAAAACCTGCCCCCCCCCAATGAAGGGACCAACTCAATGGTTTAAGTTTGGCGGCTTCGAGCACTTTATCAAGATGAGCCAAGCGCTGTACAGGAATGCCAGCCATGAAGGCATAAGGCTTCCCTTCTGGTGAAGTAAATGATGATCTGGCGATATGCAGATCTTCGACAGGAAAGGGAAATTCTCGTTCAGCCTGGGTTGCAAAAAAGAATTCAAGATCCTCTCCGTCCAAATCAGGCACTTCCGTTCGAAAAGTAAAAAGCCATCCGATGGGCAATGAGCAGACGCAGGATTTCTCTTTTATTCCGACTGCATCCAATTTTTCTCTGAGTTGCGCTCCGAGTGCTTCCGGTGATTCTTTGAATAAATCCTCAGGTAAATTGAACGTGCCCTCTCCATCGGATCGGCAGGCACTACCGCCCTTGCGAACGCATTCAAAATGAAGCGTGTCGTAGCGCCAGTCCAGACTCAGGACAGATGCAGGTTTTTTCTGTTTCAATCCGATCATCTTTGACGTTGCTGTTGCATGTATTGCTTAAGTTCTTCTCGCAGGTTTTGGCCTAGAGCCCATCCTTGCCTATCGAGATCCTTGCGGAATATCACGACAGGTTCTTCTCCAGTGGTGTCCACCACAAATTGTGTTCGACGAAATCCTCTACCATTTTTCCCCACGGCAGCAACGTCAATGGTGTATTGATAGCTGACCCCGGTAAAATATTCTTGAGCTTCGGTAAGATCCCCTTCATCCAGTGCCTCATTCACCCACTCGGTATCCGCCCCCAACAAGCCCTGCGTATTTCGGTACGATACCAATTGTTGAGCCTTGGAGGCATCCATCCCAGGAAGAACAGATAACACCGTTTCACTCGCTGTATTCACATTCACTTTGAGGGATTCTTCATCCGAATCGCTGTCTGCATTACCGTTCTGGTTATTTTGGTCCCCACCAACTTGATCCCCTTGATCTTGCTGTTCCTCGTCTTCTTCGGGAACTTTCCCATAGACAGTCACATATTCTATCAAGCCGAAATCAAGTGTTCCATTGGCGTTATCCGAGGGTGGAGAAGCGTCCCCATCGTTTTCATTCGGATCAAGAATGCCATTATAATTGGCGTCCTCACCGTAAACAAGAAGAGGGTCCGCACCGTAAACCAACATCAACTCATCAACCGTGTCAAAAAGAGCATTCTTAATTTGTCTTGAAGGATTCATTCGGGCATAGACATCTGCCTCTGCGCCGTTTTCTGAAACCTCTTCATCCTCATCACGCCAATCCACAATGGCGGCGGCAAAATCAGGGGTCATATTTGGCAAGTATTCAAGCATTTCCTGAGTGGCCAAATTCAGATTGAGTTTGGATCCTTCATCGACGAGCGAAAAGACGGGGTTTATGGCAAAATTACTTTCCTGACCTCGCCCAATATACCAATAGGTGGCCTCACCGATAAGTCCACGTTCTGCAACATAGGTGTCGATTTCAGGCAGTGTTCCTGGTTCCTCCAAATTCGCGAGAAGATACGTGGCATAGCGGAGTGCTCCATCTATGGCCTGCTGAGCCTGATATCCTTCGTAATCGTTTTCAGCTGCCTTAAATTCAAAATACATAGAATGAGCAAAATAAAGCGTAACGCTCACCAGCCCCAACGCAACCCACATCACAATGATAAGCACCGAACCCCGAGTTCGGCACCTGACATTGATTCGATCTTGATTGCGTAAATCCATTTGATTTCAATTTCCTTCGGCAAACCATTTAAGGAAGTAATTAGAGCAGACGACCATTTGACTCCCAAGGTTACATCTCATTGCATGATTCAAGCATTCTCCTCTACCCAATTCACCTTCAAAACTCTCTACCGCCCCTGACTTAAAACATTTTGGAGAATCAGCTGATTCTCTTGAACATCCGAAAGTGAGGTAGATAATTGCTCTAAACTAGTGGAAACGTTCGATAAATCCTCATAGATGGTCTCAATCGAAGCGTTCAATTGACTCGATGCCTCCATCAATTCATTGATCGAGTTGGAATGATTCGACACATCAGCTCTGACTCTCGCCATTTCGGCGTGTATATCTTCGTCAAGGAGTTCCATGGCTTCAAGAAGCACACTCACCATTTCCTGATTGGAAACTGCTTCATTTCCTGAACTAAGTTCGGTGGCTCGTTGGACCAAATCTGATGATTTATTGGAACGAGCAGGAAGAACTTCTAACTCCATTTTGCCTGATTGTTGGGATCGACTATGGATTTGGCCTTTTAATTGGATGACCTGAAAACCCAGGAAAACGTTGAACAAAATCAACAATCCTAACATGGCAATCACAAGCGAATTCGAACCACCGGAACCCGGCTTTAAGCTCTGAACGTGAGATCGGTCAGATTTAACGGTAAGCCCCGATGCATCATTGCGTTCTGCAAGATGCGAAAGCCATACCGGCTTGCCGCAGTTTGGACACGCATCGGTGGTCCCTTCCTTTTCTGGAGGAAACTCAATCCCATAACCACAAGATGGGCAGTGAATTTTTTGGTGTGGATTCATAACTCGTGAGAATAGATCATGCGTCAGGCATCATCTGCCGTTGGTTCTGACTCCGTTTCTTCTTCCTCAATCTGAGGAACGGCCATCAGAGCAATCGTGGACTGAATAAAAGGAGAAGTTTGATCGCGTGAACTATTTGAACGATTATTCTTCAGGGTCTCATCCAATAGAAATTCAATGCGCACTCGGACAGCGACAGGTAGTTTGCTTTCATCTACAGTAGAGTCCCAATTTTCCTGCCAGAACTCACCATCGTAATATTGGAATGCGAGTGAACTCACGCGATTTGCAATCGCTTGTGGCAGGATGATATTCTGAACTGAAGGATTCAGATCGCGAGTCACTTCGCGATAGAGCGTCAGTCCCTCGGATAATTCCTCACGACCTTCACCCATAGGTTGCTCCAAATAATAACGCACCTTTTGAAGATTCCCCCAAGGGAGGTTGGTGAGTGTCACACCCGATAGCGTGTAAAATTCCAGCTGATCAGTGCGCGACACACCGCCATTTAAGGTATCCCCTTTGAAGTCCTGTGCAAATGTCGTCTCAGTCAACAGGCACTGGCGCAGGTCCTTTTCAATCACTTCCATGACGCGCATGTGCGTATTGAGTTTATCCATGCGTGATTGACCGCGTTCTCGCAATTCTAATGAACTCAACAGAGTGACTTTAATCACCAGCACGATCATGGCAAATGCCACACTGGCCACGAGGATTTCAATAAGCGTGAATCCCCCAGAGGACCGTCGAACGGAAGCAGGAAATCGAACCCCTACTTTCATTGCGAATCCTCCTGCACAAGCGTTGTAAGATTGATGTAATGAAGCTGTCCCTGCACTGGATAGGAAACGATCAAGGTCAACTGCTCCATGTCATCCAGATTCCAGCCAGCTTGAACGAGTTCCCACTCATATTGTTCGAAATCCGGACTAAAATTCCCACGATTGCCTGCAGAACTCCATTGGTCGGTAGCAGTCAATTCGGTGAGTAAACTATTTCCTAAATGAACGGCGGTGCGTTTCCTTTCCGCGACTACAGAAGCACGATTAGCCAAAACCAATCCCTGCATCACGACCGGTAAAAGAATGGCCATGAAGACCATGGCAGCCAGCACTTCAGCAAAGGTAAACCCACATGCACGACGAGACCCTCTAGAATACTTCGTTCTGGATAAGGAGCATTTCATCGTTTTTACGAATTTCGTAACGCAGCCAATTGGGGCTTCTGACTATCTGAAGACGCTGGTCTTCGTGCTTTTTATTTTTCAAATAAAACCCAGGCAAACTCGCAGTCTCCACCTGTCCATCGGGATAATAAACAATACTTGGAAGCGTTTGATTGATGCCTGTGGATCGATCAAACTCGAATTCCAAATTAGAGTTCAGTTGATAGGTGAATTTGCCAGTCAAATCTTGTTGACCAGCGGAACCATTCAAACTCGATTCCAATCCGGAAAGTTCTCGAATACCAAACCATTGCTTATCCAAATCAAACCACACCTGCATCGGAAACCCCGTCGATATTGCTTCCCTTCGCGCCATCTCGATGAGCCCAACAATGCGTCGAGCCTCATCATTCAATGCTGAATTTCGAAAGAACTTATTCAAGGACGGAGCTACGACAGCCATCACTCCAGCAAGCACCACCATCACCATGATTAATTCGACTAAAGTAAATCCTTGTGAGGATTTACTTCTCGAAGAAAACGCACACCACCTGAAGATTCTTACAGGGAATAGGCATTGTGTTTTCATGAATGGTTGAGTGCCTTGAATTCATTTTAAAATTCAAAACTGTCTGACGATCTGTTTATTGGATCAGAAATTAATTAGCGTTACCGACAGTCCAGTTATTGATGTCGTCGGAACCACCTACCCTGCCATCAGGTCCCATAGACATAAGGTCATAACCACCGTTGTTCTGTTTGCCTGGGTATTCGTAAACGTAGTTATTTCCCCACGGATCCACAGGGACGCCTTTTTTCAAATAAGGCCCTTGCCAACTGGTCGCATTGTTGGGCTGATTGACCAATTCGTTCAATCCGTCACTGCCGCTGGGATAATATCCATTATCCGTTTCAAACATATCTAAGGAAATCTCCAGATTGGCGATTTGACTGCGTGCGGATGTTTCTTTTGCTTGTTTGGATCGACCTGCGAATTTGGGAACCACCACCGCAGCGAGGGTGGCAAGGATCACCAATACCAGCAGCATTTCCACTAGCGTAAATCCGTGTTGATATTTTCTACGAACGTTCCCTTCATGTGCAATCTTCAATTTCATAATTCAATAAGCTAAGTTTGCTTCACTTAATATAATCCTGAATGGTAAATATGGGAATCACCATCCCAATAAAAATAGTACCGATAAACCCGGCGATAAGGAACAACATCAAAGGTTCCATAAGTGACACGGCTGTTTTCAATTGCTGATCCAAATCCTTCTCGGTCGTGGCTGCCAGACGCATCAATTCCTCATCCAACCTGCCGCTTTCCTCAGCGACTGAAATCATTTCCAAAATGGAACCATGGAACAAAACACGACAATCCGAAAGACTCCTAGCCAAAGTCTCACCCTTTTTAACGCGCTCAATGGATTCAGCCACGGCATCCACTAGAATCTGGTTTCCGATAGAACGTCGCGCCACATTCAATCCTTGGATAAGGGGCACTCCAGCATTAAGTAAAGTCCCAAGCATGCGACAAAAGCGTGCCATGGCAAATTGTGCATTGAGAGGTCCGATCACGGGCAGATTGAGCATGCTTTGCTCGAACTTCCGGCGTCCGTTTTCTGTGGCCAGCCAGTTTCGGATACCGATGCCCGCAACCCCCAATCCAATCAGCAAAAATATACCGTAGGATTGGCAATACTCACTCGTGGTAACAATGGCTTGAGTCAAAAAGGGCAAAGCGGCATCGAAGCCCTCAAAAAGCACCTTGAAACGAGGGATAAAAAACACCATTAAAAAAACCAGAACGGCGAGAGCCAGGAACAACAATACGACAGGATAGATCATCGCGGAGAGAACTTTACCGCGTATCTCTTTGTCTCTTGATTGAAAATCAGCGATTTGACTTAGCACCAAATCCAGGAATCCACCCGTTTCGCCTGCCTCTACCATGGCGACATACACCTTAGGAAATGTGTCTGGAAATCGGCCCATCGCACTAGCCAAAGACATACCGTCAACAACCAGATCGTGGACTGCCTTCCAACGTTCCCCTGCTGCTGGTGATGCGGATTCGCGATAAAGAATCACCAGCGCGCGACTGAGGGGAACACCGGCCGAAAGAAGCGAAGAGAGCAAACGGGTGAAGTTCTCCAGCATCTTGAAAGTAATTTTGTTAGATTTCCACGGTAGTGATATCGAGGGGCCATCCGATTTATTACCTGAAGCCTTACCCGCTTTTTCAATCAATTTGATTGGCTTCAGCCCAAGTGCTTCCATTTTACGGAATGCATCCTGTCGTCCTCCGGCTTCAATGTCACCGTTTGCAACAGTACCATCGCCATTGATTGCCTTGTATTGAAAATTAGCCACAGAATCCCAGAAAGGTTAGAAGGTTGATAATTCCTCGTCCTTGGTCACGCGCATCACTTCATCGGGCGTTGTCACCCCAGCTTCGACGAGACGCCATCCATCCTGACTGAGGGTGCGCATACCTTCTTTGCGAGCCAATTCTTTAATCTCGCCACTGGAACAATTTTGCAGGATGCGTTGCCGAATCGTATAACTGATACCCAGCATTTCAAAGACTGCCCTCCGTCCATGATAACCCGTCTGACGGCAATCTCGGCAACCCACAGCTTTATAAATAGTGGCCTCCGGATTGAGTTTCAATGTTTCACGAAGGGCTTTGACTCTTTCTGAATGATCTTCGGTGCGGCAGGATGTACAGAGTGTTCGTATCAAACGTTGGGCCAATACTCCCTCGAGAGAGGAAGCAACAAGATAGGGTTCGACGCCCATGTCAATCATTCGAGTCATGGCGCTTGGAGCATCGTTGGTATGGAGAGTAGAAAAAACAAGATGCCCGGTCAGAGAAGCTTGAATGGCAATTCGCGCTGTTTCCTCATCACGAATTTCACCAATGAGAACCACATCGGGATCGTGACGCAGGATCGCTCGCAGTCCTTTTGCAAAAGTAAGCCCTGATTTTTCAGATACCTGGATCTGATTGATGCCTTTAATCTGGTATTCCACTGGATCTTCCACGGTGATGATCTTACGCACCATGTCGTTGATCTCATTAAGGGCAGTGTAAAGTGTGGTGGTTTTACCGCTCCCAGTAGGACCTGTAACTAGGAATATACCGTGTGGAATGCCAAGGATTTCCCTGAATATTCCCAATTCACGGTCTGCCATGCCAATATTATCCAAACCAGGGATGGAACCATCCTGACGCAGCAAACGCATGACGACTGCTTCGCCGTGAAGCATCGGGATAATGGATACGCGAACGTCCACATCACCCTGTTTAACTTTAAGTTTAATACGACCATCCTGTGGCAGGCGTTTCTCGGCGATGTTAAGATGACTTAGGATTTTCACGCGGGAAACGATCGCGGGTTGAAAGCGTTTAATCTCAGCAGGAACCGGCACTTCCTGGAGGATACCATCAATGCGGTATCGGATTTGTAATTCGTCTTCAAAAGGTTCCAAATGGATATCCGTCGCTCGTAAATCGATGGCATCACTCAAGACTTGATTTACGAACCGGATGATAGAGGCGTCTTCTGCCGCATTTTCGAGATCGGTATCTTCGAAATTATCCTCATCAACCACCTGAAAAGAGCTGTCATCTTTAAGAGTATCGATGGTGTCCGCGCCCACACCGAGGCGTTTTTTAATTTCCCTTTGGATCGCTTCAGCAGGAGCTAACACCGGATTCAATTTGAGTCCGGTCAGGGATTTAAGGGTATCCAAACCTTGGGTCGCAAACAGACGACTGGTGGCGATATCCACGGAACCGTTTTCGCGACTCAAGGGTAACAGCCCCTCTTTGAGCAGGAGTCGAGCTGGAAAGAGGCTGAGCACCTCTTTTTGAATTTCTAGATTTTCAAGATCCGAAAAAGAAACTGAGTACTCCTCTGCGAGCCATTGGAGTATTTCGGTTTCCGAATCATAGGAGCCCTCCGCCCCGTTGCCTTTTTGCTTCATCAGCCAATTGGCATCCGAAGCGGAGAGCTGCCGGGACTCAACCATTTGATTTAACAACTCAGTCATGGCGAGTCTTGTAATAATTTAATGATAATTGTTAAAGGAACTGAGTAGAATTACTCAAGGAATCAATCCAATGGTCACGGCCACAGCTTCTTGTTTGACAGTCAAAACCGCTTTCAAGGTATCCTGAGATTTCTTTAAAGCAGCTTCCTTCTTGGTGCGGTCAGCACGGAAAGCCTTGAGTTTGGCTTCGATGTTACTACCAGATTCAATGGCTTTTTGAAGGGCGTCCATTGCTGAGTTTCCGCTCTCACGATCACCACCACGGCCACCTCGACCACCAAAACCGCCGAAACCACCACGGCCGCCAGAGCGAGTGTCCCGTTGCTTTGTCTGAACGTCTTCAATCAGGGGTTGAATCGCTTTGTATTCTGCGTCAGAAAAACCAAACTGTTCTTTCATACGTTCAACCATACGTGCACGGAATTCTTCCGGGTCAAAATTACCACGACCACCTTGTCCGCCGCCACCGCGACCCTGAGCCGATACATCCAAAGATGTGAGAGATATCGCCGCGAGGGCGAATACGAATGAGATTGTTTTCAAGAATTTGATCATACGAAAACTAGTAGACGCAGAGAATTTGAAATTGGTTACACTGTTTTGGGATGAAAATCACAAGTTGGCAAAACTGAGATAACAATAAGATATATTTGAATGAACCAGACACTTAAAAGTTAAGAGAATCAAATATGTGATGGACTTGATCCAACATTTCACGATGACTCAGAAATCCACCCAATATTAACTTAGCTAACAACTTGACTAATACTGCTTATGTGAACGTAACCATCCATGAAGCAAAGACACATTTGTCGCGGCTTATTCAAAAAGCGATACATGGTGAGGAAATCGTTATTTCTAAAGGAAAACTGCATCTGGGAAATCATTGGGAGGAAAAACTGGAAGAAGAACGCAGGGCAAACAGGTTTCACTGGTTAGATCTGGCTCCAAGACACTACGAAGCGATCATTACCTTGCCGCGGCACCACAAAGACCCATTCGACCGGATGTTAATCGCTCAAGCTCAATGTGAAAACTTGAAGATTCTCTCATGTGACCAAAAGCTCAGTTTATACACTGAAGGAATCGTTTGTTAATGACATAAACCAAACTCAATCAAGACGTACCTCACATTAGTTTCATCTTCGGTAAATCCTGGGTATCAATCAAACCTACTGGTTCCCCTGCCGTATTGACCACGATCAGATCATCGATGGGCT
>Ga0233439_10005259_pt1 | contig 12112 bp, 9 predicted proteins | sample SI_123_September_6_FD_182713 | JGI IMG/M metagenome (GOLD analysis project Ga0233439, IMG submission 182713) | Seawater microbial communities from Saanich Inlet, British Columbia, Canada - SI_123_September2016_100_MG | ecosystem: Environmental > Aquatic > Marine > Inlet | place: Canada: British... | reverse complement strand
CAGTTTTTCAACCTTTATGCTGAGCTATTGGGGCCGCGACCGGGGCGAAGACGCGCTTGATATCAGCTGGCTGGTAAAGCGAATAACCAGCGACACCGCTGCCGTGGTCGGGCTTTTGGATCGGGGCATGATCGATGTTGGCTTTAAGGCTGATTTCAACATTATTGATATGGATCGTTTGGAGATTGAACGGCCCTACATGGCCAATGACCTGCCCATGGGGGCAAAGCGTTTGTTGCAGCGGGCGAAGGGATACGTTGCAACGATTGTGTCCGGTGTGCCGATTTATCGCGAAGGCGAGGAAACCGGACACCTGCCCGGAAAACTGGTGCGCGGCGTTCAACCCGTTCCCAATTAATCTTTTTCATCTTTCCAATAAAAAACCCCCGGACCAAATGGCCCGGGGGTTTAGTTTTATTTACGTTATTTGCAATTAATTCTTTTGGCTTCTTCCTTGTCGCCGGGATAGGTGAATTTGCATTTCATCCCAACCTTCAATTGTTTGCGCCCGGCTTCCTTGCCCTTGACGCTAACTTCTGTCCGGCTGCCTGAAACCTTGACCGTATGGGATTTGCCTTTGACCTTGAAGACCACATATCTGGCACCACGCTTTAATCTGGTGATGGTGGAGTCAACGGTAACAAGTTTCATGCCCCGACCTGAAAACCAGAGTGGGTCCCAAACCCGCAATAGCTTTGGCAGATCGCTTTCAAGAACTTCCGGATCGCGAAAGGCGATTTTTTTGCCGACGATTTGATCGGGGAAGGTCAGGAATTCCTTGGTTTGAAGATCGCGATGAACCGGGGGTGCCAGGTTTGATGCGAATTGGCTGATTTGCCCCTCTTTGGATAAAAACCAGTTGATAAACATCAATGCAGAATTTTTACGCTTGCTGCCGCGCATAACGACCATTTCTGAAATGGACAATGGCACGGGTTCCGGGCAATGCCAGCCAACCGGGGCACCTTTTTGAATCATCTGACCGGTGCGGTAAGCGGCGGACGGCAGGGCCGCATCAAATTCTCCGGCAACAGTCAGGCCGATCAGGGCATTCATGCCCTCTTTACGCAATTGAGGATTAACGACGTGAAGAAGATCTCTCGCGTATTGGGTAGCCCACTTTCGGCCCTTGGTTCCCCAAAGCCCGATTAGCCAGAGGTTAGGCCGATTGCCAAGACCAATTTTTTTGTTATGCCAGCGCTTGTCGGTAATCAGGTCATCCCAGGTTTTAGGCAGTTCTGCTTTCTTAACCCGGTCCGTGTTGTAAGACATGCACCAGTAACGCAGTCGCTGGCCGATCCATAGGCCCTTTGGATGTTTCATTCCCTTGGGAACATTCTTCCAGTTGGGAACAGATGATAAATTCTCAATGGCATTCAGGTTGCGGAACAAAACGAATTTTGCCCCAACGCCTGAAATGATGTCGTTGATGATCCGCCCGTTCTGATATGCGATCAGGGGTTTGATCACGCGGTCATGGCGTGTGGCCCGGGCATAACGGACATCGATGAAAGGAAAGCGTTCTTTAAATGGGGCAATCAGCTTGCTGAATTGATCGGAATCCCAAGTGCCGCCAATTTTCAAACGGCCCTTTTCCTTTTTTGCAGCCGCCAGCATCTTGGCGGGCATCTTTGCCTCTTCTTCCAGTCCCTTTAACAAGGCTGGGGGAAGTTTAAGTTTGGCAATAATTTTTTGGGTTGATTTGGGCAGGTCGGCAGCCCCGGCTGAATAGGAAAGCACGGAGAGCGTCGCTGCTGACACAATCAAAGCTGTTCCAAGGATGGCGTTCACTTGTTTCATTTAATCCTCCCATTTATTTATAATTTTCACTCATTGTGTCATGTCACCCAGAAATGGCAAGCCCGTGTGATCGGGTGCCCAGGCGTTTCCCACCTTCTGGCGTGATAACGATTGTATCGCCCCAGGTGCACAGTGATGTGCCGTCTTCGGTCATGATCGAGGGTTTGAATACGGCGGTCATATTGGCTTTTAGCGCATAACCCATATCCCGGGCTTCGCGGGCAGAACCGGTAATAATGGGGCCGTCGTCGCCGGCACCCTTGCCATGCATGGTCAATTTGGCCCTTGCCCCGGCACAGGGGCCTTTTTTAGGGGCCATGCGTGCAACGATTGAATCGGTCAGGTCGGATAGAACGCCAAGGTTTGTGCCGGGCTTGATCGCGGCCAGAACGTCATGAAAGACATCGTGTTGAATTTTGATCAATTCTTCATGGATGGGGTTGGCTTTTTCGACAAAGACGGGCTGCACGCATTGGGCCTGATAGCCAATCCAGCATGCTTCCAGCTCGTTAATGATCAGATCACCGCTTTCCAGCTTTCGAAAGGTTGGTCGGGTCAGGGTCCGGATAACATTTAGCCCCGATATCCAGTTGCAATGAATGGGGGCTTCGGACCCGGCCTTTAACAGCCCATATTGAGCTGCGGCCCAAACTTCCCAATCAACTGCACCAACGCGCGCTGCTGCAATCTCGGAAATGTAGCCTTGTTCGATTATTTCCACGGCGCGTCTCAGGCAGGCGACTTCTTCATCGCTTTTTACGTCGCGCACGGTGGCCAGAATATCTGTGGCATCAACAATTTCCGCGTTGGGATAGGCCTCTCTAATTTGTTTCCAGGTGCCATGCATGATCAGGCCTTCGGGGGAACGGGTGCCGCCAATTTCGCCAAGCCCTGTAATGCCGATGCGGTTATGGGTCAGGTCTAACTCGCTTAGGCGTTCCACCATGACACGGCCGTAATTGCGCCGTGCTTCGCGTATGTCTGTGGTCCAGTCTTGAACATTCGGCAGCCAGCGCGGTGTTGCCGATGTGGCAATCACGGTCACGTCACCTTCCAATGGGAAGACGGCAGCGATATCGGCATCTCCACCGCCGCCACAATGGGTGAGGTAGCGGGTATCGGCCTGAAAATCCATGGAATGCCCAGTGTTTTGCGGGGCAATGATAACGTCGATGTTGTGCTCAGCCATCAATGCGCGAACGGCTGCCCAGCGTCGGTCGCGCTCAGCGATAGAAAACCGTGGCAAAAAATATGGCGCCTGAGGTTCTGGGAACGGGCTTTTGTCGACCATCAGCTATCCTTTTGGCACCACAGTTCAAGAAAATTACCGCAAGGATCACGGAAATAAAGCGCAGTGCCATTGCCAATATCTTCGGGTCCAAGAAAATTCCCCTGGCTGGATTTAAGATTTTTAGCCATATGGTCAAGGGCTGCGCGCGATGTTTTGTAGGCAATGCGTGGCGTGCCTTTGATTTTATCCGTTGATGGTTCCTGTTCATGGGAAAGGGCGAGATAAAGTCCCAGTGCCGTCGATCCCATTTTCAGGAATACCTGCATGTTTGGTCGGGCAACAGCGCGGCCTTGGCCGGGTTTTCCGCCGGGAATATCGCGATAGCGCTGATCCAGGCGCCTAGTCCCCGGCGCCATATCTTCTTTGCCATCTTTCCAGACCTGAGCCCGGATATAATCTGATGTCTTCCAGCCAACCCGGTGATCAACCTGAAAGCCCAGTTGATCGATATAAAATTCTTCGGCCCATTCAAGGTCAGATGCCTGAATGGCCCCATGATCCAGCCCTAAAACGCCTTGTTCCCTATCGGATGAGGCATCAATCACGATCTGTATGCGGTTGCCATCAGGATCGGCGAAATAACAATTATCATCTAATTCTGCTGGACGGTCTTCGTGATAGTGCTCAATGGGGATGGCGTCCCCGTTGAGGGATTGGCATATGGCATCGCGGGCATCCGCACTGGCGCGATAGGCCAGATGAACGCCCGTGTCTGGAAAACATCGCGGTGTCGCACGTTCAACCAGAACAAGCATCTGGCCAGAGGGGCACTGCAGGGCCATGGAACGTGACCCGGACAAATCATCAGGCAGCGCATCGTGCGGCGCGTTACTCAGCCCTAAATATTTTTTATAGAACCCAGCCGATGCTTCAATGTCTGAAACTTCAATGATGGCAAAGGCAATACCCTCAATGATGGGCTCATGAATTGATGTTCTCTGGGTCAAATGCCTCTCCCGCCATGGCCCAAAGCCTGTACTTCGTTATACGGGGTGTCTTCATCGCGTCGCCAGATAATTTCCAGGAAATTCCCCGTTGGATCACGGAAATAAACGGATTCTCCAAAAGGTCCCTTTTCCGGATGGGCTTTCGGGCCTTCGAACGGAACCGCGTGGGTTTCAAGGCGTTCAATAATTGTGGCGAACCGTGCTTTTGGAACACAAAATGCGTGACGGGTACGGTTGGCCCCATGGATTATTTTTTTATCTGGGATGGTCATCCAGTCTTCGCTGAGCATGACCGCGAACAGGTAATCATCAAGCACCAGCGTGGTATGGATGGACCGGCCCCGAAGCGCATCCTGGGTTTTGAAATTTACTCGGCTGTGGGTTTCAGCCCCCAGAACCTTGCAATAAAAATCTTCTGCTTCCTTAAGGTCATGGACACAGATGCCACTGTGGGAAATGCTTTCAACATCTGCCATTTATTGTGTCCCATCTCTCTGTTCGGGCTCAATCGCCTCAAGGCCGTTTGTGTTGAACTGCGCCCCTGCCTTGGCCGGAACGGCTTGGCTTTCGTCATAGGCTTCACGATTGTAAAACCGGGCTGTATCAACCGTGATGGTGCCGCCATCATCAATAAACAGGGGATGCAAACGCATGGGCTTGCATTTCATGTGCCCGACGTAACATCCCGTTTGATCATATTTTGCACCATGAAATGGGCAGTAAAAATGCCAGCTTTCTTTCTGCCAGATGGTTGCGCCATTTTTGTGGGTACACCACATGGAAAACGCAAGGAAGCCAACATCTAGCCGGTTCAGGAAAAACCGCCCTTTGCCAAACGCCGTGACTGAACCAATGGCAAAATCATCGATCTTGCCACAGGTCATCATGCCCGCACCCGATGGCAAAATGTCAGTTGCTTCATCCCCAAAAGCCTGAATTTGGTATCGGTTACCATCGGGGTCATGAATATCCATGTTGTATTCCCCAACGGCCCGGAAATTTTGGCGCGGATCAATGCCGGTTTCAAACCCTAAGGATTCAAGCCGATCACGGGCATTTTTGAACTGTTCCGGGGTCAGCAGCCAGGCGTGATGGATGGACCCACCTGAGCCCGGGTATGGGGGGACTTCATCAACCTCAATCAACAAGACCCGCTGTCTGGTGTTGGTGGCCAATAGGGTATTGGGTCTGTCTTCACCCACCAGGTCGCGGCCAAGAACATCCAACCCGATCACATCCCGGTAAAACGCTTCGGATTTATCAAGGTCTGAGACCTCAACCACCAAATGGCTGAAAGCACTGTTGGATTCCATGCTTGTCCGTTTCTCCCTTTTGGCCCTGCAGGATTAGGCCAGCTATTGTTTTTCAAAATGATAGCGATTATGCGGCACCTTGAAAAGATGTGCCCTAAATTGCGTATAGGTTCGCTGGATTGGTTTCCAGAATTTTTTTGACGCTTGCTTTGTCCAGATCACCATCGCTGCTCATGCGCTGGATGGCTTCAACCTCTGTGGCTGTATCGCGGTGGCCATAATCGGTGCCAATGATCAGGTTGTAATCGCCAACTTCACCCATCAGCCATTGTAAATCATCGGTCTTCTGGGTGGTGACGAAAAAATTGTTGTCCCCCAGCGGATCGCTATACATGGGTTTTCCCTTTCGGTTGAGCCTGATTTTTGCTTCACCAAGAACGTAAGGCACCCATTGGGCGCTTGCTTCAATAAAGGCCCAGCGCAGGCCGGGGAAGCGTTGAGGAATTTCTTCTTCTAACAATGCATTGAAAGCACCGATAACGGGAAATTTAAACAGCATTAAAGAGGCACCTTGGAGGGTGTCGTGTACGGCAAAGCTGTTGGTTCCGGCATGAAGACAAATGGCCAAGTCTAAATCCTGGGCAATTTCCCATAGGGGAAAGAAGAAACGGTGCGACAACACGCGTTCGCATTCAAGGCCGCGCATGAAAATGCCGCATGCCCCATTTTCTTTACAAAAGGCCAATTCATCGCGCATTTTTTCAGTATCGGCCAGAGACAAAAGCGGCGGCACGGCTACCCAGCGCAAGCGGTTGTTTGAGCGTGACCAGATATCAGCCATCCAGCGGTTATAACTGCGTGCCAGTGCATAATCGGTGTCGGGTTCAATGGTCAGGGGGCGCAGGAACAGGCTTGGATAAATGACCTGAATATCGATTCCGATCTCATCCATATGGGCAAGCCTGACATCAATATTGGCCATGTCCCGAGCGGCATCAGGCACGTCTTTGCCAACATTGCTTTTGGATTGCAACCGACCATCGATGACCCAGTACTCCATGCGCATGTTGGGTTTTAATGGCGCGCCATCGGTTTTATCGCGAAGGAATATTTGCGGGCGTAAATCTTGTTCATGTTCTTCCATATAGGACCAAGTCTCGGGCGTCTCCGTGACATGGGCATCGGCATCGATAATGGCCATAATCGCTCCCTTGCAATTGTTCGCCATGACAGGGGTTCTTGTGCTGCCCCATAGGGTGTGAAATCATCGGTAATACACAGCGTGCTGGATGGTATCACGAAATTTGAAACAGGGAAAAGTGATGGCCGAAAATTTAGTTGATAATGCCTCTCAAGTTTTGGAACCGGAATTAATTTCTGAGCTGGATAAATTGGCCCTTGCGTGCCGCATTCTTGAGGCTCAGGGGCATGGCAGTCGCACCCTTGGGCATGGGGCATTACGTGACCCGGATGGAAAAGGATTTTGGATCAAACGATGGGGGATTGCGTTTGATGAGGTTCAAGATTGGCGCGATTTTATTTTGTTGGGTTTTGATGGCAGGCAATTGTTTGGTGATGGCAAGCGTCATAGCGAATGGCCGATCCATGCAGAAATTTTGAAACGCAGGCCTGATTTTAATGTCTCGTTTCATTCCCACCCGTTTTATGGCCGTGTTTTTTCCGCTGCCGAAGAACCGCTGCAGGCGGTATCGAACCCCGGGAATTATTTCAAAGCACCACCGCCCAGGTATACCGGGACATCGGAACTGGTGCGCAAGGTCAGTGTCGCCACAGAGGTTGCAGAATGCATGGATGGCCATGATGCAATTTTTCTGCGCAATCATGGCGTTGTGTTTTGCGGTGAAACCATTGCCCGGGCATTAATTGTTGGCGTCCAATTAGAAGAAGCCTGCAAGGAACAGCTGACCATCCAGGCATCTGGCATACCATGGTCATGGCCCGATGATGAAGAACGCGCGCGCAAAAAAGGCGATGGTGCATCAACTGAATCTGTCGAGCTTTATTTTGATTACTTTGCACGTCGCCTTGGGAAATAGGCTGGGTTATGGCTGATCGTATTGCGGCAATCGAAACGCTTTGTCTTGAATTACCCTATAAAAAACCAGTGCATTTCCATTCTGTAACCGAAGATGCGGGCAAATATGTGTTGCTGCGTATCTTCACCAAAGATGGCGCCGAAGGCATCGCAGAATGCATCAGCCGTATGCCCCAGACCGGAGATACACCGGCCACAATTATCAAAGCCATAGAGACACATTTCAGTCCGGCGCTTTTGGGCGGAGACCCCCTTGGTCGTGCCGGTTTAATCCAGCGCTGTGGCGGGGTTTTAGATGCCGCGTGCCGGGCGGCCCTCGGCCTGGTGGATGTTGCCCTTTTGGATTTGGAAGGGAAACTTCGGGGGATGCCCGCCTGGAAGGTGTTGGGTGGAACGGTTACCCCCCCACCGGTTCCCGTAACCTGGATCGTCCATGGAAATACCGTGGCGGAACAGGTGGCAGAGGCTGAAAAGGCCATATATGAAACCGGGTTTTCGGCGTTAAAGCTTAAAACCTGGAAACGGTCTCTGGAAGACGTGGATATGGTGCGCGCGGTGCGTGCAGCCGTGGGGGACGATTGCATTATCTGGGTCGATGCCAATGGCAGCTATCTGGAAGATGAGGCTAGAGCCATTTTGTCGCAGTTGGAAAAATACGGGGTGTCCTTTATTGAAGACCCCTGTGCGCCATCAGATTTGGATTCTATGGCGGCGCTTGCCCGGGATTTGCCCATCCCTGTGCTGGGTGATGAAATCACGGGCAATTTTGAGGATGCAGAAAAACTTGTCCAAGGCCATGGGGTAGGCGGGGTCAGTGTGAAATTGCGCCGCACCGGCATCATAGAATCGCTTAAGATCATCGACATGGCTGAAAAATCCGGGGTGCCAGTTACCATTGGCACGGATTCAGAATCGCGCATCGGTGCATTGGCCCGCATTCATTTGCGCGCGGCGTGTTCCCATTTGGCCCCATGGCCCACGGAAACCCATTTTTTTCATAAATTGGCCAGGGATGTCTTCGATGGCGAATTCATTTTTGAAAAAGGGGCCATCAAGGTGCCCGATGGACCGGGGATCGGGGCGTCCATTGATTTGAAAAAACTGGAAGAATTCAGAATTTGAATGACACCTGAAAGTGCCCGGATGGACGGGGGGGGGGGAAAGACAGTTAGGATAAAAAAATGGTGAGTTTGATATGTCTTTAAACAATGAAGAAACGATGCGCCTTGAGGCATTGGGTGATTTACGCCGGTGCCTGGAATTGGCAGAAAGTATCGATGATTTGCAACTGGTCGAAGGGGCTGATCCCGATCTTGAAATCGGTGCGTTGTATGAATTGAGCCTCGAAGAAGAGGCCCCGAAGGTTCTGGTCTTTGATAAAATCAAGGGCTATCCCGAAGGTTACCGCGTTGCGGTCAATGTTCGATCCTCCAAGGTTTTTTATACCGGTGAAGGCCTGGAACTGGTGCAGAGCTATCGCAAACACCGCCGCAAACACAGTGATCCCATCCCGCCGAAAATGGTTGAGACCGGCCCAGTTTTTGAAAATATCATGGAGGGTGCAGAGATTGATTCTGCGGCTTTCCCAGCACCAAAATGGCACCAAGATGATGGTGGGCGCTATATCGGTACCGAATGTATGGTTATTACCCGTGACCCTGATAGTGATTGGGTGAATGCCGGGACGTATCGGGTGGAAGTGAATGACAAAACGTCGCTGTGTCCGTTCATTGAAACGGGCAAACACGGCGATGTTATCCGTAAAAAATATTGGGAACGGGGCGAAGACTGCCCCATGGTCATCAGCGTTGGTCAAGCACCGGTTTTGGGTGCGGCGGCTGCATCCACGGCACCGGAAAAAGTTTCAGAATTTTCCATTGCCGGTGCCAGGATTGGCAAAGCAATCGAACTGGTGACGGGCAAACACACCGGCATTACATTCCCTGCCGATGCAGAAATTGTCTTCGAAGGGTTTATGCCGCCTCCGGAAAAGCGATCTGCCGAAGAAGGCCCCTTTGGGGAATGGCCGGGGTATTACGCATCCAACTCGCGCCCCGAACCGGTGTTTGAAATCAAGGCAATCTATCATCGCAATAACCCCATCATTGTAGGTGCCCCACCCATGCGCCCCGTTCTGCCCGGGTTTTGGTACGGTACGGGGGGGTCTGCCCACTTCCGCTCAGCGGCCCTTTGGGATGAATTGGAAGCAGCGGGTGTGCCCGGTGTTAAAGGCGTTTGGACCATGCCGGGCGGAGGACCGCGCTTTATTCGCGTGGTTTCCATTGAACAAATGCATGCCGGTCACGCCAAAATGGCGGGGTTGGTTGCTGTTGGTTCGGGGTCCGGCGCTTATCTTGGGCGTATGGTGATTGTGGTTGATGATGATATCGATATTACCAACCCAGCCGAAGTGATGTGGGCCTTGGCGACCCGTTGGGATCCCAAGACACAGACTGATATTATTGATGGGTGCTGGACAGGTTACATTGACCCCATGTTGCAACCCGATCGCCGTGAACAAGACAATATGACCAACAGCCGCATCATTATGTATGCAGTTCGTCCATGGCATTGGAAGGATGAATTCCCTAAGGTCAACGCCATTTCCCCAGAGTATGCCGAAGAAGTTCGCACCAAATGGAAGGGGAAACTTAAATTTCTCTCCAATGATGAGTCTTGATCTTATGGGTCCTTATGGTGGGATGCACAACCTAGGCGTTTGTACTTAAACTCTCTTAAAACTTTATACTTTTTACCTATCAATTAAGGCTATGGTTGTGTATGACACATAGCCTATCATTTAATAGTAATTCCTACTCCCATTTGGTGCGGGTGGGTGCATTTATTGTTTTAAAGTAGGGTTGGTGACGTTCCTTGGATAAAAATTTAGGCAGAGATGCGCTTTGGGCCATTGTCGACAATCTGGTTGATGGCATGGTTTTGATTGATGATCAGGGCACCATCTGTGAATTCAATCAGGCGGCAGTGAGAATTTTTGGCTATGGCACGGATGAGGCTGTGGGTGAAAACATCACGATGTTGATGTCGACGGAAAATGCCTTGGCCCATCAGCAGTCTTTTTCCGGTTATCTGTCAAATGGGCCCTCAAAACAAAGTGAAATCGTTGATGCTGGCTTGGTCGAGGTGGTCGGGCAGCGTAAAGATGGTGACGGTGTCCCTCTTGAAATGTCGGTCATTGAAACGGGGTTGGAAGGCGCCCGCTTTTTTGTGGGGACCTTTCGCGATATATCAAAGCGCAGGGCTGCAGAAGCCGAAGTTGAGTTGCAGAGCCAATTAAATAATCTTGCATTCGAAGCGGTAGCGCATGCGTTTGCGATTTATGATGCAGATTTAAAAATTGCGGGTTTCAACACGCATTTCGAAGAATATTTTCAATTGCCAAAAGGTTTTTTGACGGTGGGCACTGGCCTGGACGACGTGCTGCGACAATTGGCCATACAGGGACACTTTCCTGACCGTGATGTGGATGAAGTGATTGCAAACAGGCTGGCATTTTTCAGATCAGGTGACGTAGAACGCCGGGAAGAACGAAGGCTTCCTGATGGTCGGACCTATATTTTTCAGCACAAACCGATGCCAGGCGGCGGGTTTGTAACATCGTACACTGATATTTCAGAAATCAAGAAGGCTGAACGGGCGGCTGAAAAGCAGGCAACGCTTTTGCATGTCACGGTGGAATCCATGGCTCAGGCATTCGTGCATTGGGATGAAGACAAGCGGCTTTTGGCTTATAATTCCCGCTATGAAAAAATGTTTGGCTTTCCAAAGGGTTTTCTAAAATCAGGGATGTCCATTGAGGAGACGATCAATTTTCGTTCTGAAAGGGGGCTGTTTGGCAGGATTTTTAAGGATGAGGGTGAAACATCAGCCTGGCACAGGCGAAGGGCTGATGATCTGGGGGAACGAACCGGGCAGCGCATTCTTCAGGATGGAACCGAATATCTTTACCATCGCAAACCCCTGCCCGATGGTCGTGGATTTGTCACAACCTATACTGATATCAGTGAACTGAAAGAGGCCAGACGTGAGGTTGAGGAAAAAACGGCGATCTTAGCCTCCACCTTTGAAAACATGGTCCAAGGTATTGCTGTGTTCAATGAAACAGGGCATCTGACGACCTATAACCATCGATTTGTTGAAATCCTGAAACTCCCCAGCGGGTTTCTGACCTCAGGCATGGGCCGGGATGATTTTTTTAAGACCTTGATCAATCGTGGCGAATTTCTTGAAAGCGACATGGAAAAATTGATGGAGCACCATGCGAGTACCCGAGACATGAAGGACATTTTCCCCAATGAACACATTATGGCTGATGGCACTGCTTATATCTTTGAAATGACGCCTATTGATGGCGGTGGCACCATTGCTACGGTCACAGATGTGACTGAGCGAAAAAGGGTGGCAGAACAGCTTTTGCAGGCACAAAAAATGGAAGCCGTGGGTCAGCTTACCGGAGGGATTGCCCATGACTTCAACAACCTGTTAGCCGTGACCCAAGGCAATCTTGAACTGGCGATTGAATCTTCTGACGCCAATTCTGATGGTGAATCAGGCAAGACCAACTCTTTTCTGGATGCTGCATTGCTTTCTACCCAGCGTGGTGCGGCATTGACCTATCAACTTTTGGCCTTCGGGCGAAAACAGGCACTCAATCCAGAGAGTGTTGATGTCAATGATCTGGTTTCTGAAATGCTGGAGTTGATTAGGCGGACATTAAGCAGATCAATCGAAATAGACATTCGTC
>Ga0233439_10005254_pt1 | contig 12116 bp, 15 predicted proteins | sample SI_123_September_6_FD_182713 | JGI IMG/M metagenome (GOLD analysis project Ga0233439, IMG submission 182713) | Seawater microbial communities from Saanich Inlet, British Columbia, Canada - SI_123_September2016_100_MG | ecosystem: Environmental > Aquatic > Marine > Inlet | place: Canada: British... | reverse complement strand
AAAACCTTCGTAAACCTTGCCCCAGCAGTCAGCGCTGCCAGGCTTCCCGTTTTGCTCCGTGGTCGTCACGGTATTGGGAAATCCCAAGTGGTGTATCAGTTGGCAGCCAATGCCGGCTTGCCAGTGATTGAGCGGCGTGCCAGCCAGATGACGGAAGGTGACCTTGTCGGTCTGCCCAGCATCGAAGGCAATCGCACGACCTTCAATCCACCTGACTGGTTCAAGGTTGCTTGTGAGGAGCCTGTCTGCCTTTTCCTTGATGAGGTTGATCGTGCTACCCTTGAGGTTCGGCAGGGCATCTTTGAACTGACGGATAGTCGGAAACTTAACGGCCATTATCTCCATCCTGATACGATCATCTTCGCTGCCATCAACGGCGGTGAGCATGGCGAGAGCTATCAGGTTAACGAGATGGATCCTGCTGAGCTTGATCGCTGGTCAGTCTGGGACCTTGAGCCCACGGTTGAGGATTGGCTAGCTTGGGGAAAAGAAAATGTAGACTCCCTGATCTGGGACTTCATCAATCAGAATCGCAGCCATCTTGAGCATAACTCTGGGGACATCGAGCCCAACAAACGCTACCCGAGCCGTCGTAGCTGGGACCGGTTGGACAAGGTGCTTAAGAGCGCTGATGCCCAAGAGGCGGGTCCTGCGATGTTCAACCTGGCACAAAGCTTCGTCGGCTTTGAGGCTGCTGTCGCTCTCAACGACTACGCTCAGAACTACGAGCGGGTTGTAACGGTGGAGCAGTTGCTCGAAGGAGAACGGGTCGAGGCTCTGGCTGCCTTCTCTCTCAACGAACACTGCGCTATGATCGAGAAGATCGATGCCGAGAGCGTCTGCGAGTGTGAGTTTTCTGACGGTCACGTCAATAACTTGGCGGCTTACTTCATCACGCTTCCCAGCGAAGCGGCTATGAAACTCTGGTCGGTCATCAGCACCGGCGGTGTCCAGGCGAACGTGGTTAAGTTCCACGGTGCCAATAATGGCGAGGTTGGTTCACACCTCTCCAAGATCTTGGGAGCCTAGTCCCTCTCTCTCAACCCTAGGGTCCTTTGAGATCGGCAAGAGCCTGGCGTCAACGCTGGGTTTTTGTTTATCTACGACTAGGAGCGACCTAAACTAAACTATTGAAAACACGGGCATAAAATAAATGAACAAATAACTTGACCTACACTGTATCCGTGGTAATATATGAATGAGGGAGAGACACACATGTTTTATAAAGTGGTGATGTACAAGGGTTATGATGGCGAGATGAAGATGGGGGCTATGCCCTACGGATCACTGAGCAATGTTTCAGAAGCCAGCATAGTTGACGCTGACAAGGCTAGCAAGCCTTCCAAAGAGAGCAAGTAATGAGTTTCGATCTTAAGCTACATGCCTACCGACTCCTAATGGAAGAGCCCTTCTTCGCTGCTCTCTCTCGTAAGATTGAGAAGCATGCTAGCACGGCTATCCCAACTGCGGGTGTTCGGGTCTGTCCTGACACGGCCCAGTTCGAAATGATCTATAACCCAGAGTTCTTTGCCAGCCTGCCGGAAGAGCAGGTTCGTGGTGTCCTCAAGCATGAGTTCTACCACTTGATCTTCGAGCACGTTACGAGTCGTAAGCCAGAGGGCATCACTCATAAGCTGTGGAACGTCTGCGCTGACTTGGCTATCAATAGCCACTTGGTTGGTGAACTGCCTGACAACTGCTGCATGCCTGGCGTCGGTCCCTTCGCTGACCTGCCCAAAGGCGAGAGCGCCGAGTGGTATCTAGCCAAGCTGATCGAGCAAGGCAAGACCAAAAAAGAAGCCGGTGAAGGCGAGGATGGCGAAGGTGAGCCTGGTGAAGGTAGTGGAGATGGCGAAGGTAGTGGAGAAGGTGAGAGTTTTGATGATCACTCCGGTTGGTCCGAGGACGGTGACAGCCCTGCCCAGCAGGCAGCCAACCAAATGGCCAAGGAACGACTCAAGCAAGCGATGAAGGAGGCTGCCGGCGAGGCTGCTCAATCTCCCAAGGGTTGGGGCACGATGTCTGCGGCAGTAAAGAAAGAAATCATAAAAAGACTAGAGACCAAGGTAGACTGGCGTAAGGTAATGCGCTACTTCATCAAGACCAGCCAGCGTGCTAGCAGACGCTCTAGTGTGAAGCGGATCAACAAGCGCTATGCCTACATCCACCCAGGCAAGAAGGTTCAGCGCCAGGCAAAGATTGCCATCGCTATTGATCAGTCGGGTAGTGTCAGCGATGATATGCTTGCCAGCTTCTTCGGAGAGCTTAACAAGCTAGCCAAGCTGGCAGAGTTCACGGTCATCCCCTTCGACACTGAGGTGCCAGAGGATAAGGTCTTCGTCTGGAAGAAAGGAACCAGCCAGAAGACTGAGCGGGTATCTTGCGGCGGTACCTGCTTCAATGCTCCTACTGATTACGTCAACAAGAACAGCTTTGACGGTGTCATTATCTTGACGGACATGGAAGCACCCAAGCCCAAAGCCTGCAAGGCCCAACGGATGTGGATGACTGACCAGCAAGGTGCCAGCCGTCCCTACTTCCAGACCAACGAGAAGGTTATCGCCATCGACTAAACCAACGAGCTTCTCGGGGGTTACACGAACTCCTGCTAAACTTTGAGGGAACAAATAAAAAGAATGAATAATACAGAGGAGAGTAACAACAATACCCAGCCATACATGCATTAAAGCTTGACAGCTAACAACAACCATGTTAACATAAAGCTATGCCTGCCCTTGCCTGCCCTAATGTATGTCCCCACCCCCCCAGTACTGGCACAAACTGTGCTTAGTACATTCACCCCAGCTATATAATTTTCTGAGAATTAAACATCATGCTTAAAGCATACCGGAAAGAGAAAAGATAATGGAACAAAGTGCCCTCCGAAGTAAGATCGATAAATCCAGCGAGAAGTGGGAGAGTATGAATCCTGTGGTTCAACAGTCCTATGATTCATTAATGAAGAATGAACCGTTTTGGTCATACCCAGGACACCTAGCCTTCCAGAGGATCTACGGTTGGTCGCTTTTGGGAAATGCCTAATGTACGAAATCTTCGCCCAAATTTTCTACGGGATATTTTGGAGCGTTGTCATCGGAGGATGGCTTGTATGGTTGTCAGCACGCACGAAATGATTAACCTCGGAGATATAGTTTTCAAGAGAAAAAGAAGACCCGGCACAGTTCGAAAGAATAGCCTATACGACAAGACTCAAATTGGGCTAGTGATAGAATTACTAGAAGAAACAGGATGCGTGCCTCAGTGCCGTGTCCAACTAGGTACAAAGAGACTATGGTTTTACAGCCATGATTTACAGAAGGCATACATAGATGAAAAATGATTTAACACAACAACTGATTAGCTATGAAAAAGGGGAACTAGATGAACCCAGTATCATCCAGCTATTTCAAGAACTGGTTGACAGCGGTCTCGCTTGGAACCTTCAAGGGCACTACGGCCGTCGAGCCTACCAGCTTATCGAATCCGGGGACATCGAAACATGAAACCAGATCTCCCCAGCCCCAGCCTTTGCAGCCGCACCCAGCGCAAGCCAAACATTTACCCAGGTGATCTAGTGACTTGGTATAATCCCTTAGAAGACCGATCAATCACGGCCCTCGTGCTAGCATCGCCTGACCTGCATGTCACAGCCACTATGGATGAAACAGTATGGTGCTTCGAAGCGCAGGCAGAGGGACAAACATTTCTTAAGGAGATAACAGAGGATGTACGATTATTTAGAAGAGCAGTCATGCAGATCAAGGCGAGGACTTAAATAAATGAAGTTTAAACCCGGAGACTTTGTAGAGTTCATCTACGGCAAGCACGGCGCACAAATAAAACGCAGAGGTCTCTACGCAGAGAAAGGCTTCTATGGTTTAGATAAAGTGATCCATGACAATACTGCCTACTGGGTTAACCCCGACCACATCACGGCGGTGTTTCCACGGCAGTAAAGGACCCTGTAAGTGAACCACTCGACAATTAAAAACAAAGTAGAGGACCTAAAACGGCGGGAACGTCCATGGGTACTTTCAGCATCTTCACAAAACTTAATAAGTGCAGTAGACTAGGGAACAGTTCAGTATGTTTCAGAAGGGTGACTGCATCATTGAAAATCATACGGGCGCACGAGCCGGCGAGATTATGTTTGGCGTGGTTATGAAGGTTGATACGAATCCTGAAATACTGGATGTTGTTTTCCCGACGGGCAGGGTTTACACCTTTGCCAGCCATTGCCAGCTTTATGCAGATTGGTTAAAAGATAATGGCTTTTAAAGCTGGCGACCTTCTTAAGTTTAAGGAGGACTCATGGTGGACAAAGCGGGATAGGGTGTTCCGAGAGCCTATAAGCTTTGGAAGTTTGACCGGGCCTATCAACCAGGGGCGTCTTGTTCTGGTTACGAATTCTTTAGATAGCAGTGAGCGGTTTTTCTATGGCATTATTTGCGGCAGCGACAGCAGAGAAGCGCACTTGTGGTCGAGTGACCAGTTTGACTTAGTGTCGGCTGTGCCGGCTGAAGCTGATCTTTAGACAACAAAAAAAAATTTCAACTGAAAGGTTTTGTTATGGATGATATGAGTATGATTGCCTATGTTGGCATTCTTGCGGGCGCTTGGTTTCTAGCCGGCGTCGGAAGTGCCTTCATTTTGGCGTGGGCTTGTTTTGGATGGGAAGAAAAAAATTTGGAGGATAACGAAGATGATCTATAAGTCGTTGTTTATATTGGCATTTGCTACTTTGTTCAATCAATCCTATAATCTCGATCAAATCCAATGCCCTAAGTGGCTGCCGGGAACGAACGAAATCCTGCCGCAGGGAGTAACCCTCTCTCCGGATTTAGAGTTGGAAAACCGGGTTCGCTGTTACTGTGAGGTTGTGAAAGCGAAAGAGGCTGATTGTTTGGCCCGGCAGGTGCCGGAAAATATTTGTAAGGATCGTACCCGCCTATGGGTGCGCAACAATCTATTGATAAAAGAAAGTTTTCAACTCGTCAACGATATAGCTCCTATTCCACGACGAGATAGGATGATGAATGTCACACCGTAGGGGGATGGCGCTACTCGTTGTCCTAGTGGTGACGGCGCTTATGGGTATAAGTGCTATGATGTTATATTCTACCGTCAATCTTGAAACGATGATTGCGGGGAACAACCACCGCATAGTACAGGCGAAAATTTCGGCGGCGAGTGGGCTCAACCACTTCATCGCCCTTCATTACACTTACGATGCACTTAGAGAGCGGGCTGGAGAACTGCAAAGTTTGCAGATCATTCCCGAGACCCAACTTAGGGACAGGACGTCCTACGATGTAAAAGTTCATTTCTCTCCCCGTCTAAGTGAGCGGCAGTATGTGGTGGAAAGCACCGGCTACTACAAAAAAGGTAGACGTGTTGTTGCAGTCCACCCAACAAAAGCCCTTTTTCAGGGTGAGCAATAAAAAACAAAACTACTTATTGATACCGTGGAGGCTATAGGTGATTACTAAAACCAAGTTCTGGAAGTTAATTCGTAAAGAGTTGCGGTATAAGCACCAAGCAGATAAAACCGCCGAAGAAGTCATGAGGCTGATAAAGGATATTCCCCAAGATGAAGATAAAGAAATCCAGACTTAGAGAAATAGTCCATGGGATTGTCTCAGAAGCAGCCAAAGAAGGACATATACAAAAAATATATAAGCGTCAATTTGCTGACATGATTAGCAAGGCTGCCAGCGGCGGGAATAAGAACACGCCACCGTTTACAAAAAAAGCACCTAAGCCAGGGAAGTCAGGTCCAGTAACTGAGCAGGTTAATCTTTTAGCCGAAGAACAAATTGAATATTCTGGTATTCTCAAAATAAACTTAGGACCTAGGGTAATATCCGAGGTGGGTGCTTTACAATCTTTTCTTCCAGAGGAAGCTCGTCGCCTTAAGGACGAAGATATGCACATGACCCTGCTCCATCAGAGTATCCTCCAGCCTTTTGCCGACCAAGCAGAAAATATGGATTATCCTGTGCCGCCAGCCATAGTCTTGGATGACGAAGTATTTGAGCGAACATCCCCAGGGAAAAAGTCTTGGGCCGTCAGGGTTATTAATCAAGATGAAATGCGGGAATATGTGAAACACATAATGGAGTTGCTGGACAGCCAGAACACAAACCCAGAACCAGAAAGAATTTTTCATGTCTCTCTCGCAAACTTAACCGGAAACCCTAGAGATTCAGTAAAATGAAATTACCAATGGAAAATTGGACTTTACTGAATTTAGTTGGCCACAAGAACAAAAGACTATAAAGGATTTAGAGAACTACTTAAATCAGGTCTACAAAAAGAATCACCCAGACGGAGACCCAACGGGATATAGATAATGAAAATTACAAAAGACTTATTGAGAACGCTTATTAAAGAAGCATTAAATGAACAAGGGTTTCGCCTGGAGAAAGACTTTCAGCCAGGACAAACAGTAACTTGGAATGTGTTGGCCAAGGTGATAAAGACCACAGCCACCGGCCGTGAAAAAGTTGATTATGAAAGAATGACCATGACCGGAGAGGTCGCAGAACTCCTCACAAGCGGTGGTGCTGTGGGTGGAGTAGCAATTGTCATGGACCCCGATGGCAACTCCCACGAGATAGAAGTTTCAGAACTTACCCTCCTGTAACTTATTCGTAGAAACTACTTATTTATATGAGTACATTCAAAGAACATAAAACAATTGCCGACCGAGCAGCAGCAGATCGCAGCCGCCACAGGAAGAAAATTGAAGAGGCTATAAAAGAAAGCATTAAAGATGTTGTAGCCGAAGAAAGTATTATTGGACAAAGCGGAAAAAAGAAAATTAGAATTCCTGTAAAAGGAATTAAAGAGCACCGCTTTGTTTATGGGTCCAACGAGAATAATAAACAAGTGGGATCAGCCCAGGGCAAAGAGATAAAAGAGGGGCAGAGGATCGGTCACCGCCGCAGGACTAAGCCAGAAGAGGGACAAGGAGATAAGGCAGGGAACAATCCGGGGGAGGAGATGTATGAGATCGAAATGTCCCTCGAAGAGCTTGCAGGCTATTTGTTTAATGACCTTGAGCTTCCAGAACTAGAAAAGAAAAACTTTAAGTTCACTACCCAAGAAAAGATGAAGCATAAGGGCAAGCGTCCTTATGGTATCCGTCCACGCTTATCAAAAAAAGAAACTATTAAACAAAAGATTAAAAGAAAAAAAGCAGCCATTAAGGCTGGGAGCTATGACCCCGAAGGTGATGAAAGATTCCCATTTCACGAAAGTGATCTAAGGTATAAACACATAGCTCCCGTATTCAAAGAAAATACAGCCGCTGTAGTGTTCTTTGTGATGGATGTGTCAGGGTCTATGGACAAGTCAAAAAAGTTTCTTGCTCGTAGTTTCTTTTTTCTTCTCTACCAATTTTTGAATCACAAGTATTCGTCGATTGATGTAGTGTTCGTTTCTCATACAACAGAAGCTTATGAGGTCAATGAAGAGCAATTTTTCACACAAGTTCCCAACGGGGGTACCCTAGTATCGAGTGGCTTGAAGAAAGTTGAAGAGATTATCGAGAAACGTTATCATCCCAACAACTGGAATATTTACACATTCTACTGCGGTGATGGTGATAACTGGGGGATTGATAATAGCGAAGCGCTGTCTGCATTCCGGAGACTCTCTGAGATAAACCAGGCAATGTGTTATACCGAAATTGGAAAGATGAGGGGAAGTAGTGATTATAACTTATTCTCCGGAGTTCAAGTAGACAAAAGTCTCTGGGACTGGACAAAGCTAGCCGAAGGTAAAACTCTCAAAAGAGTAAGACTTCAGAAAAGTAAAGATATTTGGCCGGCGTTTAAAAAACTATTTGGAGGGAAAACATAATGGCAGACTGGTCCATGGATGAACTCCATGAATGGGATAAAAAGATTTGTACTTTGGGCGCTGGTCTTGGGTTAGATTGGTATCCCATTGAATATGAAATATGCGATTACAAAGAAATGATTGGGCACATGGCCTACACCGGGCTGCCGACTCATTATCGACATTGGTCTTTTGGAAAATCTTTTGACCGTATTCAAACAGAATATAATTTAGGGATGTCAGGGCTGCCGTATGAAATGATAATTAATTCAAACCCCAGCATCTCTTACTTGATGACCGAGAACCCTATGGCGACTCATATTCTTACGATGGCGCATTGTGTTGGGCATAGTGACTTCTTTAAAAACAATCGCATGTTTTCAGAAACAGGACCCGACACAGTTATTGATCGTTTCAAGAATGCCGGAAAACGAGTAAAGAAATACATGGAAGACCCGAATATTGGAGTGGAGGCGGTAGAGAAAATATTAGATGCCTGCCATACAATAAGATTTCAAGTTCCCAGAACTTCCGGAGTAAAAAGACGAAGCCATAAAGAAATGAAAGAGTACTACGGAAAACTAATATTAAATGATAAGACAGGGTGGTACAATAAATTTAATATTAATAAGATACCCTTAGAGCCAGATACCAACGTTCTTGCGTTTATTGCCGACAACAATCGTTTCTTAGAAGAATGGCAAAAAGATCTTATTAGAATTGTAGAGCAAGAATCTCATTATTTTGTGCCACAAGCTTGCACTAAAATTATGAACGAAGGGTGGGCCTGTATGATACACGAGAAAATAGTAAATGCTGTGGGGATTCCCGATGATTACTTTCTTTCCTTTATACGTTTACACAATCAAGTAGTTAGACCCCATTTAGGGAGAGTAAATCCCTACCACCTTGGGTTTAAAATATTTAAGTATATTGAGAAAAATCACGGGTTTGACGAATGTTTGAGAATAAGGGAAACCCACAACGATGAAACCTTTATTAAATCATATCTTAACGAGGAATTGTGTAAGGAACTGAATTTGTTTAGTTATTCTTTTAGTCAAAAAGAGGGGTACAATAAAATCACAGATGTTTCTGGTGAAGATTCGTGGAGAACTGTTCGTGACGACCTAATTAAAAATATAGGACTTAACAGTATTCCCGTTGTTATGGTTAGCGAACTTCAACGGGACGGCACATTAGTCCTCAAGCACGAACACGATGGAAGAGATTTAGAATTGTCGGAAGCTAATAAGGTGTTTGAACATATTAACGAACTATGGCATGGTAATGTAAGATTCACTACCGTTATAGAAGATGATCTTTGGGAGTTTTAATAAATGACAAAAATAAGCAAATCTGACAAGTTTCTAAAGCTTGTTGGAAAACATAAAGAAAAAAAGAAAGATAAAAAGTTCTCCGGCACGCTGGAAGACTACTTGAAAGTTATCGAGGATAATCCTGGGGTTACTCAACTTGCTCATAAGAGATTGTACGAGGCCATAGCCAAAGAAGGTATTACCAAAATGTCTTCTTCTGACGTCCGTTGTAATAAACTTTTTGGTGGCGCAACAATAAAAACATATGATTATTTTCAAAGCAGCTTCTTCGGTATGGAGAGGTCTCTCGCCAAAATCATGAGGTTCCTCCGGTCGGCGTCTCTCAAGGGGGAGGAAAGCCGTCAAGTGCTTTTACTCTTGGGTCCTGTCGGGGCCGGCAAGTCTGCCCTTGTGGAACGAATTAAAACAGTTCTAGAAACATGTGAACCAATGTACCACATAGAGGGCTGTCCGATTCATGAGGAGCCACTCCATTTAATCCCCCGCTCGTTGCGAGAAGATTTTCAAAAGCTTTACGGAATCCGAATCGAAGGTGATCTGTGCCCCGTATGCCGTTTTAATCTCAAAGAACAACACAATAATGATTATGCTATGATGCCCATTAAACAATCCTCTTTTTCTGTTCGTGGGAGACGTGGTGTTGGGGTCGTTCCCCCTATGGATGCCAATAGCCAGGATGTGACAATGTTAGTCGGAAGTGAGGACATATCCAAGTTAGATATGTATTCTGAGGACGACCCACGAGTCCTCTCTCTAAACGGTGCGTTTAACGTTGGCAACCGTGGCATCGTAGAATTTGTAGAGGTCTTCAAAAACGAAATTGAGTTCCTTCACACGATGATCACAGCCACACAAGAGAAGTCTGTTCCCTCCCCAGGTAAGGGACCGATGATTTACTTTGATGGTGTTATTCTGGCCCACTGTAATGAAGCCGAGTGGAATAAATTTAAATCTGAGAATACTAATGAAGCGATTTTAGACCGTATTGTGCGGGTGAACGTTCCTTACTGCTTAGAGTATTCAGAGGAACAAAAGATTTATGAAAAGATGTTCGCATTATCTGATTTTGATGGACACATCGCTCCTCATACCATGGAGGTTGCTTCGATGTTCGCCGTTCTTAGTCGTCTTCACCCCTCGAATAAAGTTGATGCCTTAACCAAAATGAAACTTTATGATGGTTCTGAAGTAATAGAGAAAGGTCATGTTAAAAAGATTGATATTAATGATCTTCGTGATGAGTCGAGAGATGAAGGAATGACCGGCATCTCTACTCGATTTATTATGAAGGCTATTGATTCAGCCCTCTCTGACAGCGAAAAAAATATGGTGACCCCAATCTCAATTCGTGAGGCGCTCATCAAACAAGTCAAGGACCAAATTGTCGTAGAAGATGATAGAAATCGCTATCTTGACTTTCTCGGAAAAACATTACACGATGAGTACCTAAATATTTTGGAAAAGGAAATTACAAAGGCTTTTGTCTCAGCTTATGATGAACAGGCCGAATCTCTCTTTAATAATTATCTTGATCATGCCGAAGCTTATGTGAATATGGCAACAGTTAAAGATGGAATTACAAATGAAGAAATCTCGCCGGATGAGAAGTTCATGGCTTCTATCGAAGAGCAAATCGGAATCGTCGGAAGCGCCAAAGATAACTTCCGTGTTGATATTACAGCATTTATGTTTTCTAAACTCAGACGAGGGGAGAAAGTAGATTGGAAATCCTATGCTCCATTACGGGAAGCCATTGAAAGTAAGTTGACGTCATCGGTTAAACAGATATCTAGAATCGTTACCAAATCAAAAAGTAGAGATAAGAAACAACAGGGCAAGTATAATGAGATGGTACAAACCCTAATAGAAGATCATGGATACAACGAAGATTCAGCCGAGGAAGTTATTAAATTCGCTGCTAATAACCTTTGGAGAGATAGCTAGGCATACGAGATGACTACTGTTCCGGAAAAGCTAGAAAAACTCCGAAGATTCGTTGGAAACACTCCCACTCTTAGGTTAGAGTGTGAGTTTGAGGGCAAAAAACTCTATATTTTAGCAAAGTATGAGGCTTGGAGCTTCACGGGTAGCATTAAGGACCGCATGGCCCTTCGAATCCTTGAAGCTGGGTATGAGACTGAACGGCTGGAGCCAGGTAATACTATTGTAGAGGCGACGAGCGGCAACACGGGCATTTCCTTTGCTGCGATGGGGGCTTACCTAGGCCACCCGGTCCAGATATACATGCCAAGCTGGCTTTCTACCGAAAGAAAACGACTTTTACGCTTCTACGGAGCAAAGTTATTCGAGATAACAGCGAAAGAGGGCGGATTCAAGAAGTGCATAACCCTCGCAGCTAAAAAAAGCAAGAAGAACGGCTATTTCGGGACAAAACAGTTCGATAACTCTTGGAACGTTCTTGCACACGCTCAAACAACGGCTCCCGAACTCGAAAATGCGCTCAAGCTCAACAAATTAGGGGAATTAGACGCTTTTATCGCCGGATGCGGTACTGGTGGTACTATAATGGGCTTTTTTCACTATTTCTCGGACCTTTCCCCTCATCAAAGAAAAAAAACCCAATTTAAAGCTTACCCTATCCTCCCCACCAATAACGAAGATGGGGGTCACCGTATCGAGGGTATTGGAGATAGCTTTATCCCAAAAATACTCGATTTACAAGCACTTAGCCCCGTTTTACGAGTAAAAGACGCAGATGCAATAAATATTGCTAGACAAATCAATAGCTTAGGGCTTTCCGTCGGTATTTCGTCTGGAGCAAACGTTTTTGGGGCAGTCTTGAAGGCTTTAGAACTTCCGGAGGGCTCAAACGTTGCAACGGTGCTTCCAGACGGAAATAAGAAATATTTGACGACTGATCTGTGCTCCAAATCCGAAGAGCCCCTTTCTAGGGAAATAAAAATACTAGAT
>Ga0233439_10005249_pt1 | contig 12130 bp, 10 predicted proteins | sample SI_123_September_6_FD_182713 | JGI IMG/M metagenome (GOLD analysis project Ga0233439, IMG submission 182713) | Seawater microbial communities from Saanich Inlet, British Columbia, Canada - SI_123_September2016_100_MG | ecosystem: Environmental > Aquatic > Marine > Inlet | place: Canada: British... | reverse complement strand
TCTCAACTGCAATTCAATACAATTTACCAATAAAAATATTTATTTTAAATAATCAATACATGGGAATGGTAAGACAGTGGCAGGAATTACTTCATGAAAAAAATTATTCAGAAAGTTATTCCGAAGCTTTGCCAGATTTTGTAAAATTAGCTGAAGCTTATGGATGTGTTGGTATTAGAGCTGAAAATCCAAATGAATTAGATGAAAAAATTGAAGAAATGATCAGTGTTGAAAAGCCCGTTATCTTTGATTGTCGTGTAGATCAAGATGAAAACTGTTTTCCAATGATCCCATCAGGAAAACCTCATAATCAAATGTTATTGGGTCCAAAAGACCAAGAAGAAAATAAAATTACAGGTAAGGGAAAAGCGTTAGTTTAATGCCAAAATCTAAATCAGCATACAGTTCTCCGAGTAAACTAAGTAAATTAGAAACTCATATAATTGTAGTTTGGGTAGATAATGAAGCTAGTGTTTTATCACGTGTAGTAGGTCTTTTTTCTGGAAGAGGTTACAATATAGAGTCGCTTGCAGTAGCGGAGGTAGATCAAAAAAATAATTTATCAAGAATTACTATTGTAACGACAGGAACTCCAGAAGTAATTGAACAAATTGTTCTTCAACTTAAAAAATTAGTTCCAGTTCATAAAGTAGGAAACTTTAAAAGAGAAGATAAAAATGTCATTTTTAAAGAAATGGCTTTACTTAAAATTCTTGGAAATAAAGCAAAAATTAAAAAAGTTTTAAGTACTTGTAAAAAATATAATCCAGTTATATTAGATCAATCAAATAAATCCGCTGTAATACAAATCACAGCATTACGTAGAGAAATTGATAATATGACAAAAAAATTAAAATCGCTTGGTCTTATAAGTGTCTCAAGAACTGGAGCGGTAGCAATGACTAGAGGCGCAAAAATATTTAACTAATTTAAAAGGAGAAAAATAAAATGAAAATGTTTTATGAAAAAGATGCAGATGTAGATTTAATTAAGAATAAAAAAATTGCAATTTTTGGATATGGAAGTCAAGGTCATGCACATGCTTTAAATTTAAAAGATAGTGGAGTTAAAGAAATTGTCGTAGCTCTTAGAGAAGGATCTTCAAGTGCAGCTAAGGCAGAGTCTAAAGGTTTAAAGGTAATGAATTTATCAGATGCAGCTGCTTGGGCAGATGTTGTAATGATCTTAACACCTGATGAATTGCAAGCTGAAATTTATAAAAATCATATTGAACAAAGAGTTAAAGAAGGAACAAGTATTGCATTTGCTCATGGATTAAATGTTCACTACGATTTAATTAAAGCCAGAAAAGATTTAGACGTATTTATGGTTGCGCCAAAAGGACCTGGTCACTTAGTTAGAAGTGAATATGAAAAAGGTGGTGGAGTTCCATGCTTGTTTGCTGTTCATCAAGATGGTTCAGGTAAAGCTAGAGATCTTGCTTTATCATACGCATCAGCAGTGGGTGGTGGAAGATCTGGAATTATTGAAACTACATTCAAGGATGAAGTTGAAACAGATTTATTTGGAGAGCAAACTGTTTTATGTGGTGGCCTAGTTGAATTGATTAAAAATGGTTATGAAACCTTAACTGAAGCAGGTTATGAACCTGAGATGGCTTACTTTGAAACTGTTCATGAAGTTAAATTAATTGTTGATTTAATTTATGAAGGTGGAATTGCAAACATGAACTATTCTATTTCTAATACTGCTGAGTATGGTGAATATGTTTCAGGTCCTAGAATTATAAATAAAGAAGAGACTAAAAAAAGAATGAAAGAAGTTCTGGCTGATATTCAATCAGGAAAATTCACAAAAGAGTGGATGGATGAATGTAAAAATGGTCAAAAGAACTTTCTTGCAACCAGAGCAAAATTAGCTGAACACTCAGTAGAAAAAGTAGGTGCAGAGTTAAGAGCTATGATGCCTTGGATTAGTAAGAAAAAATTAGTTGATAGCGATAAGAGTTAATTTTATAATTTAGACCTAATACGATCATTAATCGTAAGCAAAATATAACATTTATTTTGCAATCTCTCTTATAGATTGTATTATAGATTTTCTATTTATTTTGGTTATGAGCGATAAAGATAAAGTATTTATATTCGATACTACGATGCGTGACGGTGAGCAATCACCAGGAGCGTCTATGAGTTTGGAAGAAAAAATTCAAATCTCTAGAATATTTGATGAACTAGGTATTGATATAATTGAAGCTGGTTTTCCAATAGCTTCCCCAGGAGATTTTGAAGCTGTAAGTGCAATTAGTAAAATTGTAAAAAATTCAATACCAGCCGGTTTATCAAGAGCTAACAAAAAAGATATTGATGCATGTCATGAAGCTTTAAAGGCAGCACCACGTTTTAGAATTCATACATTTATTTCAACAAGTCCATTACACATGAAACATAAATTGAATAAAACTCCAGAACAAGTTTTAGATGCAATTAAAGAGAGTGTAACGTACGCAAGAAATTTAACTGATGATGTTGAATGGTCATGTGAAGATGGAACGAGAACTGACATGGATTTTATGTGTAAAATAGTTGAGCTTGCAATAAATAGTGGTGCTAAGACTATTAATATTCCAGATACAGTTGGTTATACTATTCCATCTGAGTTTACAAAAATTATTTCAACGTTAAAAAATAAAGTTCCAAATATTGATAAAGCAATTTTATCAGTTCATTGTCATAATGATTTAGGATTAGCAGTTGCTAATTCTTTAGCAGGAGTGGCTGCAGGTGCTAGACAAGTTGAATGTACAATTAATGGAATAGGTGAAAGAGCAGGTAATGCTGCATTAGAAGAAATTGTAATGGCTATTAGAACAAGAAATGATTTGATGCCATATTCCACTGGAATTAAAACTGAATTATTGAGCAAAGCTTCAAAAATAGTTTCAAATGCAACTTTCCCAGTTCAGTTTAATAAAGCAATTGTTGGAAAAAATGCATTTGCTCATGAAGCAGGAATTCATCAGGATGGAATGTTAAAAAATAGAGAAACCTATGAAATTATGACTCCTGAAAGTGTTGGAGTTAAAAAAACTTCTCTTGTCATGGGAAAACATTCTGGAAGACATGCTTTTAAAGAGAAATTAAATGATCTTGGTTATGCAGATGTAACTGATGATGTAATTCAAACTGCTTTTGGAAAATTTAAAGTTTTAGCAGATAAGAAAAAACATGTTTATGATGATGATATAATGGCGTTAGTTGATGATAGTCTTATTACTGAAAATCAAGTTAATGCAATTAATTTAAAATCTCTAAAAGTTTTTGCAGGAACAGGAGAACCCCAAAGAGCCGAAATGACTTTAGATGTTTATGGTGAAGTTAAAAAAACATCAGAGACAGGAGATGGACCGGTAGATGCAATATTTAAATGTATAAAAGTTTTATATCCTCATGATGTAAAATTACAATTATATCAAGTTCATGCAGTAACTGAGGGAACAGATGCGCAAGCAACTGTTAGTGTTAGAATTGAAGAAAAAGGAAAAACGACAGTTGGTCAAGCGGCAGATACAGACACACTAGTTGCTTCTGCTAATGCTTATTTAAGTGCATTAAATAAAATGATTATTAAACGAAGTAAATCAGCTCCTATGGAGCAGGAAAACCAAAAGGTAAAAGGTATATAAAATGGGATTATTTGATAAAGTTAAAAGAATTTGGAGCCAAGATATGGCAATTGACCTTGGAACAGCTAACACATTGGTTGTATTAAAAGGTCAAGGTGTAGTTTTAAATGAACCATCCGTTGTTGCGATTGTTGAGCAAAACGGAAAGAAAAATGTTTTAGCAGTCGGTGATGAAGCAAAGACAATGCTTGGAAGAACTCCAGGGAATATCAGTGCTATAAGACCTTTAAGAGACGGAGTGATCGCAGATTTTATTGTAACTGAAGAAATGATAAAACACTTCATTAAAAAAGTTCACAAAGGAAGCACATTTGCAAATCCAAGAATTTTAATTTGTGTACCAACGGGATCAACACCAGTTGAGAGAAAAGCTATTCAAGATAGTGCATTAGCTGCTGGAGCAAGAAGAGTTCAATTAATTGAAGAACCAATTGCAGCAGCAATAGGTGCGGGACTTCCAATTTCTGAGGCAACAGGATCTATGATAATTGATATAGGTGGAGGAACTAGTGAAATTGCTATTATGTCTTTAGGAGGATTAGTCTATTCTAAATCATTAAGAGTTGCAGGAGACGCAATGGATACAGCAATAGTAAATTATATGAGAAAAGAATATAATTTATTAATAGGTGATACCACTGCAGAGAAAATTAAAAAGGAAATGGGTACTGCAATACCATCTGGCAGTAATACTTATCCAGTTAAAGGTAGAGATTTAAGATCAGGAACACCTAAAGAGATAAATATTACTGAAGAAGATACCTCAGAAGCATTAAATGATATTATGAGAGAAATGATCAATGCCATTAAACAAGCATTAGAGAATACTCCTCCAGAATTATCTGCTGATTTAGTTGATATGGGAATTACTTTAACTGGAGGTGGAGCTTTATTAAAAAACATTGATAAAAGATTTTCAAAAGAAACAGGATTACCAGTTCATGTTGCAGATGATCCGTTATCTTGTGTTGCAGTTGGAACTGGAAAAGCTCTAGATCAAGAAGAAACTTTTTCTACCATGTTATCTGAATATTAATAAAAATGGCTACGAGCAGAGATGATTTTGTAATAGCCTTTAGGTCTGCTTTCTTAAAAAAAAAAGATAAACAAAAATTTTCATTATTAACTTTATTATTTTTATCCATTTTTGTAATTGTTTTAAGTAATTATAATTTTAAGATTATAAAATTTATTAAAATAGGAATAAATGAAGTCATATATAGAGCTTCATTTCTAATATCATCTCCTGAAAATAAAATACAAAATATTAATTCTCAAATAAAAGATCATATAAAAATATATGATAATTACAAAAATTTAGAGTCAGAGTTAGAAATTTTAAAACAAAAAAAATTATCAAATGACTTTCTAAAAATGGAAAATGATAAATTACGAAAACTAATTAATGAAAGTATTAAATCAGAAGAAATATTAGCTAAAGTTTTAATAGACAAAGAAAGCCCATTTTTAAAATCAATTATTCTCAATAAAGGAACAAAAGATAAAATAAAAATTGGTATGGCAGTAGTAGACAAAGTTTATCTTGTAGGTAAAGTGATTGAAGTAAATTATACTAATTCAAGAGTATTACTTTTATCAGATCTAAATAGCAAAATTCCCGTAATTTTGGAGCCAATTGGTATGCAGGCAATTGTTTCAGGAACTGGAGAAGATAATGGTAAAATTCAATACACAAAAGAAGAATATGGTAATGAAATTAAAACACAAAAAATCATAGCTTATACATCTGGACTTGGAGGTTTATTTAAACCAGGACTACCAGTAGGCAAAATTTTTAAAAGTAATATCAATAAAATTAATTTTTTTTCTGATTTTAGACAATTGGAATATGTAAAAATAATTTCATATAGTATTGAAGGCAACAATTAATGTCGTCATTAAATAAAGATTCATTTTCAAATATACTTTATTCATATTTTCCTCTTGGAATGTTATTTTTATCAGTTTTTAATGACTTTGATTTTAATTATTTAAAAATTGAGTATTTCTCATTTAATTTTGCACATATATTGATTTTTTTTTGGACATTAAAAAATCCAAATCATCTTGGCTATATTTCAATATTTACAGCAGGCATAATCAATGATGTTATTATTGGAATACCAATAGGGATTAGTAGTTTTTGTTATTTATTAATTTGTTCGGTGACTGCTTACATAAGAAATATAACTTTAAGTCCAAATTTTATAAATGATTGGTTGTCATTTTTGTTTACAATTTTATTAATTAATTCCATTCAGGTTACAATTTTAGACCTGGTATTTTTAATTGAAATTAACTACTTGAAATATTTAATTAACACAGGATTTACTTTTTTATTTTATCCAATATTTTTTTTCATATTCAATTATATAAACAAAAAAATCATAGTTAGATTTAATGATTAAAGAAAACTCAGGTATTAGAAAAGAAGATGTCATTAATAGAAGAATGTTTATAATTGGTGCTGCTAAAATTATAATATTTACAGGAATAATTGTTCGATTATTTTCATTACAAATTGATGATAATAAAAAATATTTAACTCTTTCGGATAAAAATAGAATTAGAGAGTGGAAGTTACCACCAACAAGAGGAAATATTATTGATTATTTTGGTAATGTAATTGCTGGAAATTTGAAAGTTTATCAACTTCATATAATTCCTGAACAAGTAGAAAGTTTTAATTATCTATTAACAAGATTAAAGGTTCTTTTGCAACTAAGTGATAAAAAAATTTCAAATATTTTAAAATCAAAGAAAAGATTAAAACCATGGGAAAGTATTATTGTCTCTGAAAATTTAAGCTGGAGTGAATTTGTAAAAGTAAATAATTATTTATATGATTTAGTAGGGGTTAAACCAGTGATGACTATTTCAAGAAATTATCCCTTTAATGATATCTATACCCATGTTCTAGGTTATGTCAGTCAACCAAATGAAAATGATATTTTGCAAAATGAAATAATTCAGGAGAGATTTGTAACTGGTATGAAAGTAGGAAAGACTGGATTAGAGAAAACTTTAGAAAATTATCTAATAGGAACTAACGATATTCAAAGATATGAAGTGAATGCTTATGGAAAAAGAATTAATCAGCTTGAATATCAAAAAGGAGAACAAGGTTCTAAAATTCGATTAACAATAGATACAGAAGTTCAAAAACTTTCCGCTAAACTATTAGCAGATAAAGCTGGATCAATAAGTGTAATGGATATTTATACAGGAGAGATTATAGCCATGTGTTCCTCACCTTCGTATGATCCTAATTTATTTTTATTTGGAATTAGTAATGATGAATGGGAGTTAATTAGAAACAATCCATTAAAACCATTAATTAATAAAACACTTTCAGGTCTATATTCACCAGGTTCTACTATAAAACCAATAGTAGCCTTATCAGCTTTGGAAAATAATATAATTAGCACAAATTTTAAAGTCAAATGTACAGGTAAAACTGAACTTTATGGCCAGACATTTCATTGTTGGAAAGAAAAAGGACACGGGGTTGTAAGTTTGAATAATGCTATGAAGCAATCTTGTGACACATATTTTTATGAAATTGCCAGATTGCTTGGTGTCGATCGATTAAAAATTACAGCAAAAAAGTTTGGTTTAGGCGAAAAAGTTTTAGGTGAATATTTTGAAAATGAAAAAAAAGGACTTTTTCCAGACACAAATTGGAAAAAGAACAATCTTGAAAGAGGTTGGGTATTAGGAGAGACTTTAATAACAGGAATAGGTCAGGGATATACTCAAACTACACCTTTGCAGTTATGTTTAATGACAGCTCAAATTGCAAATGGTGGATATTCCATAAAACCAAAAATCATAGTGAATAATAACCCGCTAAATTTTGTAGAAGCCAAAAAAGCGATGGAAGAACAAAATTTAATTAATTCTAATAATCGGTTATTTAAAGAACAAAGAAATATAAAGATAATTCAAGAAGCAATGTTTAGCTCAACTAATGAGATTATGGGTACCTCATATAGATCAAGAATTGATGATCCCAAATATCAATTTGCTGGAAAAACAGGTACAGCTCAAGTTAAAAGAATTAGCAAAAGAGAACGTGAGCTAGATCTTAAAATAGATCAGATACCTTATAACGACAGAGATCATGCTTTATATATCGCTTATGGTCCATATAAAAATCCGAGGTATGCTCTTAGCATTATAGTTGAACATGGTGGATCAGGTAGTAAGGCGGCTGCACCAATGGCAAAAAAACTTTTTAAGTTAATAATTGATAGAGATGAACTTAGAGAAAAACAACCTAACTTTGAAGAAATAAATATTTAAATGTTTCAGCACAATAGACTTGATTCAAATTTAACTTTTATTCAAAAAGTTAAAAATTTAGATTATATATTATTATTAAGCATTATATTGCTTTCTGCAATAAGTGTGTTTGTAATGTATTCTACTGATGGTGGTCAAATACTATATCACACTAAAAGTCATTTTATTAAACTGTGTATTTTTTTCCCATTAATGTTAGTGATTTCTTTCTTTAATATAAAATTTTGGCATATTACCTCCTATCTTTTTTATTTTATTATTGTTCTGCTTTTAGCTTGGGCTTCTATTGATGGAATAAAAGTCTCAGGATCACAAAGATGGATAAACTTATATTTTATAGTTCTTCAGCCTTCAGAACTTATGAAAATAAGTGTTATATTGTGCCTTGCTAAGTACTATCACAGATTAAAAATTGATGACATAAATTCATTCACTAATATTGTTATTGCTCTTACAATAATTATAATTCCAATTATTTTAGTAATATCTCAACCCGATCTAGGAACATCAATTTTAATAGCATCAAGTGGATTAATAATTCTATGGTTAGGAGGTCTAAAAATTAAATATTTTTTTATTTCTTTTATTACTTTTTTAATTTCTTTACCTTTTATAATTTCTTTTTTAAAACCATATCAAAAACTTAGAATTTTAACATTTCTAGATCCAGATAGAGACCCGTTGGGAGCAGGTTATCAAATTATTCAGTCCAAAATTGCAATTGGTTCAGGTGGGTTAACTGGCAAAGGTTTTTTAAAAGGAACACAGAGCTACTTAGAGTTTTTACCTGAAAAACATACTGATTTCATTTTTACTTTATTTTCAGAGGAATTTGGTTTTTTTGGATCGATCGGTCTTTTAATTCTTTATATTGTAATAATATCTAGAATTATCAGAATTGGAGCTATATCAAGAAGTAACTTTGCAAGGCTTTTTTGTTTTGGATTTGCTTTTGCTATTTTTATTTACATCGTGGTAAACTTATCAATGGTATTAGGCTTATTGCCTATAGTTGGATCTCCTTTACCCATAATGTCATATGGTGGCTCATCAATGTTGGCAACTATGATTGGCTTTGGAATTGTATTAAGTGCCAAGATTAATCATAAGCAAACAATATCATAATATATTTTAGATAATTAAAGGCATAATTTGTCACTACAAAATATAATTTTTGCTAGTATAAGAATTTTATGAATAAAAATATTAAAGTTGGAGTTGTAGGCGCTGGAATACAAGGTATTTCAAATGCATTATTCTTACAAAAAAAAGGCTTCAATGTAACTATTTTTGATCGTGATAATCCTGGAAGTACCACAGCTTCATATGGAAATGCTGGTCATTTTTCTCCATATGCTTCGGTGCCACTTAATAGAACTGATATTTTAGCGGATGTTCCTGCTATGCTTACAAGTTCATCTGGTCCTCTTGCTTTGAAATGGAACTATGTACCTAAAATGATTCCCTGGTTTATAAAATTTATTATGAACTGTACAAATAAAAACATGATGCATACTGCAAAAAATATGCATCAAATTTTAGACTTAGCACTACCAGCCTATGATGAATTGTTTGATGAGATTGATTTGGAAGGTTTGGTTGAAAATAAAGGTATTCTTTATATTTGGAATGATCAAGATTTAAAAAGTAGAGATTTAGAAACTAAAATAAGAGATGAGTTAGGAGTTAAACAGCAGTTAGTTAACAAATCTGAAATTCATGATTTAGAGCCACACATAAAACCATTTTATCATGCCGGAGTATATTATCCTTACGGAAGACATGCCAAAAATCCAAAAAAAATTCTTCTAAAATTATTTGATTTATTTTTAAAAAAAGGTGGAAAATTTAATAAAGTAAATATTAAAGATATTAATTTTGATGTAGAGAAGCCAATTTTTAAAACCGAAACACAAAGTTATGTTTTTGATAAAGCTGTAATTGCTTGTGGTGCATTTTCTAAAAAGTTAACTGATAATTTAGATGAAAAAATTCCTCTAGATACAGAAAGAGGATATCATGTTCATTTTAAAGGTTGTGATCATTTGTTAAGTAGACCTGTAATATTTTCTAATCGTGGGTTTGGAATTACTCCAATGGAACAAGGTTTAAGAGTTGTTGGTACAGTTGAATTTGGAGGGTTAGATAATCCTTTATCTAAATCAAGAATAAAAAATCTAATTAATAATGCAAAATATATGCTTGGTGATTTACCAGAGCACGAAGATGAATGGTTGGGATTTAGACCGTCATTACCTGATTTTTTGCCTGTTATGGGACCATCAAAAAATCATAAAAATGTTTTTTATTGTTTTGGACATCATCATTTAGGATGGACTTTAGGTCCAATTTCTGGAAAGATAATTTCAGGAATGATAGCAAACGAAAATACTAATTTAGATTTAAAACCTTATAGCTCATTAAGATTTAGTTAAGTGAGCGACAACACCAAAGCATACATAATGTTGGTTTGTGCAACATTGTTTTGGGCAGGCAACTTTACAATTGGCAAGTTTGCTTTTTTAGAAAATATACCCCCATTTTCTCTTGCATTTTTAAGATGGAGCCTTGTATGGATAATTTTAATTCCTTTCACTTATAAAGAGATCTTTAAATTAAAACATAAAATTAAAAAAAATTTATCATTATTTTTTGTTCTAGGATTTACGAGTGTGTGTATATTCACTTCATTTACCTATAATGCTTTAAACTACACACAAGTAATTAATGCATCACTTTTCAACACCGCTATTCCAGTAACAATTATTCTAGTTTGTTTTTTGTTAAAAATTGAAAAGACAAATATTTTTCAAATATCTGGTTTGCTAATTTCAGTCTTAGGAATTTTAGCCATCATTACTAGACTTGATCTTAATATTTTACTTTCTTTAAATTTTAATAAAGGAGATTTGTTTATGATTGGAGCAATAATTGCTTGGGGAATTTATTCTGCTTATTTAAGAAAAAGAACTTTTGATGTATCGTTACTTTCTCTTGTTCATATAATTTGTACTTTTGGATTAGTATTTCTTTTTCCATTATTTATTTTAGATGTAGTGGAAGGTAAAACAGTTGAGGTAAGCAGTAATCTTTTTTATATTTTGATTTATATTGCAATATTTCCAAGTATTGGCTCTTATTATTGTTGGGCAGGAGCTGTTTCAATTATTGGCGCTAATAGAGCTGGAATTTTTTTATCATTAATCCCATTATTTAGTACAATTTTTGCGATGATATTTTTTAATGAAAAATTTCTATTTTTTCATTTCATTGGCTCTATTTTAATTATATTAGGTTTATTTTTATCAAACAAAAAAATTACAAATGCTTAAAGTTGCTATATTAGATGATTATCAAGATGTCTCACAAGAGTTTGTAGACTTAAAAAAACTATCTGGAAAATATGAGTTTAAAGTTTTTAGTGAACCTTTTTTAGATGAAGCGGATGCAATTGAACAGTTAGCTGATTTTGAAGCATTATTAATTATGCGAGAGAGAACTCCAATAACTAAAAACTTAATTGATAATTTAAATGATTTAAAGTTTATTATTACCAGTGGTTCAAGAAATAAAGCAATCGATTTAGAAGCAGCAAAAAAAAGAAAAATTATTGTTTGTGGAACTGAGATTAATTTCAACCCAACGTGTGAATTAACTTGGGCCCTAATTTTAGGGTTATCAAAAAATCTGAAAACAGAAATTGATAATATGTACCAAGGTTATTGGCAAACAACTATAGGCTTTGAGCTTAAAGGAAAGATGATTGGATTAATTGGCCTTGGAAGAGTTGGTTCACAAGTTGCTAAAATTGCAAAAGCATTTGGAATGCAGGTTATGGCTTGGAGCGAAAATTTAGATTTGAATAAATGTAAAGAATTAGACGTGCTTCCTTGTAGCAAAGAAGATTTGATTAAAAATTCAGATTATATTTCAATCCATGTTCAAGGTGGAGAACGTTATAAAGATTGCATTACTATTAAAGAATTTGATCAAATGAAAAAAACAGCTTTTTTAATCAATACTTCTAGAGGGCCAATTGTAAATGAGGATGATTTAATTATAGCTTTATCAACCAATGTTATTCTTGGCGCAGGATTAGATGTTTATGAAAAAGAACCTTTGCCAGAAGGCAATAAGTTAAGATTTTTACCAAATGCATTACTAACACCACACATTGGT
>Ga0233439_10005245_pt1 | contig 12132 bp, 12 predicted proteins | sample SI_123_September_6_FD_182713 | JGI IMG/M metagenome (GOLD analysis project Ga0233439, IMG submission 182713) | Seawater microbial communities from Saanich Inlet, British Columbia, Canada - SI_123_September2016_100_MG | ecosystem: Environmental > Aquatic > Marine > Inlet | place: Canada: British... | reverse complement strand
AAAAAGATTTATCCAAAAAAATAATTTTTAAAAAATAATTTATACTAAATAAGTATAAATGTCAATACAACAGCTTCCAAAAAGAATTAACAGTCGAGTAGTTGGAATGGTGTATATGAACCATGGAAGAGAGGTAACATGGAATGGAAAATTATTAAGATGCATACACGATAAAAGGCCTACAGTGTGTAAAGAATGTGGAGGCTCGCACATTTGCGAACACAATAGAAGAAAATATGACTGTGTACGATGCAGTGGAAGCCGTACCTGCATACACAAAAAAAGAAAAACAGACTGTATGTTATGCAGTGGTGCAAACACATGCAGGCATAAAAGAAGCAAAATGTATTGCATACATTGTGGAGGCTCGGAAATATGCGTACATTTAAGAAGATATATCTATTGCGAGTACTGCAAAAGAAACGAAGAAAAAAAAGAATGCAAGTCGCAATTTTGTGACACTATGACATCAAACGAGTACGAAGGCTATTGTTTTGCTTGTTTTGTACTTTTTTGAAAAAAATGATTTTTTTTGTTCTTAAAAATATAATGAAACGGTTGCCATCAATAAGATACCGTGTTGTAGGCACAAAATATTTATATCAACATCGTATTGTAATATGGGATGGAAATATGCTGAAATGCGAGCACAATCGTCAAAGACCTAACTGCAAAGAATGTGGCGGAATAAGCATTTGTGAGCATCAAAGAATAAGGTCAAAATGCAAAGAATGTGGCGGAATAAGCATTTGTGAGCATCAAAGAATAAGGTCAAAATGCAAAGACTGTGGAGGAGCAAGCATTTGTGAGCACAATAGACAAAGGTCACAATGCAAAGAATGCGGAGGAGCAAGCATTTGTGAGCATCAAAGAAAGAGGTCAACATGCAAAGAATGTGGCGGTTCTGAAATTTGTGAGCACAACAGACAAAGGTCAACATGCAAAGAATGTGGCGGTTCTCAGATTTGTGAGCACGATAAACAAAAGTCACATTGCAAACATTGTGCTGGTTCTCAATTTTGTGTACATGATTGTGAAAGGTCAAAATGCAAACATTGTGGTGGTTCCCAGATTTGCGAGCATCAAAGAAGAAGATCACAATGCAAAGACTGTGGTGGTGCTAGCTTTTGTATGCATGGTCGTATCAAAGCAAGATGCATAGACTGTGGCGGCTCACAAATATGCGTACACAAAAAAAGAAGAACACGCTGCATAGAATGTGGAGGCTCGGAACTATGTGAGCACGCAAAAAGAAAAGGATACTGTGTAGAATGTGTTAAAAAATGCAAGAATCCAGAATGTAACAGCGTTGTAAAAGACAACGAATATCAAGGCTATTGTTTTGTATGTTATGTGCTTTTATAAAAATGATTTTTTGTAAGCAAATAGTAATGCAAGACTTGCAGGACTTGCAGGACTTGCAAGACTTGGAAGAATTGCCAAGAATAAAATACAGAATAAAAGGAAAAAGTTACAATTACCACGGTAATATCAGACTATGGGATGGAAAACGTTTAAAATGCATTCATAACAAAACAATATCACAATGCATACATTGTGGGGGTTCAAGTATTTGCAACCACGGACGCATAAAAACCCATTGTATAGATTGTGGAGGAACAAGCGTATGTATACACAAAAAACAACGTTCGCACTGCATAGACTGTGATGGAGCAAGTGTATGTATCCATAAAAGAAGAAAATCAAGATGCGTACAATGTAGAGGTTCTCAAATATGTGTTCACAATAGAGTTAAGTTCAACTGCAAAGATTGCGGAGGCTCGCAAGTATGTATCCACAAAAGATTGAAACCCAAATGCATACAATGTGGTGGAAACAGTATCTGTATTCACGCACGTATTCGGTCGAGGTGCACTTTGTGTAATGGAGGAAGCATTTGCATACACAAAAGAATACGAACACGGTGCAAAGATTGTGGTGGTTCTGAAATATGTACACATAAACGAAGACGAACAACGTGTGTTATTTGCAAGGACAAATGTAAAACAACATACTGTACCATGCAGTCGTCAAAAGAATACAAAGGATATTGTTTTGCGTGTTATGTACTTTTATAAAATTATAAACAATAATATATAATGGACTTTGTTTGTGGGAATACATTTAGCGAGTTATGCAACGTATATATTTATCCGAGAACTTCTTATAAAAATTATATCAAAAATAATTATGAAAATGTTTTATTTTTTAAAGAAAAAAACACAGAATTAATAAATAAAATAAAAAATAATAAAAATATTATTTTTACAAAAATAGAATACCTTAATTTTTTAAAAAAAATTGTATTACCACATTTAAATAAACCATTTGTTCTTGTTACGCATAATAGTGACCGTAAGGCAGGTAGAGATAAAGAATTGTTGAGTAATCCACTGCTTTTAAAATGGTATGGAATAAATATGGTGAACATTTCTAATAAAACACAAGGTATTCCAATAGGTTTGGCAAATTCTTCATCATCAATTGAAAATTTCAATATAATAAAAAAATTTTCAAAAAATCAAAAAAATAAATTACTTTATTTGAACTTTTCTTTAAATACAAATCCAGAAAGAAAATTAATAATGGAAAAATTTTTAAATAATGGATTTTTAAGAAATAGTCAACTAAATTTTGAAAACTATTTGGAAGACTTATCGCACCATAAATTTGCAGTTAGTCCAGAAGGAAATGGTATTGACTGTCATCGTACTTGGGAATGTTTATATCTCGGCGTAATACCAATAGTTAAAGAAAGTAAAGCAATGTCTTTTTTTAAAGACCTACCAATATTATTTGTTGATAATTATGATGATATTACGCCTGAATTTTTAGAAAAAGAATATGAAGAAAAATTTAAAAACAAAAATTTTGATTTAAAAAAAATAAAATATTATATAAATATAGTATGACTTCTACGACAACAAAAAATGGACGTTATGGAAACCAATTAATAAGAAACATTGCAGTATCATTATTAGCAGAAAAATTTAATCTTAATGTATCTTATTCAAGTACCGAAGACACCAATCGTCTTGGAATAAATCTGTTTTCAGGAGAAAAAATATATGACCAATCAATCATACTAAACGATGATAACTACTTTGAAATTTTAAATTCGAAAGATACTATTGAAAGTAATCTAGACCCCAATAATGCGTACTTTCAAACAAAAGAAATAATAAACAAAATTTATGAGTTTCTTCACCGAGAAGACATTATGCACAGCGTTATGCAGCATAATCCTTTCAAAGAACGATACAATAACAACAATGATGTTTATGTACATATTCGACTCGGTGATGTAAAATCTAAAAATCCAGGCCTTGATTATTACATAAAAGCACTTGAAACAACAGATTTTGAAAATTTATACATATCAAGTGATAACCCAACTCACAAAATTATAACAGAAATAAAAAGAAAATATCGAAATTGTAAAAAAATAGAAGTAATTGATTATGGAAAAATAAAAACAATACAGTTTGCAAGCACGTGCAAAAATATTGTACTCTCACATGGTACATACTCTTCCTTAATAGGTTATCTTGCATATTTTTCAAACGTCAGCTACCCATTTTATGATAAAGAAACTGCTTGGTGTGGAGAAATTTTTAACATAAAAGATTGGAAAGAAATAAATTTTTAAAAAACTAACAAAGTAAAAATAAAATAAAATAAAATAAAATTAAACAATAATTCGAGCATCAATACCCATAGCGTTCATCTCGTGTAACAACAGCTTCATAGCGTATGGAAGCTGTATTTCAACAACGTCGTCTTTCGGGATGTTTTTACCACCGTAAATGTAGATGTTTTCATCTGGATTTGCGACTACCATACTTTGTTCAGTCTTGGAAACATAAATCTTGAAAATATCCGAAGCGTCCATAAACCGTTCTTTCAAGAACTGAACAGCTCCATGTGCAAGCATTGCATCGCGTTCCATTTCTCCGAGACGTAAACCACCGTCACGAGAACGTCCTTCGGTAGGTTGTCGAGTTGTCATATGCACTTGACCGCTAATACGCGAATGGATTTTGTCTTCGACCATATGCTTCAGACGCTGATAATACGTAGGCCCTATGAAAATTGTCGAGTTCATTTTCAAGCCAGTCATACCGTTATACATAACTTCTTCGCATTGCTCATCGAAACCGTATTCGCGCAAGTAACCAAACAATGTCTCTGTGTCAATCTTGGAAAAGGTAGTAGCATCCATTTCTTTGCCAATCACAGACCCAACCTTTCCGAGTAATGTCTCGAGAATTTGACCAACTGTCATACGGGAAGGAATAGCGTGTGGGTTCATAATGAAATCAGGAATAATTCCATCACCAGTGAATGGCATATCGACTTCATTGTAAATCATACCTACTGTACCTTTCTGAGCGTGTCTGCTTGCAAACTTATCTGCTAAAATAGGCTCTCGGTAATCAACCACACGAACTTTCACAAGCTTATTTCCATCAGCATTAATGGAAACTGGCTCTTCTTCATTGGGAATAACGCGGTCAACAATACCCTTTTCAGTTTTACGTAGCATAACACTAGCATCAATATTCTTTGCATTTGAGTATTTGCTCTTAGTAGTAACAGTCTTACCAATGATAGTATCGCCTCCTTGGACAAACGAACCAATGCGTGCAATACCATTATTTTCAAGGTATTTATAGCTATCAGCAGGAGCCATAAGCTTGGTATCGACAACGTTGGGCTTGCATATTTTTTCGCTGTTATGTGTTTTGTTAATATTTTCATCTGTTTGATATGTGCGGAAAAATATGGTGTTGAAAAGCCCTCGCTGGATAGCTGACCTGTTAATGGAAAGCGAATCTTCTTGATTGTATCCACCATACGTGCAAATTGCAAGTATTACCTGCGAACCATGGGGTACTTTATCGAACCCAATGTACCGCATTGTTTTTGTAGATACAAGAGGCTTTTGAGGATATCCAAGCACAAAAACATTACTGTCCATACGCAAGTTGTAGTCTGCTGAGTAAATACCAATAGCCTGCTTACCCATAGACGACTGATAACAGTTTCTTGGTGATGGATTGTGGTCAGAAGCAGGAATACAACCAGCAATAATACCAAGCCATAAATTGGGGTCAATTTCGCAATGTGTGTAGTCCAAGTATGTAGTCTTACCTGCTTGGTTCAAGTAATCTTTATTCAATGATATAAGGGTCTTTTCAAGCTCAACAGCATCAATATACTCGATAACAGCTCCATTCGTTCTGGTTTTTTCGTTGGTATCTTGGAAACCAATCAATAAATCATTCCATTCTGAATTTTTAATATTTCTGTTTTCCGCCAAAACAACACCATCTTCAACAACAAATAGTGGACGTGAATATCTTCCTCCATCTGTATAAATGAGTATTTCATCATGTTCTACCCTCCATTTTATAGATACGTAGATTGAAATTTCACCGTGTCTACGCTTAGTAATAAGAGCATTGTAAATGATTGGTGCAGTTTCATCATCAGCAAAACCGATAAGCTCACCATTGACGAAAACATAAATGCAACTTTTCAGATTTTCAAAAGGTACGTCATATATCGGCATTAAACCTTCTGTTTCAAGTATCATTTTGATAGGTGAAGCATTCGAAGGCTTGGTAATTTCACACGACTGTGAAAGGTTCTTTACAATACCTACTTGACCACCTTCTGGTGTTTCGTTTGGACAAATATACCCAGTATGCGACGCATAAATTTTGCGAGGCTTATCGAGCTTACTTCCAGAATGTTCCAATGGAGAAATGTTACGACGCAAGTGACAAATAGTACCAAGATACGACAGGCGTGAAAGTACTTGTGCGATACCTTTCTTGCTTTGTGGTGCGCTTGCTCCCTTAACAGAAGACCAGTTACCAGTAGATAAACCGAACTTTATTTTCTGCTCGATAGAAGAGCTTTGGATGATTCGACGTAACGATGGATTTAGTCCTTCGACCTTGGAAATCTCAATTTTAATATCTCGAACAAGGTTTAAAAACTGTGTACGGAAAATCTGTGTCAACAGTGGTCCAGCAAGGTCAACACGCTTATTTTGAATGTTATCTCGATTATCATAGCTGCGTTTTCCAGTATAACAATCAATCATGTACCTTACCATATATCCCAAAAACAACGCCTTTTTGTAGTTATCGTTTCCAAGATGTGGCAAGAAATCTCGTGTCAATACGCCAGCTATGTGTGCAAGTCGACGTTCATTGTTAATGGTTTCAACGTCTTCGCCCTCTACCATCAAATAATTAATGTTGTAGTTCAAATGATTTCCAATCATCAACAATGCATCGTTTTGTGACACGGCACCGTTTTGTTCCTTATAAAAATCAAGAGCTGAATACTCTATAACGTTTAACAGAAAGTTATCTGCTTCTTCAAGGTCTTGACGAATAATAATATCAAATATGTCTTTATCATTTTCAATACCAAGAGCTCGGAACACGATAAATAAAGGTATACTCTTTTTAATCATTGGTATGTTAACACGTATTGTAAAGTTTCCAGAATAATCAATATTCTTAATGTCAGATACCATCTCAACTGTCACATTTTTAACAGGAAAATACAGCTGGTCCTTTGTTGATTTTATTTCACAAATAACACTTCCGGCGTCTTTCTTTGGTTCAAAACAAAACACATTGTTTTCAGCCATGCGTTCTTGTCCAATCAACACTTTTTCATTACCGTTCACAATGAAGTATCCTCCGTAGTCTAACAGACTTTCATTCATACCGTGTAAGTCAGTGTTATTTATTTTTAAGTTGCAATAGTTAGACCGTAACATAACAGGTAGTTTACAAATAGGAATATTTTGCTCTAACTCTGTTTCTGGTTCACTATCAATACCCGAATAATAAGAATGCTTTACGTCTACGTACATTTGTGCAGTATATGTCAAGTTGCGCATACGTGCTTCGTAAGGATAAAGAGGCCTAATTGGGTCATTTGGACCATCACGCTGCATAGGAGCACACATTGAAACTTTTGTAAATTCAACCACGTATTTCTTAGCATAGTCGCCCTTTTCTTCATCCCATAGTGTTCCAACAACAATAGGAGACTGGCGAAATATAACGTTAGGTACAATCGTTTCAACAAAATAGTTATATGAGTTTATTTGATGCTGTACGACCTTCGATGGGTCAGAAAAATAAATGTCGTTAACAGCATCAGTCAAATCATTCCATTGGTAATTCGCCATTTATGCTTATAAATAATGTAATCATTTTTTATAATTAAAACAAAAATAAATGCAGTATGAAGAAAATATTTTCCCTTTTGACGATTTGCAGAAGATATACTGTATTAACGTAAAGGAAAATGTAAGACGTAAACAGTTTATGGAGCAACAGTTTAATGTTCTAAAAATAGACCCAAGCATTATCGAATTCGTAGAAGCAACCACGCCTAATTCAGAAGATTATATACTGCATAATGAGCTAGGTAATCTAAAATATAAAAATAAAGTTGCACAAGCAATATCACTAAGCCATAAAAAAGTATGGGAAAATATCATAAAAAACGACTACTACGCAGCTATGGTACTTGAAGATGATACTGAATTTAATATTGAATATCTCAAATCATCACAAAATAGATTATTGTTGCATAGCTTAAATGAAAAGCAATATTTTATACACCTTTTAACGTCTTATCCTAATAAAATTTTAAAACTTGAACCAGAAGTAAGTAATAATCTTGCGTCAGTAAATATTAAATATGGCATGGGTGCATATATAATAAACAGTAAAGCAGCATCTATGCTGTCTAAAGAAAAATTATTCTTTCCAGTAAAGCAGCCAGTAGATGATTATATGTGGGACATAAAACGTAAGCTTTCTTTTAGAAATCAATACATATTTCTGCCTTTTATTTGTCAAAATGCAAGTCAACCTAAAACACACTCTTTTGTATCAAAAATTTCTTTTAATTCTAATTTCAGTAAGTAATACATTCATTTAATTTTTCATAAATTTTTTTCATTTTTTTATTTATTTCTTCTTTTTCTGAATTAAATTTATTATATTTTAAAAAATATAACGATGTTTTATGCGAAATATTGTCATAATCTTCATTTACTAACAAACCAGTAGCAGGAATGTTATTTTTATTTATACTATCTGGTCTTATGCCTTCTGTTACTTTGCTATATGAAACATTATCTTTTGAATGAACACTATGTATAATACCATCATAATGCTGAAATAAGTGCTTTCGAGTTAAAATATATTCATAATCTTGCTTTAAACACAAGTTAAAATATTGTATTTTTTTCAGTACACGTAATACATTACTAATACCATAAAATTTTATTGCCTCATTTAAAGCATATATTCTAAGATTAAAATTATTCTTTGTACTGTATCCAAACAGCCTAAAATTCACAGAATTGTTTTTTCTTGAATAAAGCATTAATTCCATTTTTTTACGCTTTAAAAATGGTGTTATGATCTTATTTGACGCATATTCTTCATAGCTACAAAGAGACATAGTCTGAAATAAATAGTCAAAACATATTATCATATTTAATCCATTTTTAATGCTTGCTACACGTTTTGGATAGTCGAGATTGTATTTTGTTGATACTATGAGCTTATAAAACAGGTAATTGTACAGTTTTAATTTTTGTTCTTGGTTATGCAGTACAGTATCGAGATTACATTGCAAAATTTGACCATTATTGGTTATGTGTACACTATTAATCATATTAAGTGGTAAATCGTTTTCAAAATATTCTCGATACTCCATAAATGTGTCTTGCATTGAAAGAATAATTGGTTCTAAATTGTATTGTGTTTTCATAGTGAAACATATATAGTATGTAAAAATTTATTTTTAAGAGCATATATGAGCTAAAAATGATTTAAAAATTTCTAAGATAAACTAAGATAAACTAAGATAAACTAAATGAAAATTAAGAAGTCAATAATTCATTTACGTGATTTTGGATACAGTACAAAACTACCTTCAAGGTACCGAATACGTGCTATAAAGCGTGCATGTAGGAAGTTTACAGAAGAAACAGTAGTTGAACATATGATACATCTTTCTCAGTATCATAAACAAATAAAAGAAGATTTAAAACACATACCTTTTTATGTAGAACAGGAGCTAATAGTACGTGAACTAAGAGAAATAGAAGCTGCATACTCCTTAGTTAAAGCTTTTGATGAACAACGAGAACAAGATATACTGGCTCCATTTCAGTGCCCATTGACTCCAGTTCCAAGGTGTCAAAGTAGAACAGGTACCGAGTCAACCATTGAAGACGAAGTTTACGAAACAGAAACAGTACCACTAGAAGAGCTACCTATTATGATAGATATATAAGCATCTAATAGCATACCATAAAAAACCCACCTGTCTGGACACCTTTACCATAGCCGCTACCGCTGCTACCGCTGTTGCTGCTAGCATAGACGCTACCGCTGCTGCTGTTGCTGCTGTTGCTGCCGCTGCTACCGCTGCTACCGCTGCTACCGCTGCTAACATAGCCGCTTCCCTTTTGTTTTTTCAAATACACTCGTGTTGGTGCACCATCAACACCAGGCTTGATACTTTTTGCACATTTTCTTACGCTGTTTTTCCGTTAACTGATCTGCAGTTTTAACGGTAGTACCTGGCAGTTTATGTAAAGGCCTGCAGTAAGGATAGTCTTTCTTTTTTAATTGAGCAACAGAGCGTCCGCATTCAGCATAATTTCCCTTTTTGTCCTTTGTGCATACATCAACCCAATCTTCTTTATACCAACGCGATAAATCACTCTTAGACGGTTTCTTTCCGTTATAGTCCTTCTTCTTTTTACCATCAAAATCAGGCTTTTCCCAGCACACACCTGAGCAGCAAGCAGCATAACCATTTGCATAAGCGCTTGGGTAGACTTTAAATTTGCTCTTTGCAGTGCAATAGCCTCTTTTGCAAAGCTTTGCTGGGCTTTTAGAGCTTTTCATACATTTTTTATAGTCCATATTTACAAAAAGAGGGTATTTTTTTTCTTTTAAATAAATATAATGTCCGGCGGTTATACTATTAATAATAACGTTGATGTTAATGCAACTGTAAATATTGGAAACATCCAAGTTGCATTAAATACATTAAGCAGTACTAATACAAACGGAAATATTATTTTTTCTCCTGATGGAACAGGTAAAGTGGGTATTGGACTAAGTAACCCAGAGTATACACTACATGTCGATGGAGATTTAAAAATTTCAGGTTCTTTGTACCAAAGTGATGACAATCTTTTTGTTACATCACAATGGACTACATACAGCGGTGACATATATTACTCAAGTGGAAACGTTGCTATAGGTACTGATAACCCTCTTGGAAGATTACATATCTCAAGCGGTACAAGCGGTGATTGTAAATTAATTATTGAAGCCGACACTGACAATAATAATGAAAATGACAACCCTACTATTATTTTCCGTCAAGATGGTGGAGCGAACGAAGCTAGTATTGGTTTACAAAGTAATGCTCTTACCATTTCCGCTTCATATGGTACAGATACTACAAATGGAATTATCTTTAAAACAGGAACAGGACAAGTAACTGGAACAACAGACCCATTGGATGTTTCTTCTGTCCGCATGATTATCACTGACTCAGGAAATGTTGGTATTGGAAGTTCTACTAGCTCTTCTTACAAACTAAATGTGGCTGGAGACATCAATTTTACAGGCACGCTCTATCAAAACGGTTCTGCATTTAGTGGGGGAGGAGGTTCTTCTCAATGGACAACCAGTGGAAGTAACATTACTTTCTCAAATGGTAACGTCGGTATTTATGGTACTAGCGTTCAAACTCCTTCCAGTAAGTTGGAAATATGGGATAACAGTGGTGGAGGAGACTGGAATATGATAAGACTTTATGGTGGTGGCGCTGGAAATGGAGACCGTGCAGGTATCGCTATGGGTTCGTTTGGTGCAAATGAAAAGACGCTTGGAGCAGCTATTTTCTTCGAACAACAAAATGTTTGGCCTGGAAGAACAGGTGACCTCATATTTGCAACTAAGCCTTATAATTATCCTAATACTTGGAATAGCGTCGACCCAGTAAACAATGAACGTATGCGCATTACTTGGAATGGTTATACTGGTATTGGTACCAATGCACCAAAAGCCAAGTTACATGTCAATGGAACAGGAGACAGTGGTACCAGTCTTGTAAGTGCTTCAAGAACTTGGATTACATCATCTAATTCTAGTCTTAACCATAACACATCTACTGCATCGTTTGGCAGTATGAGTATTTATGCCAGTGGTGAAATTGTTTCATCTGGTGCAATAATAAGTCACGGTACAACAAGCTATTCAGACGCACGTATCAAGAAGAATATTGTTGACATAAATGACGCTAGTGCACTTGAAACTATTCGTGCAATCAAGCCTAAAAAATATGATTACGAAGACAAGCTTACATCTGGTAATCAAACTGTATGGGGCTTCATTGCTCAGGAAGTTGCAGAAACACTTGATTATGCCGTAACTACAATGGAAAAGGCTATTCCAAACATTATGTGCAATGCATCATTTGACTCCACAAACAATACCATAACGTTTGAAAACTTTGATGCAAATAATCTTTTAAGAAAAGAAGACGGAACACTATGCAATGAACTAAATTTGAAAACGTGGAACAATCGCGAAATTATTGCTACTATTGAACAAGTCATAAATGCTTCTACAGTAAAGTTGTCTACTGTCTTAAATGATGAAGACGTAAATGGCTCTATAATGGACGGAGTACCAACTACTGAAGAAGAAGCTATTGCATTGGAAGCCACCAAGATTACCATAACAAACAAAATATTTGTATACGGTCAAACAGTAAGCGACTTCCACGTTCTGAAAAAGGACGCTATTTTCACCGTTGCTGTTGCAGCACTCCAAGAAGTAGACAGACGTCAAACGATGGACAATGAACGCATTTTGGAACTTGAAACAGAAAATGCTTTACAGGAAGAACGTGTAGCAAAACTTGAAGCTCAAGTAGCAGCACTTTTGCAGCATACTGGAGTATCTGTGTAACATTTTAAAAACTGATTTTAATTTTGAATAAAGCAGTATGAATTTACAAGACTATTATTATGACGAGAACAGCTTAATT
>Ga0233439_10005239_pt1 | contig 12143 bp, 18 predicted proteins | sample SI_123_September_6_FD_182713 | JGI IMG/M metagenome (GOLD analysis project Ga0233439, IMG submission 182713) | Seawater microbial communities from Saanich Inlet, British Columbia, Canada - SI_123_September2016_100_MG | ecosystem: Environmental > Aquatic > Marine > Inlet | place: Canada: British... | reverse complement strand
CTACTGGCATAATGAAAAACTTCTTAATTTGGTATTAATATAATTTATCCAAAAATATCAAGTTATAACGGTGTTTCAAATTTTATAACACTGTTTTAAGTTCTTGATCGCATTTTTTCAATCAATTCTCTCTTTGTTTTATTCTAAAGATCTTTGATTAACCATTAATTTTTTTCTAGGGTGGTAATTATCATATTTTTATCCATTTTTTTCAGAAAATATGTGCCTGTTTTTTTTGATTTTATAATTTGTTTTCCTCCTGGTGATACAACCCATTCACCATTTTCTTTTTTTCTTACCATTGCAGTCACAATAACACTTGAATTTTCCTTTCTTCCAAGTGATGAGAGAAGCATAATACATGAATTAACAAATCTAACTGATTCTAGATCATTAAACATATTGTAAATCCCATTAAACGAATCAATCACAACTAAAATTTTTTCTTTTGATACTCTAGTAATTATTTTTGATAATTCTTCTTTCCAACTTTTTTTATTTGGATGAAAAATAGTCACATTCTCTTTTTTTTCCATCATCCCTGATTCAACATATCCTGTGTAAAGCAAATCCATATCTACAAAAATTATTGAATTTTTAACAGAATTAATTAAACTGTTAAGAAATTCTACTTTGTGAAAAGTCTCTAAACATAATATTACACTAGGTATATTTTTTTCAAATTCATTTTGAATATGTATTAAATTATTATCTAAAATCCACTCATGACTTTTATCCAACAATATTTTAGTATTTTACAGATATAATAATGAATTTAGAATTAAAAGATATTTCAGATGATTTTCCAAGTTCAGATAAAATTTATCTGAATAATGCATCAGTTTCTCTTATGCCTTCTCAAAGTATTGAGGCTATGAGAGAATTTTTAATCACATACAATTCAATTGGTCCAGATTCAAAAGAGTCTGAATCATTTATTATTGAAAAACTAGAAAATGTAAGAAAAATTATAGCAAAAATTATTTCTTGTAAACCTGATGAAGTAGTTCTTACTCAAAGTACAACTGATGGAATCAATTTAGTTGCAAATGGATTATCCTTTGATGATAATTCTAATATTATAATTCGTGGAATGGAACATGAACATCATGCAAATTTCTATCCTTGGATTAAATTAAAAGAAAAAATTTCAATAAAGAATTTACCCATTGATGATAATGGTTTTTTCAAATTGGATGATTTAGAATCACTAATTGATAATAATACAAAACTAGTAGCATTAAGTCATGCTTTGTATAACACTGGTTCCATATTACCTGTAGAAGAAATAGGAAAAATTCTTCATGATAAAGTTCCATTTTTTATTGATAGTGCACAAACTATAGGTTGTATTGGAGACATTGATGTATCTAAAATTAAATGTGATTTTATGTCATTTAATGGATCTAAATGGCTTTCTGGTCCAATGGGTACAGGATTATTTTATTGTAATAAAAAATCAAGCGAATTATTAGAACCAATAACTATTGGTGGTGAATCTGGAATTATCAATGATAACTCAAAATTGACATTCAAAGAATTACCTGATAAATTTCAAACTGGATTTAGAAATTATGTGGGTATTGTTGGATTAGAATCATCAGTAAATTATTTACAAAATTTTGGCATTAAAAATATTCATAAAAAAAATCAATACTTGTCAAATCTTTTTAGAGAAGAATTATCAAAAATTTCAAATATAATTTTGTATGGACCTGATGATCCAAATTGCAGAACCAGTATTGTATCTTTTAACATTAAAGGATTAGATTCACAAAAAATAGTTGATAAACTTGAAAAACAAAATATAATTTTGGCTGTTAGAGAAATCATGGAACAAAAAATAGTACGAGCTTCCCCACATTTTTTTAACACTGAATCTGAAATTCTTCAAGTAATTGATGCAATAAAAAAACTATAGGTTTTCTTGTTCTTCTATTACCATCATAGTCAATGTTGATTGAACTTTACTGATTTTTCTGATCATTTGGATGACTCCACGTATTTTTTCACCATCATCTGAGGATAATTTTAAGACAATATCGTATACCCCATAGACACCTTGAATTTCATATGTGACACCCTCTTCAGCGAGAATCTTTTTTACTTCATCAATTATTGACTCATCTGTTCCCAAATCAGAATTCAATAAAACATACGCAGTAGACACACAAAAATTCTCATCAAACCGTATTTAACCTTTGACAGTTCAAAAATTGATTAATCACTAATGAATTCTATTGGTGTGAAGCCAATAGATCTTACACTAACAATATCCAAATCTATCCCAAATTTCCCTGGTTCACCAAAACCACAATTCATTTCTTGGTCAAATTTAAAAGATGATGGATATAATCTTGAATTATTATTCCTGAGCTCTCATACTGGGACACATCTTGATGCACCATATCATTTTACAAAAAATGGTCTCAAAATCAATCAAATACCTCTTGATAGACTAGTAGGAACTGGCATTATGATTAAACTATCAAAAATTAAGAATACTGCAATTACAAAATCAGATATTATTTTATTTGAAAAAAAGAATGTCTTAATTCCTAATAATTCATCAATCTTTTTCTATACTGGATGGCAAAAAAATCTGAAAAAAAATAATTATTTTACGGAAAACCCAGGATTAGATATATCAGCTGCTAAATATCTTGCATCAAAAAATACTAATCTAATTGGAATAGATTCTCCTAGTATTGATCTTGGAAAAGATGAATCATTTAAAGTTCATAATATTTTATCAAAGAATAATATTTTGATTGTAGAGAATTTAACAAATTTAAATAAAATTTTAACAAAAAATTTCAATTTTACAATTCTTCCATTAAAACTCAAAGATGCAACAGGTTCACCTGTTAGAGCAATAGCATCATAATTTATTCTCAACAAACTTCGTAATGCTAAAAACAGGCAAATACATACACTCTACATGAGTAAACCTGGAAATATTTGGAGAAAAGTCCATGGTAAAATTACAAAGAAGCCAACCAATTTTTCCTGGTTAGTTGAAGAAAAATTAGCCGGTTCAGGCATGCCTACTAGTTCTGATGAATTTGATTGGTTAGTAAATCAAGGTGTAAACTCAATTGTGACTATGACTGAAAATGCTCTTCCAGATGAATGGACACAAAAAATTGATTATCTTCATGTACCAACTCCTGATTTTAATGCACCTGATATGGATAGAATAGATTCTGCAGTAGATTTTATCAATGAACAAATTAAAAATGATCATGCAGTAATGGTTCATTGTGCAGCTGGAATGGGTAGAGCAGGAACAATTTTAGCATGTTACTTTGTAAAATATAAAAAATTTTCAGCAGATGAGGCAATTAAAAAAATTAGAAAAGAAAGACCCGGTTCTATTCAATCAGAAGTACAAGAACTAGCTATTGGTTTTTATGAAAAACACATTAAAAATTAATTTACACAAATTCTGAAACCAAAGTTCCATCAACAATTTTGATTTTCATGGTTTTATTCTCTTGAAAAAATAATGTTAATTCTTCACCAGAATCAGAATCTTCTATTTTAACAAGTTCTAACATTTTGAGTTCATCATATTTTCCCATTTCATTCACCTATTCTGGTATTGAGATTGTCTCAATCTTTCCATCAACTGCTTTGATAAATAAAAATCTGTTATCTTTAAGAATAAATGTAATACCGCCTTCCTTATCAGGATCTTCTACTTCAAGTATTGGTTGTCCTAATAGACCATCATATTTTGCCATAATTAATTACAGAAAAAAGTTCCTTATATCCCTAATTGATTACAATCTCAATTTCACCAGAACCATTTTTGATATTACCTGGTTCTGTATAGTCATGTTTTTGCCATGAGGCAAATGTTTCAGCACCTATCTTGTGTTTACCTTTTCCCAAGTCTGATGCTTTGAAGATAAATTTCTCATTAAAATCAAATAATTCTTCTCTCACTTCTTCTTCTGAGTGTTTGATGAATGGTTCAAAGTTTTTAGCTACTTGAACCCAAATTCTTCTATCTTTCATTGGATTAACCAATTTTGGATTCCTTGTCCAAAAAATTGATGCTTTTCTATATGTGTCAATAGTTCTTCCTAATTCCTTCTTTCGAAGTCCACCGGCTGTCAATTTTATACCATATTTCAATTTGAATCCAACATCATAGTTGTTGTATGCTTTCGTCCAATTTGTCTCGTTAAATGAGTCTCTAATATCACCTTCAATTGAAAATTGGACATTAATCTCAATATTCTCCTCAGATGAGTATTCATCCTTGGATTTCACTAATTTTATGTCTGAAATTCTACTCTCACTCATTTCTTACCGCTCATAATGATTTATATCCGCAATAAGTGCTTTTTCTGATTACATGAACGCACAAGTGATCAATTCAGAACCAAAAGAAATCAGTATTTCAATCACAGAAACTGATATTGGAATTTTATACATCATTCAGCATGAGCTTCTTAAAGCATCAAATATCGATTTTGCAGGCGTAATTGTAAAACATCCACTTACCAATGAATGTTGGATGAAAATCAATTCTAGTACAAAACCTCTAGGTGAGATTAAAAAAGCTACAGACACATCAATAAAGATCGCAGAAGATCTTAAGAAATTGCTTAATTCTAAAATTCAGGTAAATTAGATTGAAGTTTTGCCCCAAATGTGAGGTCAAATTAAAAAAAGGTAATTCTGGTCTTGAATGTTCTAAATGTGGTTACACTGAAGGAAAAACAACAAATCAAACAAAAAAAACTATCAGTGAAGAGGAACCAGATTTTTCACTTCTTGCTTTTGAAGGAGATGAAGGTGAAGAATCAATGCCAACAGTCAAAATAGACTGTGAAAAATGTGGCCATGATGAAGCAGTTGGATGGATGTTTCAAACAAGAAGTGCAGATGAACCTACAACAAGATTTTATCGTTGTCAAAAATGTAAATACACCTGGCGTGATTACACATAACGTTTAACTGGAACTTTGAATCAAGAAAATTGATTTGACTTTTGGAGCAAAAACAAGTGGCTCAGATGATCTAAAAGCAATTATCTCTGCAATTTCTACTCTTGTTGAAGAAGCAACTTTTGTTGCAACTGCAGAAGGGATTTCTTTTAGAGGTATGGATCCATCACATGTTGCTCTTATTGATATCTCTTGGCCAAATTCTGCATTTGAAAAATATGAATGTGATAGTGATATCAAATTTGGAGTAAGAATAGATGAATTTTCAAAATTAATTAAAAGAGCAGATAAAAAAGATAGTATTGAAATCAGTATATCTGATCAAAATATGTTACTTGTAACGGTTGGAAAAAATAAAAAATATAAAATGCGTTTAATTGAGAGTTCTGCAACAGATACTCCTTTACCAAAAATTCCATATGATTCAAAAATTGTTTTATCATCTTCAAAATTTGATAAAATTTTGGGCGATGTACAAGTTGTATCTGATTATTTAACAATTAAAACAATTGATTCAAAAGCAGATTTTTCAGGTAAAGGTGATTCTGGAGAAGTTGTAATTGATTTAGACAAAGATGATAAAGAAATTGAAGAAATTTCTTCAAAAGAAGACGGTGAAGGTACTTACAGTTTAGAATATCTTAATCCAGTAGTAAAAGCTGTAGGAAGTACTGCAGGCTTCATTACATGTGAATTTTCAAGCGCAAAACCCCTTAGAATTGAATTTAAAGTTGCAAATATAGGCAGAATTCACTTTTACTTGGCTCCACGCGTGGAAAGTTAAAGCATTTAAAGATTAAACAATTCAGGTATTTTGAATTGAGACTTGTAATGAAATATGGTGGAACATCAATTTCTGCCACAAAGGATATTCAAACAATATCTAAACATCTTAATTCATTATCAAAGAATAATCAAATTGTAGTTGTTTGTTCTGCAACTAGTGGAACTACTGATGATCTTATAGAAATTTCACAATCAATAAAAAAAGAAAATAAATCAAAAGCTGAACAATTAGCAGCAAAAATCATCAACAGACATAAACAATTAGCAACACAAACAATCAAAAAATCTGATTTAAGAAAAAAATTACTTGAAAAATTTGATCAAGATTTTACAGAACTTGTTGCATTAATTGATGGAATGGTGTTACTAGGTGAAGTTACACCAAGAACAATGGATTATCTTTTTTCGTTCGGAGAGAGATTATCAATAAAATTAATTTCATCAGCCATTAATGATTCAGGAAAAAAATCAATACCTCTTACTGGAAAAGAAGTAGGAATTGTAACTGATTCTAATTTCGGTGAATCAAAACCACTTATTGACACAACTAGATTAAGAGTATCAAAAACAGTAGATGCATTATTTTCAAAGAAAACTATTCCTGTAGTTGGAGGATTTGTTGGTGCTGATCAACATGGACATGTTACTACTTTTGGTAGAGGTGGTTCTGATTATTCTGCAACAATAATTGGATCTTGCATTAAAGCAGATGAAATTTGGTTAATGAGTGATGTAGATGGATTAATGACTGCAGATCCTAAAATTGTCAAAAATGCAAAATTACTCAAAGAAGTATCATATGTTGAAGCAATTGAAATGGCTTTGTTTGGTGCAAAACAAATACATCCACGAACATTTGAACCTCTACTCACAAAGAAAATACCAATGAAAATTCGAAGTTCATTTAACATAAAAAATGAAGGAACACTTGTATCTGCATCTACATCAAAAGCTGCAAAAAATACTGTAAAGTGCGTAAGTAATGTACGAAATAATGGATTAATCGATATTAGAGGCGGAAGCATGGTTGGAAATCCTGGAACCGCAGCAAAAATATTTGAAACATTAGCAAAAGCTGGAATCAATGTAATGATGATTTCACAAAATCCATCAGAATCAAGTATAACAATCGTTGTAAAAAATACTGATCTAGATAAAGCAACAAGTTGTTTGGAGATGGAATTATTGGGAAAAATCATCAAAAAATTAGAAGTTACTACAGATGTAGCAATTATTGCATTAATTGGTTCAGGTATGCGAGGTACAGTTGGTGTTGCATCAAAAGTTTTCACTGCAATTCAGAAAAATAAAGTCAATGTATCTATGATTACTCAAGGTTCATCTGAACTTAATCTTGCATTTGTTGTCAAAAATTCTGATACAAATACTGCAGTACGTGCTATACATAATGCATTTACATTAGATAAAATTAACTAAGACAAAATAATTTAAAGGAATAATTTCAATTAACCTCATTGAAAAAATCCATCGGTATTGTAATTATTATAATTTTTGTAGCTAGTATAATCTCAATCTCTTCTATATCTGATCAATTTGTTGATGCAGGCTCTAGAAAAAAAATCCATTTCACACAAACAATTACATCCTCTCAAGATCCAGGTCAAGGACACCAAAATCATCAACTAGCATTGATTTTATCTCCAAATGAAGGAACTCTTTATGATGGCTCTATGACATTTACCTCAAGTGAATCTGTTCAGATAGTTGTTTTACATGAAATAAATTCACAAGATGCAAAAGGACAACCTACATGGACAGTTGATGGAAATACAATTTACGGATTATCTTTAATTGATTTAAAAGAAAAATCAGGTTCTTTTGAATTTACAGGTTCTGCACTAGCATTGCATTCTACAAATTCAGAAAAATTCACCTCTACTGTCAGTGTTGATGGTTGGATACGTGGTCAGCCAACTGAAGTAATTATGCAAAAAATTGAGTTGGAAAAAGAAGAATCATCATCATTACTTTCTAGAACAAATGTTCCAGCTACAATTCCAATGCATAAGGGAATCTATGGAGGAAATCAAGTTCTTTACATTATTACAGATGGAAGTGATGAAGATTATACAAAAATCCTAACAGAAAAACAGGGATGGAATGTTGAACTTGCAACATCTATTTCTAAAGTACCCGAAGAAGCACTTGAACAATTATTTATTTTCAAAAATGGAATTAAAGGGGATGGAATCTATGGATTCCAAGATGAAGTATTTTCTAGTACACCATCACAAGAATCAGAATATAGTGCATTAAATTCTGTCATTGAAGTAACATGGAAGCAAGGACAAAAAGAAATTGTATTTGAATCATCTGATGATATTATCACTGCAAAAGAAAATGGTAGAATTGAATTTAATGAAACAGGCATTGTTCTTAATACTCCCCAAATTGTTTGGCCAGAAGGTCAGATGACAGTTAGAGACGATAAAGAAATAACTGATCAAATGTCCTATGGAGGAGGCCAAATTACTGAGATAAATGAAGAAGAACTAAGTGTAACTTTTGTAGCCCATAGAGGTTGGGGACCTGATGGAAGAACGATATACTATATTGTAACTGATGCAACTCCTTCAGGACCTGCAGAAACAATGGGTGTAGTTTCATCTCCTAGTTCTGCAAATCTAATAATTAATTCAGGTGCAGTGGATCTTTTCCAATTCAAAAATGGAATTAAGGGTTCAGGACCATTAGGATTCCAACCAGGAATTGCAGGAGCTTCACAATATGATGAAAACTATAGTCCTATGTGGAGAATATATCTAGTTGAATGGAATGATGAAGAATCTGCAAAAATTCTTGAGACAAAATCTGATATTGATTCATTTCGTACAGATGATTTACTATCTGTAAGTATTGCACGACCAACTAATAGTGATCATATAGTAAATTGCCCATTTATAGATCCATTTCAATAATGATCTCACTAAACGGATAAATTGCTTAAAAAAAAATTATTTTCAAATTGACTGGTAAACTCTACATTGTTGGTGTTGGTCCTGGGCATCATGATCACATGACATTTCGAGCTAAAGAAGTAATTACTGAAAGTGATACAATTGTCGGATATGAAACTTATGTGAATTTAGTTCAAGATCTAATAGGCGGTAAAACTATTCATCGTTATGCTATGACACAAGAAGTTGAAAGAGCCCATCAATGTATTGATCTTGCAAAATCAGGAAAAATTGTTTCATTAGTATCTAGTGGAGATCCTGGAATTTATGGAATGGCTGGATTAATTTATGAAACACTTGCAGCCACAGGTTGGGACCCTTCTGATGATTTGAAAGTAGAAATTATTCCTGGTGTATCTGCTTTGAATTCATGTGCCTCAATTGTTGGTTCACCTCTAATGGCTGATTTTGCTGTTGTTAGTATGAGTGATCTTATGGTGCCGTGGGAAATAATTCAAAAACGTGTAGAATCAGCTGCACAAGGAGATTTTGTAATTGTAATTTATAATCCCAAAAGTCAGAAAAGAATTCATCAATTACAGGATACTCAAAAAATTCTACTCAAATATAGAAAATCTACTACACCTGTTGCAATAATTAAAAGTGCTTATAGAGAATCTGAAACAATTGTTATGACTGATTTAGAAAATTTACTTAATTTTGATGAAGAGTTAGGTATGACTAGTACTGTAATTATTGGTAATTCATCAACATACACTTACAAGGATTTAATGATTAATCCACGAGGATACAAATCAAAATATAATTTACAAGAACAAACTAATCCTAATCTCAAAGTTTAGAAACTTTTCTTTATTGCTTCAGATATTTCTTCACTAAGATTTAATTTTTCTCTAATTGGAGAAATTACTTTAACGAGATACTCACCAACGGCTTGTTTTAAATCTCCTGGATGTAATTTATTTTCTGCAAAATCTATTTCTAATTCATTATACTTAGAATATGATACATTTCCACCATATTTTTCTGGCCTTTCAATATTCATTTCATTAAATTCATGAAAAATTACAGTTTTTGCAATTTCTAATAATGGATTGCTTTCAATATTTTTTTCTTCACACCATGATTTACTAATTTTTTTCTTTATTTCATTATCTGTATTGTGAATAAATATGCCTGAATTTGGATCTGATTTACTCATTTTTCCTAATGCTTGAGAATTATCAGAATCTACTGGCTTTGAAAGTCCTGGTAATAGTTTGTGATGAACAGAGACTGGAACTTTCCATTTCATTTTGGGAAAAATTTCTCTTACTAACATGTGTATTTTTCTTTGATCCATTCCTGCATGAGCAATATCTATATCTAAAGAATGAATATCAACTGCTTGCATTGCTGGATAAAGTAATTTAGCTACATCAATTTTGTTATCTTCTTCAGAACGACCCATTATTGTTAATGTTCTCATTGTTCTAGCAATTGACATATGTTTTGTAAATTTTACAAGCTCAGACCAGTATTCTGTTTTTTCTTCATATAATTTAGATCCTAAAATTATTTCTGCATTTGGACATACTAACTTGAAAGCATCTTGATAATATTTTGAAACTTTAGAGATTGTTTCCCAGTCTCCTCCTAATTTATCATTAATTAGAGTGTGCCAATCTGCAAGAAAAATTTTACAATTAACTCCTGCTTTTACAAAATCATTTATTTTAAAACCAGTGCTGATTAAACTACCTAAATGTAAAAAACCAGAAATTTCTAAACCAATGTAATGATTTGGTGAAGAATTTGTTTTAAATAATTCAATTAATTCTTCACGTGTTACAATTTCTTCTGTTGGAGGCTTTTCAATTAAATTCACTTTTTCAATAATATCCAAATCAAAACAACTTTTGAATAGTAAACGTATAAAGTTATTCAAAAATATTATTAATTTTGAAACCTATGAATATCTGTTATTTCTCTAATGATTATGACTTTAGAAGAAGGATTAGAATTAATTGAAAATTACAAGAAAGGACTCCATAAATTTTTAGATTTGTTACCTGAACAATCAGTTCAATTAGGTAGTGAAATGATCCAAACTTTAACACTGAGTTCAAAAAATGAAATTAAAAATCTAGAAGCAATAGAAAAAGCTCTCAAGCATCAATCAAATAATTAACTAGATGATTTTCTAAATTCTTATTTACAGTTTTTCTTATGTTTTCTTAATTCATCTTGAGTATCAAATTCAGTTCCACAAGCTCGACATTTCTCTTTTTTCTTATTATGTGCTTTTTCTTGATGTTTCTTTAACCTATCAGAATCTGAAAGAACTGTTCCACATTTTTTACATTTTAATTCGTTTTTACTAGATCCAAATAATCCCACATTGAAAGTATTTCATACTAGAAGAATAGCTTTTTGGTAGAATTTGTAAAATTAATGCCAAAAATATTGATAATTCTATATTTCTGATTCTTCTAGACTCTTTCTAGGTTTTATACTAAGATAAAATCCGTGTGAAGTAATAATAAAAGCTGCAAGAAATACTTTGGTTGCAAAAACTAAATTCCACGGCCTCTCTGGATCTGGATAGGCAACTGATAATTTATCAATATCTGGAACTATTCCATTAATTACTCCTGCAGTAATTTGTGCATTTAACACTGTGAAATTGTATAATACTTCATAAAGACAAATTATTGAAAATCCTAACAACATTAACTGAAGTAATGCCATTCGTGTTCCAACAATTTTGTTACCTGCTGTTCTTTTCCAACCAATTCTAGTAACACAATACCATCCAATTATTGTAGAAAAAAATATCCATGTTGTTACTCTGGCAAAATTTTCAAAAGGGATTGTTGTATTGTGAATTGCTTCACCCATAACATAAGTTCCATTTTCTAACCACTCTATCATGGTTACATATACTCCAAAAATTAATGAAGATGCCATAATAAATCCACAAACATAAAAAATGTATAGATAAACTTTGTAACCTGAATCTCTTTTTTCAAGATGACGTGGTTTCATAATGCCGTTTGCCAAATTTTGAAATATAAAAATTCATGTATCGTCAACGAGATTTATAGACTAGTTATAGACAGAATTACTATTGAAAATTGCAATTAATGTTCCTCTAGTAGGCAAAGAAGAGATTTCAGCCGTTACTTCTATTCTTAGAAAAGGTGCTTTGACCTCTGCTGCTAGTCAGGGAGGAAAACACGTTCAAATTTTTGAAAAATCTGTTGCATCTTTTGTAAAATCAAAATATGCTGTAGCCGTAAATTCTGGTACTGCAGCTCTTCAGGCTGCTCTTTATGCATTAGATATTAAACCTGGAGATGAAGTTTTAGTTCCATCATTTACTTTTGTTGCTACTGCAAATGCAGTTGTATCAACTGGAGCAAAACCAATTTTTGTTGATATTCTTAAAGAAAATTTTACCATAGATCCAGATGAC
>Ga0233439_10005235_pt1 | contig 12151 bp, 9 predicted proteins | sample SI_123_September_6_FD_182713 | JGI IMG/M metagenome (GOLD analysis project Ga0233439, IMG submission 182713) | Seawater microbial communities from Saanich Inlet, British Columbia, Canada - SI_123_September2016_100_MG | ecosystem: Environmental > Aquatic > Marine > Inlet | place: Canada: British... | reverse complement strand
TATAAACTAGATTTGGCTGAAAAAGGGAACTACAAATTACAACAGAAATTTGCAGATACTGTTATGGAAGCAGCGGAGGCATTTAAAACTGGGGAGGGAAACGCCACTGATAAAAAATTCACACCAACAAACGTTCAAGAATATATTAAAGATATTTTCGGTCAATGGATGAAACTTATATGTGATTCATTAAGCAATCCATATACAGATTTTTTTAACAAGGAATACGCTACAAACAGCAATACTGAGTGGATTGATGATAAGAATCCATTTGATGAAATTATTAAATACGACCTTTATCATTGGGGTTTAACCAGGTTGTTTTTCCCAGCACATATTAAAATAGATGAAAAAATTCAAAATTACGAGTATCTCCCAGAAGGGCCTAAACCCCCTCTTAAATATATTCAAACAAATGACCTTGAATGGGTATATGATAGTAAATTAAACAGAGTTGGAAGTAGTAGCGAGCAACCACCGCTTATAATGAAAGATGAGAATGGAGAAGATAAAGAGATGGACCCATCCGATATACCTTGGAAGGATTTATCACCTGAAAATATAGCGGAACTTAAAAGTTTTGGTGTTACTCAGCCAACTGGGAATACAACTGCAACCACAGCCACAACCATAACAACAAACTCCAATGGATTTAAAAATACTAAATTTAAAAATAAGGAACGTAAAAACAAAGAAGGATTCCAATCAACACCAACAGAACAATTGACAGCACCACATACAATCATAACAAAACCTCCATACCAGAGTAGTAATAAATTAATATCAATTTGGAGAAATAAAAATAAAGTCCATTATGAGAATGAGGATTATTATCCTGTTGGGACTCTAGTAATACAAAATAATTTAATCGAACCAGATGGTCTTTATTCAACATCTGTAATTGAAAATGGGACTACAGTAGATACAAAAAAATATAGAGATACAATAGGTAAAAGTGGTATTAATAAGAACATAGTAACTGATAATGATACCAGCTTTGATGGTTATGGAGAGTCACTACCAGGATTTTCATTTAGAGGTCCAAAAACGGAAACTATTCTAGTAACAGGTGATGTTCAAGAGCCAAAGGGATATGAACTTCTTGTTGATAATAACAATACATTTGAGAGAAATAATGTATCTATTTACAGACCAATATGTGCAGACCCACTTGAATATGATTCAGTAGGAGACATAGCAGTCCAGGGATTTGGTGATAATAGTAAGCCAGAAGCCTTTAATTATAGATGTCTACCTAAGAAATGTCTTGAAAAAATAAACACAAATGATGAAAATAGCGAGTGCCTTACTTTTAAGGGTAAAAAATCCCTTAAAACTATGGTTACAAACCCAATTACCGAAGATGTTCGTATAGGTGATATAGGTAAAAACGGCTATAATTTTTTTAGATATGATGCAAATGAATGTAAGGAAGGGGAAGATAGCAAGCCTTTATATAGAATTAAAGATGGGTGTCTTAATAATTCATCTGGAAAAAAACCAAATACTCGATTTGGAAGAATAGGGCTTGGATGGCATGGACGTCCTTATAGAGACCCTAAATATAGTATATTTAGTTATTTGAGTCAATTCCCTGAAGCAATTATCACATCTAGACCAACAGGCTACAAATATTATATTATTCATACTGAACTATTTAATAACAATACTGATCCGCTTGCACTTTACAAAACAAGTGCTAAGAATCTTTATTATATATTGGCATACAATTTTCAAACAAATAATTATGACCGATGCTATTCTGCTAGAGGTAAGGATGAAGAGAAATTAATGACTACTAGAATCAAAAGCGAAGATGAATGCTACTGGATTATTGAATACGCGCGAAATAATAATACTGGGCAAATAAAAGACCCACCAGAAATAAGATTAATATCTAAGAAAACAGGTAAATACTTTTTACATAAAAGAAGAGAAGATTTAAGAAGAACAGTTGGATTTGAAGATTTGCCTGAGAAGCAAGTTGTTTTAGATGATTATCTAGAAGTATTGGGTAATAATGACAAGAGTGGGGCCATAGAAGTGAACCCAGAGGAAGGGCTATTAAGAGATGATTACGATGGAACATTATTTGTTAATATTAAATCAGCATTTGGAACAGATATATCAACTGCATTGGATGTAGATGTAGATAAATCATCAACAGAAGTGAAGATAGATAAGTTAAATAAATATCCAGATGGTAGTAGCATACCTAGACTTAATAATAAATTTTATAATGAACCAAAAAATAAACATCCAACACATAGGATATATCCTCACCCTGATAGAGGAAATAAATAATTTTTATCAAAATACAGAATTATCAAACTATAGAATTATTAAAATACAGAAACATATATTAGTAATTTATTGACCAGGTAAAGAGGATGCTGCATCTCCTAATACTGAACCATATTCACTCCATTGTGTATTAGTATAAGGGACAAGCGATATATTATCTGTTAAATGTTTAATATCGTTAATTTTTTCTTCAAGTTCAGCATTTGATGGTCCCTTACTTAACTCATGCATTTGAGCAATTTCATCAATCTTGGCATCTCTTTTAATACCAAAGCAATTTACAGCAAGTAATTTATTTTTATTATAACCTCCACCCTGTATTGTATAATCTTTACCATCATATTTGCTATTCCAGGTTTTTCCACAAGCATCTCTACCACTATTTTGGCTCTTAATTTTGTCAAATGTGGATTTTTGGACGGGGAAATGAGCGTATTTATAAGGGTCAGAATCGTCACTTGTATCACTTTTAACCCAACCTAAATTGCACCAATTTGCACCATTTTCTGCGGCATCCACTAATTGTTCATATGTTGCTAATTCACTATTTTGCGACTTACATACGGCTTCTGCGTCATCATACGTCCATATATTTCTATTTGAGGAATATACTTCATCCTGTGAAGGAGGAATAGGAGGTGAAACGGTTATAGGAGGGACCGTGTATTCAGGTAGTATTGTAGGTTGTGTAAGTGGTGGTTTGGCAATACCTTGACAAAAACCAAAGTCCGAACAAACTCTGGCTCCATTACAATCACAGTCAGTATCACACATACCAGGACCTATTTCATTATCTAGTTCATTAACTATGTGGGATTCACTAATGCAATCAGGGGGAGTATTACCACCACCACCACCACCACCACCACCACCATCATCTTTCTTCTTTATAACAAGAAAATATATAGCCAAGACACCACCTGCTAATAAGGCAATAACAAAAATTCCAATTAAGAAATTACGCATTTTTTTTTTATTAACGAGACCGGTTTTTTTTGTAACTCCTATTTTGCCAATAGTTGTATTTTTATTTGTAGTTTTGTTTTTGAAATCGGGTATTGTCTCATTTGATTTCATACTAAATAAACCTTTTTTTGCCTTTGTTTTATTTATCTCATTTGAATTTTTAGTGTCTTTTTTTTTAAAAAAATCCATATTGCTTGAATTATACTATATTATATTATATTATATTATATTATATTATATTATATTATATATAATAATATAATATTTTATAAATCCATAATATTAAATATAAAAATTTAAATAAATGAAAAATTAAAAACCTATTAAAAACGTTATTCAACTAATTGGTAAAAGAGCATATAAACACGGGGTGTAATTAAGTCATCCTGGAGTTTGCTAATATTTTCATCATTATAAACAAACCAATCATTACTAGCATTTTTACGAATATTATTTCTACAGAAGGAATAATAATGACCACTGTCTATATTTCCTATATGATTTACAACGCCATATAATCTATAGATATTCTTGATATTTTTATCAAATAATTTATAATTACTCATATCCAGAATTTCTGGGACTTCTATCATTTTATTATTTTTTACATAATCTCTAACTCTTGGATTATATTCAAATCTTTTAATATTTATTGTTAGTGTTTTAGGAGCATTAAACATTCTGTATTGCTTATAATTCTTTTCTTTATTTTGGCAACCATCACATTTCCATTGTGATTCATCGCCGAATATTTCTTTACCAAAATGATGATCTAGGCAATCAATCAATGTTAAATTTTGATTTTTATTAGTTAAACTTGGAATAGGAACTATTAAACTATTCGATGGATCATAATTAAGTGAATAGTAATCACATTTATTACATTTGGTAATACAGATTATTTGAAAATAGAATTCTTTAATAAGCCAACTACTCTTCTTGTTATAGAATCTTTTGAATTCTGCTTCTGCTTTATAATATATCTTATTTGCACTAGACGCACCGCATTCCTCTAACGACCCGAATTTTGTTGGTATTTCTTCATCTGATGTTTTTGACTCATGAAGAATATCTAGTAAAAATGTATAAAACTCCTGTGCGTCGTTTTGCATTCCTGAAAACAAGTTATCAAACCCGTTATTATCAGCAACGCTCTTGCTAGCCATAATAAAATTTAATGGCTCCAATGTTTTATCCTCATATTTATTAAGTTCAATCAATAGTTTTTTGAAATTGTAGTATATATTTATATTTTTAATTTTGTCAATTGTTAGACCAGCCTCTTTAAGTTCTGGAACATTATCTAACTCATCATCGGAGTGTTTTTCTATAAGTTTATATGTTTCAATATCTTTTATATGTTCGCCCCTATCTGTTAAACCTTGAAGAATTGAAACAGTAGAATTTAAACATTGAAGAACAGCATTAATGTAACACGTATTTCCGTAGTTTCTAAGACCACAATAAATATTTGTCTGATTATCGGATGACATTTTTTATCTTTTAAATTTCTTAGCCTACCAGCCCTTCAAGCCGTTTAGATAAAATTAAAAATTATGTTTTAAATGAACTTTATAATAATATTTTTAATTTATGCTGCTTATACTACTTATGTTGATTATGTTGATTATGTTGATTATGTTGATTATGTTGTTTATATGATGTTTAAATTCAATTTTAAAAAAAAATATATAAGTATTTTTATTTTGAAAAACAGCTGTATTTTCAATAATTATTGCACATGATATTAATATTAATATTAATATTAATATTTATGTTTATGTTTATATGATTGCACATACCCTTATTGTGTGATTTCCAACATTTGGCGTTCGAATTGCTCATCTGGGAATAGCTTTTCGTCAATTATCAATCTGGCAAGCACCTTTTGCATTTCATGATTTCGGTTAAAATTGATTAGTTGAACATCATTCCGGCAACACGCCTTCCATATTTCTTCATTAGAGTGAAGGTCAATACCCATATAAATAGATGCTTCTGAATTTTGAGTGACTGCTGCCATCACAATTTCAGAGTCTTCCCTGAGAAAAGTAGCTGCGTGCTTGAGTCCGAGCCCATTTTGTGTTACAAGCCTCATTATGAATGTCCTAGAATGTTGTAGGTATTCATTACCAAACATAAGTGCTTCAGGTTCAATAATACAATTTATTAGAATACCTTCTGTTTCCTCATCAGTGAGGCGTTCTCCTTCTATACTAGTAGTAGGCTTCTTGCTTTGCGGAGTCATCCTCCTCGATGGCTTCTTTCCAACAGTTGTGGTCCTAATCGGTGTAGGGGTAAAAACCGTACTACTTCTTGTTGCAACCATTGCGTTCTGTTTTTTCTATTATCTAATAAAAAAATCAATTTTTTATAAAATAATATCCCCTAATAATAATTCTGGCTATTTTTAACTACTAAACTGCTAATATACTGTATTTTAAATTGCATAAGTGAAAAAATAAAATAACATATAACATATAACATATAACATATAACATATAACATATAACATATAACAAACAATACATAACAAATAAACAATCATAAACAACTATTTATTGTGTGCATAACTACACTTGATTATTTGATATCCCATTTTGGAGTTCTGCAGGCATTCATACATATAATTAGTGTCGTGTTTGTTATGAAAATTTATAAACATAAAATCTTTACTGACTCCTGTGCTTTTCTTCTTAGGAATATGTAATTTATATTTTATTTTATGTGTTTCTATACCTATATTCAAATTATATAACCAGTCATGAACATAATCATCGTTCACATCTTCAACAATATTTAATACTTTAATAGAAAAGTTATCACGAGTATCTTTATTATGTGCGTTCTTTTCATTTCTATTATATTGTTGATTCCCTTCAGTATTGTCTATTTTCCCCCTTTTACTTGAAATTACAAATTTACCTATGGTTTTTTTATTATTGTGACCATTCTCATTTTTTTTTTCATTATTAGTATTGTCACCATAACTATTTGTATTTGTTGTATCACCTGTCTTAAATTTGGGAATGAAAGCACCCATATTCTGATTAAATACTTTCTTTCTCTCGCTTTCCTTTTGAGAAGTATTAACAATAGTAGATTGTTCGATTATATTTTTATTTAATTTTGATGATGATGAATTAGTCCCGATTGATTGTTTCATAAAATCCATATTTTTTGATGATAACATATTATTAGTGTGTACCTCCTCTACCTTAAGTCCGTTGTTTTTATCTTCCTCCAATTTTTGAATAAATGCCTGGCTCTTACTACTTAGTAGCATTTCGGGGTTATATTCCATAAAAACATCTTCAGTTTGCAATGGCTTACACTTGGAATTATCCACAAACGGTTTCCACTTTAATCTTTCTTTAACATTTTCAACTTGTTTTCTAGTTAAATCGCCTTTTTTAAATAATTTATATTTAATAAGTCTTTTAACCTTTTTATTCCTCGCGATGTCAGTATAGAATTCCTCGACAATTTTAAAGTCATATTCATAATATTCTGTATGCGATTCTAGTTTAAATAAATCCTTATTATTAAAATCATATGTAAAAGACCCATCAATGGGTTGTAGAGTCGCCTCCATTATTTGTCTTAAACAACAGTATGTGTCTTAAATATATAATACCTATATACTTACAACATTCATATTATTATTAAATTTAAGACGTATCAGTATGTGGTGTTATATGCTGTAATAAGATAAGATATGGTAAAATAAATAGTAAGATAAGATATGGTAAGATAAATAGTAAGATAAATAGTAAAAAAAATTGAAATTGAAATTGAAATCAAATGTGAGAAATATCAGAGCAAGAGAAAGCAAGAAAAAACAAAGCAATAGGCGAAAAACAATCACAATGAGTGATGATGGTTCACAAAATAAGTGTTTGCTTAGTGAGAATGCAACTTGTGGAGGTTGTGGAACTTGTAGTAGTGATTACAATGTTTTGCTTACATACTTAGATTATTATATGGTCCGGACAAAACCAGACTCGGAATTAGAAGAATATGATGTTGAGCAAGACATTCAAAATTTTCATTATGAAATAACACCAAATGATGACGAATTTAAAAACGATATAATTACTACGATAGGATGTGACATTAATTTATTTCTGGCGTTTATTTCTGTATTTGATAGCCAACAACTCCGAGACTACAGAGACTCGCATGGACATACATTAAATCAAGTAATTTATATGAATAATTATCATATACCTATGGAAACAAAGGAACTTGCGGGACATATGCTGTCTCATAAGGTATTAAATACATACATTGACAGAGGGGGTATCTAATATCTTAAATGCTAACTGATGGTACTTAATTCAAAAAAAAACTTGTTTTTTTTTATTAAAAATTATTAATTTTTATTTTCTCATATTATTCTCAAAGTTATTTTTAATTATTTCTATAACTATTCGCATTTCCCTATAATTTGAGTAGTGAATTTGTTTACCCTGGAGAAGTTGATTGGCAGCCTTATCTAAAGCATCACGTTCAGTGAATTCTTTAAAAACATCAATCTCCTGACTGAAAAGGGTCACATTTGATGGAAAAGAGTTTGACATCTTTTTTGTAAGACTGATAAATATATTATATAAATTAAAATTCAATTTTTTAATTATTCAATCATTTAATCATTCAATCATCTTTTTAAAACTCTCATATGTTATCAAAGTAACCCCAAGTTCTCTTGCCTTTTTGATTTTGCTAGAACCCACATTAAGGTCTTTAGCCACTAAAATATTGGTTTTGGTATTCACATTTGACTGAATTGTTGCACCCATCTCTTGAATTTGCTCTTCCATAGGTTCATCACGGAAACCTGTGCAGACAATAAACACATCTTTAAAAAGCCGCTTTCTCTTACTACTACTACTACTACGCTTACTTGAACTGTTTTGTGGTTCTTTATTTGTGGTTGATGTTGATGTTGAAGCACGTGGTTGATGTTTTGACGGGTCAATATATTTTAAAAAGGGATTTTCAGTCAAAAACTCTTTGAATTTACTTAAACCAGTAATAAATGACTTACTTGTAATTTTTGAATAGCCATCACATTCTTCAATAAGCCCGATTGATAATTTGTTATCCGCAATTTTCATAATATTTGGATATTTATCAACAACTATCTTGAGTTTTTTAAGTGCAAGGCCACTAAAACAATTACTTGCAGCCATTAACTGATGTAATTTTATTGGGCTATCGATAACAGTATGTATTCCTTGGTATATGTTTTGAGCACTTTTTTCCTTAATACCAGGCAATATCATAAAATCGATCTGAGTGCTAGAACATATTACCGCAATAGTATTAAACCCATTATCAACCATTCTAGTAATCAATCCTTCACTTACACCAACAATTTTAAGGATAGAGAAGAAATTCGCAAATTGTTTAATTAACACACTTGTGCTATCGCTTTTATCAACTAATTCAATATTAATACTATCCTTACCAGCATCACTACTAACCCACTGGTATTTACCTTTTCTTTGATCGGGGAAAAAGGCCTTACCATTAGTGCTAGGTGATAAAACATCCATAATATAAGGAATTACATCGCCACTTCTAATCATTTTAAGTTTTGAGCCTATGCCTATTTTATTGTCTTTAATGTATTTAGCGTTAAATCCTGTAGTATAGGTGATTGTATCTCCACCTATTTTGATTGGTTTCAATTTAATCCGTGGAACTAGAATTCCTCTTTTGCTAGGATTCCATTCCACATCAACAACTTCTGTAATTGCGATTTGTTCGTCTAATTGCGATTTGAATGCTACTGCATATTTAGGATTACCGCTCTTGTTTTTCTGATTCGGCCTGCTGTCAGTTATAATAATACCATCTATTTCATAGTCTGATGATGACTTCATTTCTAGTAAAAGTCCAACCAGATAATCACTGTCGAGTTTACTTTTAACTATCTTATGTTCAACGCACTTGAAACCAATCTTTTTAATAGCATTAAACTGGTCTTGAATAGAAACAACAATAGGTTTCTTTTCCTTACCTGTTAGAGAATGATTATAGATTAATTCATAGATTACAAAGTCCATATCTTTAATAATTTGTGGTTTAGGTTCTTTGGCATTAATATTACCTGAAATCAAAGACCTCGCCTTTGGATAGTCACCAGAGTATTTTTTCTGGAATACCGATTTTTTCATAATAAACTCACCTCTAAAAGCAACCTCCTGACCTTTTATTTTATCTAGTATTCCCTTGTTATTCAAACCTAGAAAAGGAATCAAATGGCTGATATCTTGACCTGTTGTTCCATCTCCTCTGGTATATAATTTGATTTGATTTAGGCTTGGAATATTATAGGTTATCATACCTGATAACCCGTCTAATTTATTACTTATAAAATAAGGAGGGTCATATCTGTTTAACCAGGCTGCTAATTCTTTTGTTTGAGGCTTTACCTTATCCATACTTCCCATCCAAAAAGGCAATTTAACTTTGACTACTTGACTCCTAAGCGGAGCACCAATTTGGTCGAGTATTTTATTAGTGGGGTCTCTCTTTTTAATAATATCAGTAATAATGTCATAATCAGTATCAGTTACTAGAGTCTCACCTGTATTATAATAGGCTTTGTTGGCTTTTTTAACAAATGCCTCTAGTTCTTCAAGTGTTGCAGTTTCAGCATAATTTTGGGGATTATTATTAATAGTTCTAAGCCTGGTTTTAGTCAAATTAGATGTCATTGTCTTCAATTCAAAAATCAGAATTAGAATTAGATCAGAATTAAAATTAAAACTAGAATCAAATTAAAATCAGAATATATACTATAATTAATTATAGTAGTTTCTCTAATTATTTAAATTTCTTAATAGTTTAAATAAAATTGTAAAATAATCAATTTTAGTATACACCAGATGAGTAAAAAGGTAATAAAAACAAGCAAAACAAGAAAAACAAGTAAAAAGGGCAACATAAATAAATGGAAAGATGTTTTAGATGAGTGGAAAAACGGCAATCATTTTAAATATCCATCTAGAATTAGAGGTAATTTTCACTGGAATACCAGTGTTTTAAAAAATGGAGGTGATATTAAATACAAAGAAAGTTTCAAAATTAATAAAAAATTGCCTAATAAACAAGATAAAAAAGAATTTCAAGACCATATAAAAAAATCAAAAAATAAATATGTAACCGCCTTTCCTAATTTGAGTGGCGATACAATGCTAGTAGTTCCTATGCCACGTAATGGTAAAAATTATGCTACTTTAAAACATTTTTCAGATAACGCACCTGCAGTCCAGCAAAAAGAATTCTGGAAAAAAGTATCAGACTTAGCACACCAGCAAATGAAAAAACATAAAAGTGTATGGATAAGCACACACGGGTTAGGAGTTTCCTACCTTCACGTTAGGATTTGTAATACTCCAAAATATTATTTTGATAAAGTATTAGGTAAGAGTTAATGTAGAACTTAACGGTGCGTGGTCGAAGGTATTTATGTTGGTATAATGTGGCTCTACTTCGTACGTAGGATTCATTATTTTGAATGAGTCTTTAATAAAGTCTAATAATACTGTCGCATCTACACTTTCTACATTTGATGTAATAATTCTATCTATACGTGTTGGATATTTAGTATGGGGGTGTGAATGTCCTATAGAAGTTACCGGACAGGCATCAATTCCTGTTATTTCTTGTGCTTTCTGTTCTAATATATCTTTTCCTGTAGTAATAGAAACCAAACCGCTGTGTCTGGGTTGTATTTCGACCAAATTAAGGTTATGTATAAAATCCATTTCAGGAATACCATCTGTAATATCAATATTTTTATAAACTTTGTTTAAGAAGACGACCGAACCTTCAAATGCACTATTATATCCTGAACATTCTTTATTAGGTCTATTAAAATCTCCTGAAATAAATATAGGTATATTGTCTTGACTTGTATTTCTTAATATTTCTGCCTTCATATCTTCTATTGTTTTCTTTAAGACTTCTAATTCTATCCTGGCCGATTTAACGTCTATATTACTAGAAACGATACCTAAATGGACTGAAACAACTATAATATTTGTAGTTCCTGGTTTGCTTTTAAAATGTGCAACTAAAAATTTTGCAGGTCTTCTAGGTGTTTCATTAGCAGTATGAGACATACAATCCCATTTTGTTGTGTTATAACAGATTTGAATTGTTTTAAATATGGAATTGTGAGTTGAGGGGAGTACTGGTGTTACATCCTCAGTATTCTTATTATGAACTATAGTATTAAATTTTTTGTTTGTTGTTATTGGTTGTATTGAATCTGTGAATGATTCGCAAAGAACTTCTTGAAGACATAAAAAATCAAATTCATCTATAGAATGGTTAAATGTGTCATTAAGTATTCTTATGTATGCTTCTGCCGCATTGCGTTCCTCTACATTAGCCTTTAAATGGGGTGCAATTACTTTAGTATTTATAGAAGGATTATATCCATAAGGTAGTATATCGGATAGAGTCTTTGAAGGATCTTCCGTACTACTAATAGTAGCTGTTCCTATATTATGTGTCCATATTTTTACTGATGTCACTGGAGCAATTGCTTGTGCATTTGGATTTAATCCTAATTGCGGTTTAAATGGTTGCGCTGTGGGGTTCAGTGGAGTTAGACCTCCTGCATGATGTAATGCGGTTTTGGTTTTGGTTTTGGATTTGGTTTTGGTTTTGGTTTTGGTTTTGGATTTGGTTTTGGTTTTGGATTTGGTTTTGGTTTTGGTTTTGGATTTGGTTTTGGTTTTGGATTTGGTTTTGGATTTGGTTTTGGTTTTGGTTTTAAAACTTTTAAAATTTAATTTAAGTTTTTTTTTAGTTTTACTTCTTGATTTATTTTTTGATTTTATATTGTATTTTTTCTGCA
>Ga0233439_10005234_pt1 | contig 12151 bp, 11 predicted proteins | sample SI_123_September_6_FD_182713 | JGI IMG/M metagenome (GOLD analysis project Ga0233439, IMG submission 182713) | Seawater microbial communities from Saanich Inlet, British Columbia, Canada - SI_123_September2016_100_MG | ecosystem: Environmental > Aquatic > Marine > Inlet | place: Canada: British... | reverse complement strand
CTCTAACGACCTATATTCTAATTTAGGTAAATTCGGGAAATAACTATCAATTGGACCAGTATAAATTATAGTTGGCATTTCTGAACTGCTTACTTTATTTTTATAATAATCTCTCAATTTAAAAAAATCTGTATTTAATGAAACTGTTATATTTGGATTATCCAACATATTTTCAACTAATTTAGTATATCCATCTTCTGGTAATGCTTGATATTTATCTGAAAAATATCTACTATCAAAATTATCACGGATTGGAATTCTTGCTAATACCGAAGCATCTAATTCTTCTGGCATCTTATTCCATTGTTTATATGTATAAGGTTCTATTAATAATTTATATAACTTTTCTCCAACCCTTGATTTCGCCATCTCTTCACTATTAATAATTTCGTCATACTTAATCTGATTAGAAGATAACCATTCTTTCACATCTTCACTGTTTTCTATATTTTCATTACATAATTCATTTATAGTTGTGATATTTACCGGAATTGATACACATTTATTAACTGATTCTACATATGATAATGCTTTATGTTCCCATCTAATCCATTTTGAAAACATATTAACATAATTCCATACTTCTAAATCATTTGTATGAAAAAAATGCGGTCCATACTTTGATATTCTAATATTTGTTGTTTTATCTATATAATCATAACAATTACCTGCTAAATGACTCCTTTTATCAATTACTAACACTTTATTTTTAACTTTACAAGTATCACAATTTACTAACCTTTCTGCTATAGTTGAACCACTTATACCAGCACCAACAACAACATAATCATATTTTGTAATATCTATTTCAGAATTATCCATTTTATTATTTTAATTATTATTTTAATTATTATTTTAATTATTATTTTACTATAAAATTGATTTTTTAAATAATATAAATTAAATTTTACTTTATAGAATTACTTATGTTTATTACTTTCGGAATCTCACAAAAATGTTTCACTCAAAAGAGCTGAATATTATGTCTTTCCCAGTTGAATTAATGGAAATGATTTTACTATTTTGTGGAAAAGATTGGTTTTTTGTTATGTCGATGGTTTGTAGGAAATGGAAATCTATAATCAAAAGATGGCGTAATTTTAATGATTCAAATCAAAAAATGATTACCCCATCTCACGTGATTGTTGATTCTCAAGAACTATGTGAATGGTTTTTAAGTATTAATTATCCTTACCCTGATAAAATATGTCAGATGTCTGCGAGGCATGGGAAGCTTATGGTTCTATATTGGGCATGGGGTTCTGGATATCCGATTGATGACAAAGCTTGTTCTGAAGCCGCTAAAAACGGACATCTCAGTGTATTGGTTTGGCTTCTTAAAAGTAAGTGTTACTTTGACAATGAAGTCTGTTGTCAAGCGGCTGAGAACGGTCACATCCATATTTTAGAATATATTTCAAATCTTTATCAAAATAATTACAATTGGGATAATGATGTTTCAGAATCTGCTGCTGCAGGAGGTCATATTAAAGTTTTAGAATGGTTGTCTGAAAAAAGTTCCGTTTTTGATGATGAAACGATGGACTCTGCAATTGTAAGAGGTCATCTTAATGTAATTCGTTGGTTACATGAGAAAGGTTGCTCTTGGGATATAGGATGTTTTATTACTGCTGCTGACCTCGGAAGAATTGATATCTTGGATTATATCCATCAATCTGGAACTTCTTTAAATGATATTGATATTATCTTTAGGGCGGCTTTAATGGGACATTCAGATACTGTATTCTGGTTGCGTTCAATTGGATGTGACTGGGACGAATCTGTTTGCGAAGCAGCTGCTACAGGTAATCATCTTGAACTACTAAAACGCCTCAGAACTAATGGTTGTCCGTGGAATGAAGAAACATTAGATATGGCAGTATCTGGAAATAATTTTGAATTGGCAAAATGGGCATTTGAAAATGGGTGTTCATTGAGTGATTTTGTTATGACATCTGCTATTTCATCTAATAATATTGAACTTATCAAATGGCTCAGGAGTATTGGATCTCAATGGGATGAGGAAACGGTTGATACCGCTGTTGCGATGGGATATATTGATATATTAGATTATTTGATTAAAAATGGATGTCCTTATGAAAATTTGGACTTTGTCGCAATTGAAAATAACCAATTAGATTGTTTAAAATGGATACACGAAAAGGTTAGAAAATGCGATTCATACTCTTACAATTTTACTAAAAATCTCAGTTTTTTAAATTGGTTGAAAAGTCAAAATATTCCATTTACTAATGATATAGTGTACCGCTCTGTAAAAATGGGTGAATTGAACCGTTTCAAATGGTTTTACGAGAATGGTTTTAAGTTTAATTCCAATATTACTACTATCGCCGGTAAACATAAGAGATTTGATATATTAGAATATGCTTTGAAAAATGGATGCCCTATTAATCAAGAACTTTTAAATGAAGCTTATCGAACTAATAATCTGAATATTATTGAGTTGGTAGTCGAATATGATTGTTTATAGTTTATAGTTTATAGTTTATTGATTATTGATTATTGTTTAATAGTTTATTGATTACAAAAAAACAAATAAAAATTAGTATAGTTATTTTTTTATAAAATTGAATTTTATATTTTAAAATAAAAATTAAGTAAATAATATCTTGTCAATGATAAGAAAACTAATACCTGTAAGATGAAGTTCTTTTTACCAGTTGAATTGTGGATGATTATATTTACTATTTTAGGTAAAGACCATTATTTTATGATTTCTATGGTTTCGCGACAATGGAGAGACATAATTTTTCGCTTACTAAAAGGAGAAAAATTAAAAACTTTTATTGGTTCAGGAGTTCAAAATACTGATATTTTATCTTGGTCAAAAAATAATAATTTTCCAGAAGAACATATTGATATCGCAATTGCTGGAAATGGAAATATTGAAATGTTAAAGTGGTATAAAATGAACTATCCTGAAAAAAAATATTATATTAGACCTATTTTCATATCTGCTGCTAAATACGGAAAACTAAATATAATGATTTACATATCTGAGAATGACCCTTCATATTACAAATATAAAGAATGTTATAATGACCATATTGATGACAACGATTACGATGGATATGATGGATATGATATATATAATGAATATAATTATCCAAGAACGTTAGATTTAGAAGATGACCTATATTATCAAGCTTCTAAAAATGGTAATCTACATATATTAGAATGGTTAATTAACCAAGAATATTCTTATAATAATAATGCTTGTATTGGAGCGGCAGAAGGAGGAAATTTGGAAGTGTTAAAATTTTTAAGAAATTACTATTTTCCATGGAATGAAAATGTTGCTATTTATGCAATTTATAATAATCATTTTGAACTGTTAAAATGGGCTCTCAATAATGGTTGTGAAATAAGTATAGAAAGTTGGAACACGGTATCCAGAATAGGAAATTTTAAAATATTAAAATGGTTATATGACAATAAAATATGTGAAATCTATCCAAATGTTATATATGACGCGTCTATTAATGGTAATTTAGATATTATTAAATGGGCATGTGAAAAAGGAGAACAACTTAGCGATGTTTTAATGGATAATGCTGCTTTTAATGGTCATTTACATATTTTGGAATGGTTATATACAAACAAATGTCCCTGGTTAAAAAGTGTTTGTACTAATGCTGTAATCGGAGGGCACTTTAATATTTTAAAATGGTTGCGAACCAGAGAATATAAATGGAACTCCAAAGTAACTGAACATGCAGCAAGAAGAGGACGTATTGATATACTTGAATGGGCAATTAATAATAGATGTCAAGTGGATACACGAAAACTATGTGATTATACTGCTTTATCCGGTAATTTAGATGCTCTTAAATGGGCTCGTTCCAAAGGTTATCCATGGAATGAATATACTTCTGCTGCTGCTGCTTCATCCGGTAATCTTGAAGTTCTTAAATGGGTTCGGGAAAATGGATGTAAATGGAATAAACATACTTGTTATAATGCAGCATTACGGGAACATAAAGATATTTTAAAATGGTCTTTGAAAAATGGTTGTCCAATTGATTATAAAAAATTTCAATATTTCATTGAAACCCGGTGTCCAATAACTATGAAAAATTGTATTTAAGTATAATGATTATAATGATTATAATGATTATTATTATTTAAGTTTATTCAATAAAAAAATAAAAAACATAATATTTATATAATATTTATATAATATTTATATAATATTTTTTTATTATAAATATGGAATCTTATACAACATTAGTTACTTGTTATTTTCAATTAGGAAAAGCGAAACATAGTCATAATAACTATTTACAATGGATAGACAATTTTTTAAGTAATGTTAAAACTCCTATTATTATCTTTTGTGATTTAGAAAGTGAAGAAATGATAAGAGAAAAAAGAAAACCTTACATAGAACAAACTCATATTATTGTTATCAAATTGGAAGATTTTTATACATCCCGATATCTATCTGTTTTTAGAAATAACTATTTACAAGATTTTGAAAAAGATAAACATTCTGTTGAACTATATATGGTATGGGCGGAAAAAACAGAGTTTCTTAAAAAAGCAATGGAACTAAATATATTTAAAAGTGAATTTTATGTTTGGATAGATATAGGAGCATTTCGTAATAGAGCAGATAAAGGTGATATATCACTTGATTTAATTAAAAATTGGCCTAATCAAGAAAAAATGAAAGCATTACCAAAAGATAAAATAATATTAGGTAGAGCAGGACAATTTCCACCAGATTGTAATCGTCTTATGAATAATGGTTTAACTGTCCAAGAATTTACCAAAGTTATTAGATCTATTGTTGGAACTATTTTCATAATGCACAAAGATATGATTCTGGTATGGTGGAAACTTTATTATTGGATGTTAGAAACTTTTATTAAATATAATAGACCTATACTAAAAGACCAATCTATTATGGCAAATATCGCAGTAGCATTTCCAAAAAAAGTTTTAATTATTGAAAGGATCGCAAATCTTGACCCTTGGTTTTTTATGGAATATGTATTTGCTTAAAATTAATTAAGAAGACGAACTAATATGAACTCTACGAGCAGTATTAACATTTGATGTTTGACGATTTGGATAAGAAAGAGTTAAAACACCATTATAATGGTCTGCACTAACAATATCATCTGTAATAGAATTTGGTAATTTAAAAGTTCTATGAAGACCCACAAACTGATGTTGATAAGTATTATCGTTATCCTCTCTTATAGATTGTTCTACACTAACATCTACTACTCCATTTTCTACATTAATTATAATGCTTTCTAATGGAACTCCTGGTAAAGACATATCTAAATAAATTGTTGATGGGGTTTCTCTACGATTAAATACCCCATTCCTAAGATTATTAATACCTTTTGTAAAGTTTTTTGTGAAAGGTATTTCCTCTTCCAAACAGTCTAACAAGACTAATGGATTTTCTAAAATACGATGTAAAGATGCCATATTATTATTGTTTTTCTTTAAATTAAATTATTTATTTTATTAGTTTTATATTATTGTTATTATTGTTATTAGTTTTCCTTTAAATTGGTTTTTAATTTTTTCTTTAAATAAAATTGATTTTATTTTTCATAATTAGTTATTAATATTAAAAAATTCATTAGAAATATAATTGATTTAATAATTGATTTAATAATTGATTCAATAATTATTAATAGTTAAAAATTCATTAGAAATATAATATATTTCTTCTCAAACATTCAAAAATGTCTCTTAATCACGAAGAACCCGATTATTACTTTGATACAACTAATAATTATAAATTAAAAATTAAAAGTAAAAATGAACAAGAAGAAGATTTAGAATTTATTTTAAATTTAAATTATTTATTTGATAAACGCCTTGTTGGATATTCTACTCAGAAAAGGTTTATTCCAAGTTATAACAGATTTAACTATTTTTATATTAATTTACCATATAAATATAAAAACTTATCTTATTACTTAAATATCAGAAGTTATGCCGAAGAATTTGAAGAAAAGAATGAGGAAATATATAACGGTGATATATTTTATAAATTTCATCTAAATCAGTCAATTCCTATTAAAAATAATGGTGCTTATTCAGATAATAAAATATGTCAATCCACTATTCCAAATAATTATAACAAATCTTTAAAAGAAGAAATTAACAAAGTATTTAACCTATTTTTAGACCCAGTACCAATTGATCTCCCTACTAAGTATAACGCTCCTTTCCATTTAAAGAATTTAATTGATTCAAAACTATTTGATAATCAAATATTAATGTATTCTAAATGTATTGAAAAGGAAAAGAATTATTATAAAAATAAAGAAGAAATCGAAAAAGAACTAAAACCTTTTAAATATGAAAAAAATCAATTCCCTAACAAACAATATTCTTCCGCTAATATTAATGTTTTATCAAGTTCTCACGGGAGTGGTAAAATTTGTGTAGCACTTGCTTTAGCGACACCTTGTTCTGAATTAAACAAGATATCAAATTTAAAAACAAATATAATTACTGTTGAGAATTTGGATATTAAAAAATGGGAGATGTCTATTAAAAAACATTATTCTGGAAAATATTTAGTTGTTAAAACTGTCACAGATTTAAAAAGATTAATAAAAAATCCATTAAATAAAAGTGATAAATATTATTTAGATGATAAAAACTTTTCAAGATTAATCAAAGAATATCAATATACTCAAAACCCAACAAATCGATTATGTTATAAGACAAAATTTAAAGAAACTAAAGTCGCATTATATCTTGCTAAACAAGACAAGATTGATATTGATATATTTAATCAATATGACTTAATTTTAATAACAAATAAATTATATTTAACACTGGCAAACTATATTGCTAACCAAGATTTAATAGTTTCAAGATTATTTGTTTCGGGAATTAGAAATATAGAATATTATTTAACCCAAATAAAAGCATCTACTTATTATTATATTGAATCTGACAGAAAATCACTACTATTTCCATATGGAACTGAAGGTTGTTACCTTGATGAAGATGGTAATCCAATTATTAATCTTTCTATTAAACCTTTAATAACAATTTATAATTGTTACCAAAATTCAGATTACATATTTGATAATTATATTGTGCAAACATTTTGTAAAATTTCAGAGTCTATCAAAAATAAACTGCTTTATTTTAATAAAGATAGTCCTTCTTTAAAGAAATTTAAAAAAGAATGGGAAAATATCTTTATATTTTCAGAACACTCAAATCTATATAATTTCAAAAGAATTATATCTAATAACGCACTCTATAATGAGTATGACATTAGTCTAATAAAAAAACAAATATCAGATGAAGTTATTGAATATATTAATAACGGAAATATAGAAAAAGCAATTGAAAAAATGGATATTATTAAAATGAAATTAGATGATATTATTAAAAAATCTACAAATAATATTATTTCTAAAATTTTAGTAATAAATGATAAAATAGAAGAAATTAATTCTGATAGAGAAAATATACCTAATAATGAAGAAGAAATTATTAAATTAGAAAAAACAAAATCTGAATTAAATACTAAATGTCGCGATTTAGATAATAGACTTCATAATATTAATGAATGCCCAGTTTGTATTTGTGATATTGAAAATAAAGTTGTTTTAGATTGTTGTAAAAATGTAATGTGTTTTTCCTGTATTATAACTTCATTATTAAGTAGAGTTAATTGTCCTATATGTCGTAAAGAAATTAATGTAAAAGATGATTTAATTTTAATATCTGACGATATTATGATTGAAGAAGAAGAAAAACATATTATTGATTATTTGGATTTTAACTCTGTATTCGGTGAAAGTAATTTAATATCTAAAAATGAAAATTTTGAAAAATTAATTAAACATATTATAACCATTAATCAATCTAAAAATATTAAAACAAAACTTATGATTTGTTATGGTTATGATAATTACAATGATAACAAGAATATAGAAAAAATATTTAATACTTTACTAGATAATAATATAAGATTTGAAAATTGGTATAACGTTTTTTCTGGATACCGACGAAGCACTGAAATTATTAATCAATATACTAAAGAAGATTTAATTGATTGTTTAATTATTTCTAATAAATCAAAGCAATCAAACTATTTGTTTGATACCACTACCGATATTATATTTTATGATAATTCAGTTTATGATGAAATAAAAGATTATACTATTAATATTAGTTCTGGAATGATCCGGAAAAAACCATTAAATGTCTGGCAATTAGATTCAAATAATGAAATTGCTAAATTATAATAATTATTCATTAAATTATCCATTAAATTATTTATTTAAGATAATTTGTTATGTTAAAGTTTATATTATTAAAACAATAAATTTAATTTTTTTATCAAGCATAATATTTTCAATTATTATTTAAAAATAAAACACGCTAAAATATGGCATCATCATTATTAAGTAGTAATAGTAGTAATATTCGTAATCAATATAAAAAAAGTGAAAGAGATGTAATTAATTATTTAAAAAAATTAGAAGCGACGGTTACTATTTTAGAAGATGAAGATGGAACTGTCAAGAATCAAACATTCTTTTATAACAATAAAACACACGATTTAAAGGATTTAATAAATATTGATTCTGATACTATATCTTTAAATGACATAGACCCAATTTTAGAAAATTTAATTACTGAATTCGAAATACCAATAATGTTAGCAATGTTATTTCGTATATTTGCTAATAAAAACGCTGAAATTAAAATTAAAAATATGACTATATTATCTCCTTATCAAATTATTAAAGATAAAGATGACTATCAACATATACTAAATATAGGGATTATTTATTGTGGAATGGGTCACGTTAGTGTTTTAACTATGGATAAAAATAGTAAAAAATTCTTTTTTAGACCAGATGGTGGAAGTAATGGATATGAAAGAGAGGCATATGATAAAAAATATTACATATTAAAACCATCTGAAGATGAAGATTTTAAAGATAGATTATTATCGTTTAATGATATTATGGACCGAATTTTATCATTGGATAATGATGATTTAAATATGTTAATATGTTAATATGTTAATTTCGTATTTTATTAGAAGTTAGTATCTTATTATTATTCTATTATAAATTAAAAGGTTGTATTGGAAAATAATAATTTTATATTATTATAATAAAGATATTGTAAAGATATTGAAAAAGATATTGTAAAGATATTGAAAAAGATATTGAAAAGATATTGAAAAAGATATTGAAAAAGATATTGAAGAGATAATTAAAATATTAATAATGATATTTAAAAATAAACAATTTCTTAGTAAATTTAAAAATGAAATAATATATGTAGTTATACCATTAGTAATCACTAATTATTATTGGCATTTACTGACAGATAAATATATTAATACTGTAGAGAAAAATAATATCAATGATCTTTTAATAAGTTCATTTGCTATAACATCTCCAATTGCTGGATTTATAACGTATGCTACAGATATATTTAGTCCGCAGTCTTTTGGACTACCAATTGATTTTATAATGACAAATTTAGATGCGTTTATGTCATATGTATCTAATTTTTTATATACAGTTGTTTATTTTAAATTAGTAGATAAATTATCAATTGATTTTTTTTATGTAATACTATACTTTATATCTGCAATTTGTATATTTCTTATGATTACATTGTATAGTTACTTCAATGGATTACTAAACAAAAGATTCTTAACAGTTCTTGCCGTTATCGCCTTTAAATATTATCTGGTAAGTATAGTCAAACATCATATTATGAAATTGGAAAAAACTAAGAATATTTATATTGATTCATTAATATATAGTTTGGTATCATCGTTTGCGTATATTATTGCTTACATAATGACATATTGGATTTAAATTGTTGATTTCCAAGGAATCGGTCTATTACTGGTAGATGTTATTTCAATATATTTTTGTAATAATTTTAATTCTTCTTCATCAGATAATCTGACTGGTCTTGTAATGTTTTCTTCTTCTATTAATATATCCGATTTACATTTAGATGGGAGTATTTTACATCCACAACCTTTGTCTGATATATCGATTTTCTTTTTATAGTTAATGGAATGACGGAAACTATCGGATTCTTTACATAATCTACTCTGACAACCAGAACCTATATGAGTCTTATATAATTTAGAAGAGTCTAATACTGATTTAAAACCTTCCATAATACCTAATTTATTTAAATTACATACTAATACCATACCAATTAAAAATGATACCGCCATATAAACATTCTCTATTTTAATATTCATATTCTATTATTTTGATATTTTCTTATAATTTTTAAAGTTTTATTATAATTTACAATTATGTTAGAAGAATTATTCAAATTAGTATAATATAAATAACAAAATATTAAAATAAAAATAATATTAAAATAATTATAATTATAATGGACCCATAATACTATATGTTCCATTTGGTGAATCAGATGGATTATACCAATATAAATCAGACATTGCCATATAATTATTACCAATACGATTTGTTCCAACTAATTGGTCCATTGCTCCAGGTGGTGGATTAGCACTTGCTAAAAGGTTTTTAACATAATTTGTAGATGTTGCTGGTGTAGGAGTATTTGCCCATGGTTTTGTAGATTGAGGACCTCCAAAAATACCACCATTTGGTAAAGATTGTTGCATCATCTGATTTGGACCATTGGAACGTTTATAATCTTCTACATTTGAAGGTGAAACAACCTGATAATGATTATTAACATTAACCGTTTTTTTATGATAAGGACACCACTTAATATTACCACATTCTCTATCTTTAGATAATGGTTGAGACATATTTATTATTAATATCTATTATTTATTATTTTCTTTTACTTTTATCTGAGATTAAAGTGTAATATATTGTTGTAATTATATAATAATATATATTAATATAATAAAATTATAAAATTATAAAATTATAAAATTATAAAATTATAAAATTATAAAATTATAAAATTCTAAATAATACATATTATAAATAATACATATTAATATTAATATTAAAGTTATTAAATTATGTCAAATGTTCCAATCTTCATTAAAAATATATATATTCCTGTCAGATTATTTTTAGAAAACTATCTTGTTAATTTAGCAGATAATAATGATATTTCACAAATTAATGATAAATTATTTGTTGGTAATATATCTACTGCAACTAATAAAGAATTTTTAAAAGAAAATGGTATTACACATATTATTAACATTCTTTCTCAAAGATTTGAACCATATCCAGACGACTTTGAATACTTACATATTTATGCTTATGATACGGTAGATTGGGACTTAACTTATAGTTTTCCTATTACTAATCTATTTATTAAAGATGCTCTTAAAAATGGTGGTAAAGTATATATTCATTGTATGTGTGGTGTTTCCAGAAGTGTTAGTATTTTATTAGCATATTTAATGACAAATACTACAAATTCATTGGAAAGCATATTAAATGATGTTCGGTCTATTAGACCTATTGCGAATCCTAACAAGGCTTTTATGAAGCAATTAGTTGATTTTAGATATAATACTGTTAAAAGTAATCAAAGTAATCAAAATAATCAAAGTAGTCGTAATAATAGTTTTTCTGACCCATTATTACTAAATAGCAGTGAAGACAATTAAACATTTAAACAAATTTTTAAATTATTAAACTATCTAATAAATTATAAAATGAAAAATATAAAACAAGATTATAATAATAAGATTATAATAATAATATAAGATATAAAAACAATAAAAATGACTGACAAACCAAACTATAATCATTCCTTAATCTTTCCAGAAGTAATTAAATCAGAAGCATTCAAGGATTACTGGTATTCTTTACAATTAAAAAAAAATGGTGGTGGTGGTTTTCATAGAAGGAATCCTCATTTGTGTAATGGTGGTTCATCTGTTCCATTTAAACCTTTTGGAACACATATGACTTCCGATAATGAAAAATATATAAATCCTGAAATTTTTAATGGAGAACCACTTGACCCAGAATTAAAAAAAATACATAGAAACCTTATCAAAAAAAAAGAAGAAAATAGAAAAATAATAAATGAATTTCTTATCAATAGTTATAAAGATTTATAAGATTTATAAAAAATTAAATTAAATTAAATTTTTGAATTATTTTTGAATTATTTTTGA
>Ga0233439_10005219_pt1 | contig 12174 bp, 10 predicted proteins | sample SI_123_September_6_FD_182713 | JGI IMG/M metagenome (GOLD analysis project Ga0233439, IMG submission 182713) | Seawater microbial communities from Saanich Inlet, British Columbia, Canada - SI_123_September2016_100_MG | ecosystem: Environmental > Aquatic > Marine > Inlet | place: Canada: British... | reverse complement strand
TAGCAACCGGCGGGCGATATCATATAGTAGTGTTCTTCGAGAGTGGACAACCAAGTAACGATGGACATAGTAGTCAAACTGATTTTCGATATCCTCGCGTTCTCTTCGATCATGGTTTTGGTTGTCGGTGGCTTGGCTGTCATTGCAAGTTTAATGGGCATCTTCAATCTTGCACATGGTGAGTTCGTGCTGTTGGGTGCCTACACGGTTTATTTGTTCCGGGAGTGGGGCCTGCCCGAATGGTCAGGCATGCTGGCCGCGCCATTCGTCGTTGCGGCAGTCGGCTATATCATTGAATTGATCGTCATCAGGCGTCTCTACACCGCGCCCATAATTGCCATGTTGGCAACCTATGCCATCGGTTTGATTATCCGCGAGATTGTTCGTGGTCTGATCGGCGGACAGTACTTTGCCATTGATGAACCGATCGTCGGTTCCTTCGAGGTTATCGGCCTGAATTTTTCAATCTGGCGCACGGTTATTATTTTCGTGGCAATTACGGTGATGGCGGCGTGTTATCTATTTCTGGTACGGACAAGTTTCGGCCTGCAAATCCGAGGTTCATTGGAAAATCCGGCGTTGGCCAGGGCCTCCGGCGTTTCGACGACCCGTTTGTACTCTTTTACCTTCGCCTTTGGTGCTGCCTTGGCCGGACTGGCCGGCGCGCTGATGGTGCCGTTATTTTCATTGTCCGCCGACCTGGGCGTACGTTTCCTGGTTCAGGCGTTCCTTTCCGTTATGCTGGGTGGCATCGGCAGCTTTGAAGGGCCGGTCCTGGGCAGCGCCATCCTGGGTGCCATGGTACCTGGCTTTCAATGGCTGCGGGAAATACCCTACGTTGTGGATTTTGTCAGTCCAGTTTTCGCCGAGGTTCTGGTTTTTGTAACCGCCCTCATTATCGTCAAACTTCGGCCGCAAGGCCTCATTCGCCAAGGGAGATCATAGAATGGCATTTATAAAGAAAGACAAACAACCCGGCGACGGCATGTCCCGTCGTTCGTTCCTTACGGGAACAAGTGCATTGGCCGCAGCTGGTTGGACAGCGGTTGCCGGCGGTTGGGTCTTACGACCGAATTGGGCCCATGCAGCCGGCCCGATCAAGATGGGCATCGCGACCGACATCACCGGTGCGATCGCGCCGAGCGGTAACGCCAATTGGCAAACAGCACAGTTCACGGTCAAGCAGATCAACGATGCCGGCGGCATCCTGGGCCGGCCAATCGAACTGCTACTTGAAGACACGGCCTCCGACCCGGGCAAAGCGGTGAGCAACGTGCGTCGGCTTATTCAAAAGAATAACGTGGATGTTGTCCTTGGCGGCATTACCTCCGCCATGCGCGAAGCCATTAAGAACCCGATCGTGCGCCGGGGCAAAACCCTCTACATCTATCCCCAGCTCTATGAAGGCCAGGAATGTACGCCGCATCTCTATTGCACTGGCCCAACGCCGGCCCAGCAATGCGCGGAATTGCTGCCCTATTTGATCAAGCAGGGCTACAAGCGGTTCGCCATGCCATCGGCCAACTATCGCTGGCCACAGCTGTTGAACAAATGGGCCCGTAAGGTGATCGAGGCCAATGGCGCCGAAGTGGTGTTCGAGGAATATTACCCCCTCGATCAATTGGAATATTCTGCGACAGTTGCCAAGATCATGAAGGAAAAGGTGGATCACGTCTTCAACACCGTAATTCCGCCAGGGCTGCAAGCTTTCACCAAACAACTCTACGAAGCCGGCTATCAGGACACCGGCGGCACCCAGTCTTGCGTCTATTATGACGAAAACTCCGTCAATTACGTGGCGGCGCGCGAACTGGAAGGTACTTACAGTTGCCTGGACTACTACCACACCGTCGACGATGCCTTTAGCCAGAAACTGGTGGCCGATTACAACAAGATGTTCCCGAACACCAAATATCTGTTCACCGCAGGTAGCGCGTCGACGGGTATGTACCGTGGCATCAAGCTCTACGAACAGGCCGTCATCAAGACCAATGGCAATCTGGACCGTGAAGCAGTATCCGCAGCAATGGACAGCGCCTCGATCACGAACGGACCGGGCGGTGCGGCAAGGATGGTGCCAGGCACCGGGCATGCCGCCATGAACATGTACGTTGCGCAATCCAAGGGTGGGAAGTGGAATATCATTTCCAAGGCCGACATGGTCGCCCCGGACGAATGCGGCTAGCAGGTGAGACAGGTAGTCGCGCGGACAACCGCGCGGCTACCGCGCCGCCTGATTTTTATACCTTTTGAATTTATTCCGGTAATCGAAAAATATGTCCGACGCCGCCAATAGTATCCGAAAACCGGCGCGACGGCCCGTGCGTGTCATTCCTATTGTTGAAGTGGTTCTGCTTGTTCTTTTGATTACCGTTCCATTTTTCGTCAGTGATTTTTTGACCATTATCGTGACCCGCATGATCATTCTGGGCATGTTGGCCATCAGTTTCGATCTCTGTTGGGGCTATTCCGGAATTATGACATTCGGTCAGGCGCTGTTCTTCGGCATGTCTGGATACGTCGTGGCGCTGCTGGCCAACAAGGCGGGATTTGTACAGTTATGGGGGGTTATTCCCCTCGGCATGCTGGTCGGGCTGGTGGTTTCCTTCCTGATCGCGTGGTTCCTGTTACTGGGCAAGCACCGACCGGAAATCATCTTTGTCGCCCTGGGCACGTTGACAGCATCCTATGCCGCTGAACGTCTGGTGGCGGGTTGGGAATGGGTCGGTGCCGGCAACGGCATGTCGATCTTTGATTTTCTTTTGATCGGCGATTACGAGCTTGAACCAGGCATTGTGTTCTATTACATCGCTGCCGCTATCCTGGTTATTGTTTATCTGGCCAGCCGGTATCTGGTACGCTCGCAGTTCGGGCTGGTCCTGGCCGGCATGCGCCAGAACGAAGATCGCCTGGCCTTCTTCGGCTACCGGATCCAGGTCTTCAAGGCTTTGGTGTTCTGCTTCGCCGGTATGATCGCCGGACTTTCGGGTGCCCTTTACACCTATCATGAAGGCTTTGTCGGCCCCGGCAGCATGGGCATGGCGTTGTCGACTTATGCGGTACTGTACGGACTTTTTGGCGGTACCGGCACCTTACTCGGCCCCTTAATCGGCGTCGTAGCGATTGAAAGCATCAGCTTCGTACTTTCTGATCTGGACGAAGTAAAAAGTTTCTGGCCGATCATTCTGGGCGTGATCATGTTGATCGTTGTTGCCTACAAACCGACTGGGTTGATGGGCTTTTTTGTCTCCCAGAGAGAACGGATCGGTACTTTCGGTGTCGCCGAAAACAAACGCGGCAAAGCCTCCCGTCAAGTTAAGGGAGGCGATGATGGCACTGCTTGAAGTCCAGGGAGTTGGCAAAGTTTTTGGCCCCTTGCGGGCGCTTGACGGCGTTGATGTTTCGGTTCGCGCCAACACCTTTCACGGCCTGATCGGCCCCAACGGATCAGGCAAGAGCACCTTGTTGAAAGCTATCGCCGGCGATCATTTCGCAACAGAGGGCACGATCAACTTCGACGGCGATGACATTACCATGCTGCGCCCTTTTGAGCGTGCGCGCCTGGGCCTCAGTTTGAAATTTCAGATCACCGCCGTGCTGCCGGAATTGTCACCCTATGACAATCTTCTTCTCGCCTCGCAGGCAGAACGCTCGGTCTGGTCCCTGATCCGTTCAGGTAGCAAGGGCGAATTGCACGATGAAATCATGGACAGCCTGGAGCGCTTCAGCCTGGCGGACAACGCCGACGAACTGGCGGCCAATCTAAGCCATGGCCAGCAGCAATGGCTTGAGATTTCCATGTCCCTGATACGCAAACCGAAAATGCTTCTTCTTGATGAACCAACGGGTGGCATGAGCCCCGAGGAGCGGCGGGCGACAGGTGAATTGTTGCTGCCCATCAAAGCCCATTGCGCGTTGGTTATCGTCGAACATGATCTCGATTTCATCAAGGATATCTGTGATCACCTAACGGTGCTTGATCAAGGTCAGGTACTGGACGACGGCACCGTGAGCGAGATCGAGGCATCCACCAAGGTGCAGGAGGTTTACACGACCCGTGTCTGATGGCGATGAAATTCTCAATGTCCAGGATCTCAGCTCCGGCTACGGCCGCAGCCAGGTGCTGTTCGGTGTCAGCTTGTCCAGTCCCCGCACCGGCGCGGTTGCGATGTTAGGCCGTAATGGCGCCGGCAAGACCACACTGCTGAAAACCCTGATCGGAGAAATCAAGCCAATGGATGGCTTGATAGGGTTTGATCATATCGAGACGCAGAACGAAAATACCGAAAAACGCGTGCGTCGGGGCATGGGTTATGTGCCCCAGGAACAGGCGGTGTTCACGACGCTTACAGTGCGCGAAAACCTTGCCCTTGGCGCTATCTCGCAAAAAGACAAAAGCGGTATCGACATGGTATTGGATTTCTTTCCCAAGCTTGGCGAACGCCTGGAGCAACAGGCAGGCACTCTATCGGGTGGTGAACGCAAAATGCTGGCTATAGGAAGGGCCTTATTGAGTAAGCCCAAGCTGCTTTTGCTGGATGAACCGACAGAGGGCGTCTGGATCGGTGTGATCGAGGAAATCGCCGAGCGGCTGGAGCTGCTGGCCAAGGAAATCTCAATGATTATCGTTGAACAGCATGTTGAACTGGCATTGAGAGTTGCCGATTACGCCTACGTCATGGATCGGGGCGAAATCGCACTGGAAGGCACGTCGGAAAACATCAAGGACGACCCCCAACTGCTGCGCTATCTCGCGCCGTAGGATTGAAACACAGTGGAGGCAGAAAATGGCCGTACAAGTCCCTACCCCGGAACAAATTTTGGATCTTGCTGATGACATAGGTCTGGACCTGACTGATGCAGACGTCCAATCTTATATCGATTTATTGAGAGGCACGGTCGACGCTTACAACGTCGTTGATGCCATGCCGGACAACCTGCCGCAGGTGCATTATCCGCGCACACCAGGCTATCGCCCCCGTGCAGAAGAAAACCCCTACAATGCCTGGTACGTCAAGACCGAGGTGAAGGGTGCTTCACGCGGCAGGCTGAAGGGCAAGACCGTCGTCCTGAAGGATAACGTGATGCTGGCCGGTGTGCCTATGATGAACGGTGCCGCGACCCTCGAAGGCTATGTGCCGGAGATCGATGCCACCGTCGCGACGCGCCTGCTCGATGCCGGCGCAACCATCGTCGGCAAAGCCCATTGCGAGAATTTTTGCCTCTCGGGCGGCAGTCATACCAACGCCACGGGCCCGGTTCATAATCCCCACAAGATGGGTTATTCGGCAGGTGGTTCATCGTCTGGCAGCGCGGCGCTGTTGGCGGCGGGCGAGGTCGACATGGCGATTGGCGGCGATCAAGGCGGCTCTATCCGCATGCCCGCGTCGTTTTGCGGTGTATACGGCATGAAAGCGACCCATGGTCTGGTGCCTTATACCGGCATCATGCCGATTGAGGTCTATGTGGATCATACCGGCCCGATGACCAACAGTGTGGCCGATAACGCCCTGATGCTGGAAGTCATTGCCGGCGAGGACGGCTATGACCCGCGTCAGTACAACGTCAAAACCCAGCGTTATACCCAGGCCCTGCAGGGCAAAAAGGGTGTCAAGGGCATGAAGATCGCCATCGTCAAGGAAGGCTTCATGCAGGAGAACGGGGAAGCCGACGTCAACACCAAGGTCCGGGCGGCGGCGAAAAAGCTGCAGAGCATGGGCGCAACGGTCAAGGAAGTCTCGATCCCGATGCATCTGCTCGGCGGGGCCTTATGGATGCCGATTGGTATCGAGGGTTTGACCCAGACCATGATGTATGGTGACGGCTATGGCGTCAGCCGGCCCGATCTTTACGTCACCTCTCTGATGGACTTCCATCGCAATTGGCGGAACCGGGCGAACGAGATGTCCGAAACCACCAAACTGTTCACTATGTTCGGCACCTATATCCGCAAATATTATGGCAGCCGCTACTATGGCAAGGCGATGAATATCACCCGGCTTTTGACCGCGGCATATGATGCGGTGCTGGAAGATTACGATTTGCTGTTGATGCCGACGACTGTGATGAAGGCGACACCGCTGCCCGCACCGGATGCCAGCCGCGAGGAATATGTGCAACGGGCTTTGGAGATGCTCGCCAATACTGCGCCATTCGACATCACCCATCACCCGGCCATGGCCATTCCCTGCGGCATGTCGAAGGGATTACCGGTAAGCATGATGCTGGTCGGTAAGCATTTCAATGAATCTACAATATATCGGGCGGCCCATGGCTTTGAGCAGGGGACAAACTGGAAAAAGATGTAACAGCCCGCATAATTCGATCCCCGTCTCGGGGCGCGAACGGCCGTCCACCTAACGGTGGGCGGCCGCTATCGATTTGGCGGCAGTTATCTCAAAACGCCGGTATGCGGGTGCCCCAATCCGTCGCACTTTCATAGGCTTGCGCGACCCGCAGTATCTGGGCTTCGCCAAAGGGGCGGCCGATGGCCTGAAAGGACAGGGGCAAACCACTGTCGGAGAAACCACAGGGCACCGCGATTGACGGCAGACCGGTCACGTTAGCCGGTGCCGACAGACGGACGAAAGCCGGGGTCACCGGCTCCTCGTTGCCATCGCCCCAATCGATCATCTCCTGCTCGCGGCGGGTGGCGGGCGCGGCAACCGAGGGGGCAATGACCACGTCAACCTCTGCATACATCGCCTGCCAGGCATCCTTCATTTTCTGCCGCACCCGCAATGCCGTGATGTAGTCGGTGGCGGGGATCAACTCCCCGGCCTCAAGCGACATGCGCACGTCATCGCCATAAAGGTCGGCGCGTTCACGCAGTGCATCCCGATGATAGGCACTGGCTTCCGGCAGACAGAGGCCGAATTCCACGCCCATTATCTGGTCGGCGAACGGTATCTCCACCTCACGCACAATTGCACCAAGGGATTGAAGCTTTTCGATCGCCGCCCGGACCGCTGTATCAACTTCGCCATCGACAAGGTCAAAGAAATAATTGCGCGGCACGCCAATGCGCAGACCTTTTACGCCGCCATCAAGGGCGGAAAGATAATCGTCCACCGGTTCATCGGCGCTACCGGGATCCCGTGGGTCATACCCCGCCAGCCACTTCAGTGTGATCGCCGCATCGCGGACGGTCCGGGTTAACGGCCCGACGTGATCCAGCGACCAGCTGAGGGAGGCCACGCCAAAACGGCTGACCCGGCCAAAAGTCGGCTTCAGGCCGACAACGCCGCAAACAGCAGCAGGAATGCGGATCGAACCACCCGTGTCTGAACCCATCGCCATGAAACAGCCCCGGGCCGCCACGGTTGCGCCGGATCCACCGCTGGAGCCGCCGGGCATATGCTCAACGTTCCACGGGTTGCCGGTCGTTGGGGTAACGATGCCATAGGCGAACTCATGGGTATGGGTTTTACCCACGATCGTCGCGCCGGCAGCTTTCAGGCGCGCGGCACAGGCGGAATCCTGATCCGCTATATGATCATGGCGCACCTTTGAGCTGCAGGTCGTCGGCAGACCGGCCATGTCGTATAGATCCTTCAAAGCAACGGGTACGCCATGTAACTCGCCACGATAACGGTCGGCGCTAATTTCGGCCTCCGCTTCACGCGCCGCCGTCAGGGCATGTTGCGCGTTAAGCCTGACATAGGCATTGAGGGTGCCTTCGGTTGCATCGATACGCGCCAGGGCGGCCTCGGTCAGTTCAACGGGCGAGATTTCCTTGGCACGGATCTTTTCCGCCACCTGGGACAGCGAGAGATTTAGCGCGTCTTCCATCACTTACCCTCCCATTTCGCCCGGTAAGCGAAGGCCGGTGCCGTTTCACCCAGTTCAACGCCATCCAGAGAATCCAGCATCTGGAAAACCTCATCCATGGTCTCAACCAAAAGTTCGGCGCGGCCTTCCGGAATATCCAGGCGCGCGGCTTTGGCCATGGCCGCAATATCTTCTTTCTTAACGGGGGTGCGTTGCATGTCTGCTATTTCCTCAGATGTTTGTTCTGCCTGATGGCGCTTGCAATATCTTAGGAAAGCGCATCCCGCCTTCCAAGTACTTTGTTAACGGCGAAAGGGCGCGGATGACCCTACAGATTTTGGCGAAATCAGTGCACCGGTCTTGTCGGGACTATGCCTACAAGGTGCCCTGCCGCTCTCCGGAATGGGACAACAGGGGATCATACAATTCTGGCCGGCGATCACGAAATAGGCCCCATGCCGCACGTTCAGCCCGGATAGCGGCGAAATCGAAACTGGCGGTGACTATGCCCGCCTGCAACCGGTCTGCCTGCGCTACCGTCTCGCCATGCTGGTCGGCGATAAAGGATGAGCCATAAAATGTCATGCTCATATCATCCCAATCCTCATTACCGATCCGGTTTGACGCGGCGACCGGGATGACGTTGCAAGCGGCATGCCCTTGCATCGCCCGTTGCCAGGTTGTTTGAGAATTGTACCCCGGCACACCAGGATGGTTACCAATCGCCGTCGGATAAAGCAGAATGTCGGCACCTTGCTGGGCCATGACGCGGGCGGCCTCGGGAAACCACTGGTCCCAGCATACCGCAGCGCCAATTGCGCCATGGCGGGTTTGCCATACCTTGAAGCCGGTATCGCCTGGTGTGAAGTAGAATTTTTCCTGATAGCCGGGTCCATCGGGAATATGGCTTTTACGGTAGCGCCCCATGATCTCTCCATCCGCATCGATCATCGCAACGGTGTTGTAGTAGGCATTATTGTCGCGTTCAAAAAAGCTGATGGGGATGACAACACCAAGTTCCGCAGCCAGTTCGGAGAAGCCTTTGATCGTTTTATTGTCGGTGAAAGGCCGGGCCAGGGCAAAATGTTCGGCTTTTTGTTCCGGACAAAAATAGCGTGTTTCAAAAAGTTCCTGGAGCAGGATAATATCCGCGCCTTGGGCTGCCGCCTGGCGAACCAGGTCTCGCGCGGCCTCGATATTTGTCTCCCGGTCAGGTCCGCAATTCATTTGCGTTGCCGCTACACAAACCTCAGTCATTGTTTCAGATCCCTCCGCCAAATCCCTAAGTAACCCGCTAATGACACAGGTCAGGGTTAGTCTAGCACGCTTCGTAACCGCACTGAAATCCAGGCACGTTTAGATCTATCCTCGCCGCACATGACGGCCAATATTACCCGACGCCGAATTTACTTGTACTTTAATGAACTTGCTGTGCTCCCCTTGGTTGGACCACCCTGCTGGAGGTTTTCCGGGGGCGATAGCTCATGGCGGATGCCTCGCCGCTGAGCTCTTGTGCAACGATATCGGCGGGTTGTTGCCGTTCCAAGAAGCTTATTCCAGAAATTTTCGCACCTGGTCGACAGTCTGCAACAAGGACCCGTTCCGGCGTAAACCCATCCAACAAAGGAATTTGTTAGAGATAGATAGACGCCGTCCTTGGGCCTTGAGAGATGCCTGATTTTCCCATCTGTCGACCGGCACAGGAATTGATCAAGCGGATTGCTACTTGCAAACAGCGCATGCCCTTTCAGATAGCCAGAACGCCGCCGATCCGATTGAGCTTGCCTATTAGAATCTTGTAATAATATAACAAAAATGCGACTAATATAGCCTCGCTCAGCACCCTGGGGCGATGGCTGGACGAATGTCGAGGTATCTGGACGAACCGAACCGGCACCAAAGGGTTAAAGTCCCCTAAATGTCGACAGGTGCTAGCTCGGTTCGTCCAATCTGGCGTATTTTGGCGCTTCGCAAACCTTCGTTGCTGGCCTCATGAGAGATTCGGTATATATGGACACTAATGGATAGCCAATTCATCAAAAGACAACGTCCGAGTAGCGTTTTGCCAAAGGCGCTACCTGCTGCGCTTTTTCTCGTGGTTTGCATGGTGTCTTTGCCCCTAGCGCCGGGGTTAGCGCAAACGAAGCCGCTCATGGACCTGAGAGACAGCATGAGTGTCGACGAGGTCAATCGCAGCTTGGCTCAGCGGGCGAGCCGAACCAAGGGCCGGGCAACGTTTCATTTCGGTTTTGATTTGCGTTCCGGTCCGTTGGAAGATGCCCGGCAATACCTTCCTTTTTTGAACTATCTTAGTCGAGCTACTGGGTACGATTTCAAGCTGCGCTTCACCTCGAAATCATCTTCCATCATCGACGACCTGGGAACGGGAAAGGTTCATTTCGCGGCAGTCGGTGCGGTGTCCTTCATCAAGGCGCATGAAAAATACGGCGCTGTCCACATGGTGCGCGGCAAGAATAAACAGGGCGGCTCCGAGTACCGTTCAGCCTTCGTGGTGCTGCCCGATAGCCGCTTTGAAAACCTGCAACATATTAAAGGGGCGAGTGTCGCTTTTGGCTCCAGAACGTCGACGCAAGGGCATCTAATCCCGCGTATCACCCTTGCACGACATGGCATCGAACTTAACGATCTCACCTCCTACGAATTCGCCGGATCGCATCGGAGCTGCGTCAACTCTGTCCTCAAAAGGGCATTTGATGTTTGCGGGATGCAGGACACCATGGCCTTGGAATTGGCGAGCCGGGGCTTGGTCAGGGTTCTCCATATGTCCGGCTATTATCCGTCGAGCGGCATTGCGTCCAATAAAGATGTTTCATTGGAAGTCATTGAAACGGTGAAACGGGCCTTGCTGGATTTCGACCCTTTGGACCGAGACAAAAAGGGTTTGTATGATTGGCAAAGAACGGAAATGCCGAACGGCTTTGGCCGCTCAGACTCAACCGACTATGCGGAATTGAGGAGCTGGTTGATCCGACTGGGATTGCTTGAATCAAAGACGGTCTCCCCAAGGCGAGAAAAGCAAGAATGAAGATCAGGACCCGGTTCGCCCTCCTCATTATGCTCTTGACGGCAGGGTTTGCGTTGTCCGTCGTGACGGTCATGGAGACCCTGTTGCGTGACCACCTTGTTTCCGCGCAGGAAGAATGGGCGGAAACGCTGGTTCGGTCCGTTGCCGAGGGTGTAGCGCAAGACACTATTGATGGTGAAATACTTCAGGCACGAGATTATTTACGCCGGATCGTCGCGAAAGATACCGCCTTGTCGTACATATACGTTACCAGCTTCGATGGCAGGCTCTTTTCCCACACCTTCGATGACGAATTTCCGAAAGCTCTCGCCGAGCGCCTGCTCTCCGCGGACAGGGCTCTATCACATGCCGTTTTTTCAACGGAGCGCGGCGATATTCATGAGGTTATCGCGCCACTCATAGAAGGAATGGACGCCTACCTGCATATCGGCGTGAGCCACGAAAGGATCAACGAGTTGATCGCGGATGCTCGAGACGATTTGGTCTTGGTTATTCTGACCGTCGCCATTGTCGGGCTGGGCGTCGCGCTAACCCTCGGTTATCGCATCGGCCAGCCATTGCGACAGCTTGTCGATCAGATACAACGCTTCGGCCAAGTCGGAGATAACATCAAGATAGAAGTCGGCACCTCGGAGCCGGACATCAAGAACCTCGCCGGTGCCTTCAATGAAATGGTCGCATCTAGATGGTCCGCCGAAGCGGAGTTGAGAGAAAGCGAACAACAACTTCGTCTGGTGACCGACGCCCTGCCGGCGCTGATCACTTATGTTGACACATCGCAGCGCTACCGTTTTGTCAACAAGGTTGCAGAACGCTGGTTCGCCCGTTCCCAGAGCGAAATTGTTGGCCACACCATTGCCGAAGTACTCGGTCAGTCAACGACCGACGACACGCATGTCCGTTCAATGGCCGCCTTGGCGGGTGAGTCACAGAGTTTTGAAAAAAGGCAATTGTATCCTGATGGCCAAGAGAGGTGGATAAGCAGTAGTTATATCCCACACAAGAATGAAGCCGGCGAGATCGTCGGTTCGTTAGCTCTGGTTATCGACATCAGCGAACGACATATCCTGGAAGAGCGCCTTCATCGGTCGCAGAAGATGGAGGCCGTGGGGCAACTAACGGGTGGCATCGCGCACGAATTCAACAACTTGCTGCAGGTCGTCGCAGGTAACATCGCCCTGCTGGAAGAAAATGTTCCGTCCGACCTGGTCACAGGCAGATCCTTCGACGCGATTAACAGGAATGTCACGCGCGGGGCTGATTTGACGAGCCGCTTGCTGTCATTTTCGCGCCAGCAACCATTGGCGCCAAAGGCACTGGTGATCGATAAAATCTTGGCGGAAATGCAGGAGCTGTTG
>Ga0233439_10005217_pt1 | contig 12174 bp, 8 predicted proteins | sample SI_123_September_6_FD_182713 | JGI IMG/M metagenome (GOLD analysis project Ga0233439, IMG submission 182713) | Seawater microbial communities from Saanich Inlet, British Columbia, Canada - SI_123_September2016_100_MG | ecosystem: Environmental > Aquatic > Marine > Inlet | place: Canada: British... | reverse complement strand
CTGCCATTTTATATTCTCCTAAAATTCTTTATATATCTATATATTAATCAATTGAATTAGTTACAACAAAATCAAGTGAAATAAATTCTACTGACTTAGTCGGCTGTAAATATATCTTTCCTCTAATTGTATTGTTTTCAACGTCATTTTGTGTTGTAGTTGTAGTATCAATTTGCACCTTATATCTATCAACACCCTGTCTTGCTTGAACTTCAGACATTATCGGCTCTACTAAAGCACTAAACTTTGCCAAAGTTGAAGTTCTATTGGGCTCAAATAACAATGTTTGCGCAATGTTTTTAACTCTACGCCTAACATTAATCAATAGTCTACGAACATTAATTCTGTCTAAAGCTGACTGGTCTTGCAATAAAGTTTTTTGTCCAAATGCGTAAACCTCACCACTTCTACCAGCAGGCTCGTAAATAGGATTAATGTCAGCGTCGTATAACTCATTAAGCAGTGTTCTGTTCATTTGGACTTGTGATTTAATTGCACCAATCCTTCCTCTATTCAAACCTGCAGGCGCAAACCAAGGATCAGCTAAACTATCATTTTGACTCATAACACCTAACATACCAACAGATGGCGGCACTCTAAGCGGTGCGCTATTTGATGGTCTTCTCATAATAATATCTGGGAAATATGCAGCTGCAAATGATGTATCAAGACTACGACTTGAAAATCTTGCTATAGTATTTCTAACGTGTGCTTTAGTTGATGAATCTATGATTACTGATGTACTTCCTCCATCACTTGATTCTTCAATATCCATTATAAACATTGCATCAAATCTTGTTTCGCAAGCTGTTACTGCATAGTCTGTTACTAGTGGTTCTCTAATTCCAGGTATTGCTAACAGCTGGAATTCTGTTGCACTTTTGTCTGCCAATACATCGATTGCTCTTTTGTAAGCAGCAATAGTTGGTCCCGTAAATGATGCCACACCTGTAACTGTTGATGTTTCATCATTGGCTTCACGATGCGCAGCAATTGATGTTAACTCAGCTTTTTCTTTATTGAAAATATTAACGCCATCAAAGCCTCCTTGCATAATTGTTCTAAACTTAAAGTATTGGATATTTTGTCCAGTTGCATCAGTAGCTGTGTCTAAGAAACGTGTATGACCAGCAGGCAATACACCATCTCTACAATACTGTGCTGTCGACCAATCAACTGCATTAGAAACTACCTTAACAGCAATCTTCTCTAAAGAAAAATAACCGTTTTGGAAAGAATCAGCTTCATCACCTTCAAGTATAGCCTTTACATCACCTAAGTCTGGAAAGTAATTTGTCCAAGACTTAACACTCTTGTTAAGAACAAGCTGGCTTAACTCTTTGTTAGAATCGTCACTATGTCTTTTCTTTGCAAATTTAACACCCCAAGGTAAACTTGAATCAGCAACAAATGATGATCCAGATTTACGCGCTACTGACTTTACAAAATGCAAAGGTGAAACTACAAGATTATCAAAAAAGTCATCTACTAGCAACTTATTAGCACCAGCGCCATCATCGCCGCTTTCCTTGAAAATCTTAGAGCCAGACGACCATTTAGTATTTAGCGATTTAAGACCACCAGCGCTAACAGGCAAAGAGTTAACTGGAACATCACCTTGTTTAACAAGATCGTGAACTTCAACTCTAACATAACTATTTCTTATTTCAAAATCGCCTGTCTCTTCCAACCTTTGCTTGTCTAAGTCTTTGTCAAAATTATAGAATACGTGCTTATCACCAATAATTCTAGCAATATAATTTCTACTATCTGGATCTAAATTAATGTTCTTCCAAGAAACTAAAATGTTTCCCTTAATAGGATCTGAATCAAAAGACTCTAGCGAAAGATCAAAAGAACCATACTTGCTTGTACCTGAACTTCTTACATTAGATACTAAAACTCTAAACCTTGTATTACCTGCTACACCTGCATCTAGAGAATGTAGTCTAAATAACTTATACGCACCGCTACCAGAAAGCGTTGTACCTCTATTAACTGTGTTACCTTTTCCAAACAACTGTGATGTTATCCAAGGTGATTCAGCGTGTCTGAATCTTGACTCAAAAGAATCGAAATCAGGAGTACCTGATAATGATGTTGTAGGTAAACAAAATGCATTAAGATAAGTGTTGGCGCCCGTTGAAGATGTATCACCAGCTACTGCTGTTGTTGCATCAATGTCCCAGAATGCGTATAAATAATGACCTTTTTCTTCTATTTTAGTTGGGTCTGTGTTTAAAACATTAGCAAAATAATTTGAGTTTTCTGGATTAAAAGAACATACAAGAGATGTAGGCTCAACTGAACTTTTGAAACCATTTAAAATTAATACGAATGCTTCATTGCTTGTTAACTGACCAACCTGATAGCCGTTTAGATTCTTATCACCCGATTCAGAATCATCACCAAAATTTAATAAGCTGTCGGCATTAGCAACTGCTCCTTCTGTGGTTGCATTTGTAGTATCAAATACAGTATAATTACCTTGAACATCTGTTATTTGCAACGAAGGTACTACACCTTGTGGTGTCATCAAAACGCCACGGACAACAGGAACTTTTTTAGATGCACCTTCTAGCAAAACAGAATTTTTCGTTAGTACGTTTGTAGCGTTAGCAGGTGTTGTCTGGACAAATTGGGCTTCGTCCCCTTCTTTTTTGCTCGACTTTAAAGTTATCGTTCTAACTTCAGCATTTCCTGCAACCGTAAAGTGTTCAGAAAGATTTATACTTAACTTGTTAAATCTAAATACGTCGTCATCGTCAGTGCCGCCGTCATAGTCGTGTGAAGAATCACCTACACTAATATCTTGACCAAGTAATGTAGCAATATTTGCGCCTATAGCAGCAGCACTATCTGCAATCATTTCTATTGTATCATCAGTAATGTCTGCTGTTTGTCTACCACTAACATCTGTAAACGCTGTTAGATTCGCACCTTCAGACCCGCCGGCACCTTTTGTTACAAACTTAATTGTCAAGGTTACATCTTTTGTAACTGGAGTCGTTGCTTTATCATTAACCAATTGTTTTGGTAAAAATATTGTTATAACGTCGTTATTTGCTGTTATACCAAATGTAATTGCTTTTGACGCTGCAGTATCTTCTACTTGCGATCCTGCGTCTGTTAAGTATCGAGTATTTACAGCATCAGACATATTTGCGCCAAGCATATACGTTCTTGACGCTTTTAGAAGACCTTCAGATGTCGGATCTGTTAGCGCCGTGTGCTTTTTAGTGTTGTAAATATTAGGATTATTTCTTAAATCACCGTTGTCGTCGTGAGAAATATGTTTACCTAATTTAAAACCTGCGTCTGTTACTTTATTTAGTGTTGCTTTTAGACCATTGCCTACACCTAGAACACGCATAAACGTGCCTGATTCTGAGTTTTTCATCCATTCGTTTAGAGCAAGCGGTCCAAATAAATTTGAATTGCTTGTTTTGTTAACCTCTAGCATATTGCCAAAAGTTTCGTTAAACTGCTGGATTGTTGCAAATGTTTTAGGGACAAATGCAGGTCCTCGCTTAGAAGGACCGACAACAGCAGCTGGAACGCCTAACGGTGATTGCTCTGGGTCTCTTACTTGCGATAAATCTATTTCTTTAAGAGTTACTCTTGCTGAGCCTTGTCCAGCCATATCTATATTCTCCTAGTGTTTATTCTTATATCTATATATTAAGGGAATTCAACACCTGAATTTGTAATTACAAAATCTATTGCAATAAATTCAACTGCTCTTGTTGGAACGATAATAATTTTACCGTTAAGTCTGTTATTGTCAACGTCTTCAGACGTATTATTCGTCCCATCCATAACAACTCTAAAGTCTTCAATACCTTGATTAATTTGAATACTTGCTAGTTGACTTGTTGCGCTATCAACAAAGTTTTGATGAGTTTTACTATTATTTTGCTCAAACAATAAACTTTGAGCTATTAAGCCTATTCTTCTTTTAACTTCTAAAACGAGTCTTCTTACGTTAACACGATCTAATGCTGTTCTTGCTAATTGTGAAGTTTTCTGTCCGAATATGACAAATTGTTTATTAGGAAAGTTTGCGATAGGATTAATCTTTGCTTCATAAAGAGTATCACGATCAGCTGCATTCAATCTTACATCAATTGATGTGATTGATTCCAACGCACCTCTACTAAATCCTGCAGGTGCAAACCAAGGATGTGATTCATTGTCTGTTTTGGCTAACGCGCCTAATGCGATTACTGAAGGTGGAACTTTAATAACTCTTCGGCTATTTATAGCTGCTTCATCATCATCTCCACTATCAAGTACTTTTACATCTGGGAAATATGATGCTGTATATGAAGAATTAACTTCTCTCAAATTAAATGTAGAAGATGTTTCATCAACATCAGGACGTCCTGTCTCTACACCTCGAGAGTCAACAAAAACTCTTACGCTACTTGAATCATATTGCTGTATGTCCATTAGATACAAAGCACTTCCATATTCTTCTACTCGATCTTTTACAAAGTCTGTAATGAATGGGTCTCTAATTCCAGGAATCGCAAGTATATTATGATTTACAACTAATTCATCCGTCATAACACGGACAGCATTTTTAAAAGATACAACAATGTTGTTCTGGTCTTCAGTTCCTTGCATAATACCCGACGAGCTATCAGTTCCAGAAAGACCGCTTGTAAATCCACCATCTCCGGCTTTTCCGTCAGTTTCTGTTGAAGCAGATTTGTCTGTCATATAAAAAGAATCACGATCAAATATATTCAATCCATCGAAGCCGCCATACATAGAAGCTGTGAATTTCGACATTAATGAGTATTTATTAAACTTAACAACGTCTTCACTCAAAAGCTTTGCCAAAGTCACTCTTTTGGCACTAACTTCATCAATATCATCAGAAGATCCCGCCATTATAATCAGATTTTCTGTAGCATCGTAAATATTTTCATCACTTACATCTGCATTTCTAACGTAAACAGCGTTTTTAAACACATCATTCACGTTTCCTGAAATACTGCTTAATTCGCTCCCGCTTAACGCTACTTTAGCAAGAGTAAACTTGTTATTATTATGTGAATCTGAAAGTGCACCTGACGTTATAACATCTGTGTCTACGCCGAAAAACTTTGTATAGTTTGATAAAAGCTGATTAAACTCTTTTCCTTTATTTGCGTTATTTATATCTTTAACTCTTGTTGACATCAATCCCCAGTGAAAGTTAAAATTAACACTTTCAGAAGAAGAAGCGTCACCCAAGAATGTCTGGTTGTATGACGAGCCGCCAGTTCTTATATCACCAACTGTTACTTTAAATCTATACGGCAACGGTGGCAAAACTGAGAGATTTAAACTGAGGTTATTACCTAGCGTTGATATAAATGTTGTGCCGCCTCCTCCAAAATCTTTAGCAGCTGTGTTGGAAATAATTGAAGGCAAGCCTCTAAACCCAAAAGGAAGTGCTGTTTCTGGTAACTCACGATTTAATACATCATCACTCATTACAATTCGTATACGAGTCGATCTATTAGAAAACGATCCTTCTCTTACAAGTCTTCTTTCGTCTTCATCAGCTGCGTCAAAATTAAAGAAAATCTTTTCATCACCTATTACATTGGCAATAAAGTTTTTTGAATCTGGGTCCAGAGAACAATTATTAAATGTTTCATAAATAATCTGTGCATCATCGGTGTCTCTTAAATCTCTAACTACAACACTAAATGTACCAAATTTATTTGTGGGATCAGTGCTAGCAAGCATATTTTTAATTGATATCTTGTATTTATCGCTAGAATAAGCACCATCATCTAAGGATTCAAAATGAAATAAGTCATATTCTTTTTTACCAAAAGGCTGCGAAATAAACTTTGTTGTTTGCGGCGTAGTGAATTTACTACTAAAATTACCGTAACTCTTAGCTTTTGCCTCGTTTAGGCCACTATGAATACCAACGTTTCCTGATACAACTTCTGCTACCTGAGTGTCTATAGGAAAATGTGCATACAACAAATGCTTTTTGTCTTCAAAAGAAAATGCATCTGTATTTAACACTTTTTGAATATATTTGTCGCTATCTGGATCTAGTGAAATCTGTACTGAATCGGTGTGATTGGTTCCATCTGTAAATCTTAGGTTGAAAAGCCCAGAAGCTGCTGCAGCATATGGGTTAGAAAAATCAAGAGTAGTAACTACAGGTGAAATCTGTAGTTTATAATCTTTATGAGTAAAAATCATCGCTCGTATTAATTCTACACCACCCTCGTCCATTGCGTCGCCAAGATCATCTCCTGCGTTTGTTGAATGTGAATTATTGTCATTTAGAATACCAAGTCCGATATGTTCTACTTTATTTACTGCATGAACTGCTGTGATTAAAAAGGGTGATCCGCTAAAATCTGATGAAGATTTTGGAACCATTTTGAAACCTGCATTTTCTATACCCGCTCCTGACCTGTAGCCGCTGCCTAATGTTCTGCAAAACGTGAGTGCTTTGCCGTTATTTCTAAAAAATTCTGCCATTGCATGACCACTTAATCTATTGCGGTCAGGAGCTCCAAAAATTCGAATGTACTCTTCTCTAGAAGTTACTGTTGTTGGTACGAATGCAGGTCCTCTTTGAGAAGGGCCGATAAGACCAGCGGGTGTTGCATTATTTCTAAATAATGGTCTACTGATTACTTCTATTTCTCGTTCGAAAAATCCTGGAGACTTGAATGTCTGCTCTGCCATGCTATTTCTCCTAATACTTAATTTATTTTCATAATATAATTATGCAATACAATATCTATTTATCGTTATTTGAGACATTAAAAATAAATTGAGCGTACTTTTGATCATACACAGTTTCCCCTAGGTTTTGGTTTTGCGCAACAACTGGGATTTTATTTCCTTTTTTATCTGTAATGAAAATCTTTTTGTTAGTTTTGTTTTCTGAGTTTCTATTTCCTATAGCATCTTCGCTAGAATCAGTTTTATTATGTACTGTTGGTATATTATCTATATTATCTTGCATTGCTGTTAAAGAACGAATTGCAGGGATCCCAGATTGTTGTCCTATATGATGGTCATTTTCTGACTTTGTATCATCAAATATTTTTGCATTTGGATCATTGCTTCTAACACCTACTTCTTGATTATTCTGTATGTGATTAGAAGTTAATACATCAAAACTTATTTTGGGAGCGCTCACTATAGATTTAAGACCAACTTTACCACCTTCAATGTTTGGTGCAAGAATGTATCCGGTTGCATTAATTGTTAGTGTATGTTTAATATACCTTTCAGCATCTGTAAAGTCGCTATAGCTTGTATCTTGGCTAAAAGAGCTATCTACGAATGCTGGAAACCAATACCCTTTACGACTTTCTATTCTTAGTTGTCTGCCTGGATTTATAGTATATGAACTCATTATTGCTGTCAATAGTTTATTCATCTGTTGCGTAAAAGAAGACCATATAGTTATTTCGTAAGTGCAACCAAAATATTTGACTGGAGGTATTTCTAAAGTTTCGTATATATTGTCAAGTTGAGGTTTAAGAGAATGCTGCCTGTTTTGACTTTTTGTCGTATGTTTAATACTGTTAAAACCTTCGAAGTTTTTTTGCTGGCGCCATTCTACGTTGTTATCTGCAATACGCCTTGCAATGACTTCAGGAAACATCTCGTTATTTGCCATTCCTTTTTGTGGTGTATTATCAATAGTGCCTCTTGTTATTGAAACTAAAGGTAGAATAAGTGCGCCTGTATTGTCTGTTATGGGCTTTTTGCGTCTTAGAATTGCAAATCTTTCACCTGTTGCAAATATAACAGGTACACGCAGCTTTTCGCCTTTAAGCTCATGGTAAAGAGGTAGCTGTTCATTAAATAAATCAAAGATAGCAACGTCTAAGTCTTCTAGCCCGCAAGAAGGAATAACATAATCATACGATCTCTGCGATTCTTCGTATCCAGAAATTATTTTATTTTTTTCTTCTTTAGTTTGATCGTATCTAGTTGACATTATTTATCTCCATAAAAAGAAGAGCCTACGCCGTTTATACTTTTAACACTATCATCTGGCGAAACTTTGCTCGGACCAGAAATTGGTTTTTCTAAAACATTGTCCTTTTGTAACTGGCGTGTGTCGTGATCAGTTGTTCCTCTTTGCTGCTCAAAAGTATTTTGCATAGCATCATCATCTGTATACCCTTCATATGTAGGTCCAATTGCTTTCTTTAATATGTGTTCTATTCTTGTTTGCTTAGCATTTAACTTTAACGAAACAACTCTCTCAACTTGACCATAAGCAATTTTATCGTAAATCAAAGATGTAATCTCAAAGAAGAATTCGCCATAAGATATATAGTCACCCTGTCTAATGTTTAAGTCTCTATCAATTAAGTCTCTATCATGTAAAAATACTGAGATTGTTTTTATTTGTTCATGTCCAAATTGATTTGTCTTAACTTCAGAAGGTTGCCATTCAACCAAACATTCAAGTTCAATAGGTGGATTAAATATTTTCTGCATTGATTCTTCATACACACTGTGCACATTAGAAAGATCTTCTCTTACAGTATAATAATATATTTTTTGTCCTGCAACATCTTTTATTATTTCTTTAGCAATATCTGAAAAGAAATCAACTTCTCTTTGACCCACAAATAATCTTGCCATGATTTTTATCCTATTATAATTGCTCTTCCATTAGGAACAGGGATTCTTTTTAAAATTTGAGACATTGACTCGGATTGAGCTGCATCTCCTTCTAAAAGCTTTTGATAAGTTAACTTATCCAACGTTTCAGCCAACGATTCTCCTAATCGCTGTCTGTCTTCTCTTCCTTGACTTATTAACTCGCTGCCATTCATTTGAACATCACTGCCTGGAATAGGTACTGAGCTAAACTTTGATCTTGTAAGTCCTAATGTTTCTTTACATAATGCCAATGTGTATTGTCTTATCCAATGTCTAGACATTTGATTTATTTCACTAAATTTAATATTTCCAAAGGGAATATTAGATATATTTGAAACGCCGTCTATCGATTCGTCATCGTATGGTAAGTTAGGTTTAAAAGGATCAGCAGGAAAAGAAAACTTTACAAACAAATTCTGCGGGTTGTCTTGAGATGGCCTTGGAAATATTCTCAAGTCTTGTCCTTGTAATCTATAACTATAGTTACTTCTTCTAACTCTATTTGATATATCTAGCTGGCCTGCGCGAAGTAAGTCTTCAAAAACGGGCAGAACGTAAAAAACAGTTTCTGGTGTAAACGATTCAAAAGCAAATTGATTATTTAAATAGTTAACAGCTGATGTAGTATCAAAAAATCTATATGCAGCCTGCGGCGAAAAGTGAAATATTTCATTAACTTTTATTTTTGCTGTTGTAGCTGTTGGTAAAACGTCTTTCTTATACTCAGGATTGAATATAGTTAATTGCTCTGCTGAAGACGCTGGGTCATATGCAGTTAGAGACAATTCTTTTGTTACATCTCCTACTTTATGTGGAACTATTAAGTCTGTATAGATATTGTAATCTTGTATACCAGACTTTAACTCTATATAACCACGTACAGAGTTTGAAACGCCGCCAACAAAAGCTTCTGACGCATATGGTTCTGCACGTCTTATAAGATATTCGTGTGTTTCCCTAGGAAATCTCTGTTCTTGACCGTGTGGACCCAATTGTTTGTCTAATATTGGAGTAGCTGTGACGTTACCTGCTTTGGCTTCAATTGCGCCTTGATGATATTGACCTTTTGTATTATGCAAGTTAAATCTTGGATCAGCAATATCTTGTATTGTTAACGGTTGTGCATCTTTTTGTGCTTGAGTTATATTATCGCTTGTTTGACTTGCGTCTGTGTCTATGAAATAGTAGTCACCACTTGCATTTTTTTTAAATGTATTAACTTGTCCTGTTGACAGACCCATCAAGTTTGACATATAAACTTCAGCTTGATGAGCGTTAATCTGCTTTGAGAATTCTAATGTTGATTCTTCAAAGTTTGCCCATATCTGTTTACTTGTTAACTCTACTGATAATACGTCATCTCCTAAACGTCTTTTAACATATAATACAATACTATCTGCTTCTTCTATAAAGTGCAGATCACTATCATATACACCAAATGGTGTTGGCTGTGTTGTACTACTAAATGAAGCCATATAAAACCCCTATAATCTTTTATATACATATCTAATTATAAAAGTCTTTACTAAAGAATACGATTTCAAACAGCAAATACTAAAAAACCTCTATAAAAGAGGTTTTGTCTGCAGCAACATTTAAATAATATTAAATATTAAGGTGCTGTTGCTGTATTTTTATTCGTGCCGGTCTTACCTTTAACATCTGACCATTTATCTCCTAACCAGATCAAAGATAATTGTTCATTATTAGCATCAAATCTTTTTACTTCTGGAGATGAAGTTGCATGCTTTAAAATTGTAACATCAAAGCTACCAGTTCCTCCGTGTACTTGCTTAATTAACTTAATTGTACCAGCTTGATTTTGAGTTAAATCAGCTAAGCTCATTGCAGCTGCACCTCCATGATTGTGACCAACAATACTAACGCCTGTAGTGTTTAATACACCACCTTGAGATCCAGCACCTTCTGAGGTAATTACAAACGTAAATCCAGATGTTTCTGCACCTAAAGAAAGTTGATCTGTCAATCCTACCTTTGCATTCTTAACTGTTACAACAGCAGCATTTGAAGCAGCAGCAAAATCTGCTAATCCATTAATAGCAGCTGCAACAGCTGTAGCTACATCGTTTATAACAACATCTGCTCCTCCAACATTTACATTTGTTGCATCTCCTGATACATCTGCACCACCTGCTTGCATTACAAATTTCTTTACGCTGCTATTTCCTGTGTCTAGAGAAAAAGATAATCCTTGCAAATTACCTCCAACAGCAGCTACACAAGTAATTGCAAACTCTCCTGCCTTAACTGTTTCTAAGTCAGCTGACAAACCAATACCTTGGATATGAAACTCTGGGGTAGTGTCTTCTTTATTTGTATCAACAAGACCTTTGCTTGTTGTATATTTTGCGTGAATAGCCATTTAATTAATTCTCCTTCTTAAGTTGAAACTTCAGCAGCACATGCCCATGTTGTGCCAGTCCATACTAATAGAGCATAATCATTAGCTGCAGTTAAATCATCGCCTACTACGTCTGCTGCTGCTGCATTTTTGACTGTAAGTGCACCTACACCGGCAGCACCAGTTATAACGACTAGCTTTTGTTGGCCTGCAGCACCTTCTACAGTTGTTGGATTAGGAATTGTCAATACTGACGCACCAGTTATATTTGATACTAATGTCACACCAAATGAAGTTGCGGTTTTAGCTCCGGCAACTGCATATGTTTCTACGTCATGAGCAACTCCAACACCGCTAACATGAAATTGACCTGTGCCTGTAGATTGTACTACGCCTTTTGAGCCTGAATATTTTAGATTTGGCATTTTTATTTCTCCTGTTTATTTTTTTATTTTACCAATGTTAATTTTCTTAAACTTAAACTAAATAGCTTGTGTGGTTTATCAACTAGGCTTAAATCAGCGAAGTTATTACTAATTGATAGTACTTCAAATTTCCTATCTTTGTAAGAAACTATTGAACCAACCACGATTTCTTTTTTAGCTTCTACTTTTTTGACAGTCGCTTTCAGCTCTTGCTTAACTTCTTGCTTAGCTTCTGCGGGTTTTTCTTTTTTGACAGCAGTCTTCTTATCTCTTTTAGAAGACACTTTCTTTTCTTCTTCTGCCATAACTTCCTCCTTTTCGGATAAACTTGTCCGCATGATTCCGATGCACTGGCGGGGTCAGCTGTTATGTTCGCATCGGGCCTAATGTTATATATTACTAAAAAGGTGCATTTTTTACGTGCACCTTAATTTATTTAACGTTAAAAATACGTAATAAGTTAATATTACTCAGAATCACCAGCAGGTTCTGTATCAACAACCTCGTCAGACTCAGGCAAACTTACTGCTTCAGCCTCGTCACCACTCGCATCATCAGCCTGTGCAGCAGCTGCTTGTCTCTCTTGCTCCTCACGTGGCACAAGTCTATCAATTGCTTCTTGTAATGTTGATGCGTCTTGCAAAGAAAACGCGCCACGACGTTGCGCTACTTGTACTGCTGATAATAAAACGTTAATTGACTGTACTTGCTCTGGGGTTAACTGCA
>Ga0233439_10005210_pt1 | contig 12182 bp, 8 predicted proteins | sample SI_123_September_6_FD_182713 | JGI IMG/M metagenome (GOLD analysis project Ga0233439, IMG submission 182713) | Seawater microbial communities from Saanich Inlet, British Columbia, Canada - SI_123_September2016_100_MG | ecosystem: Environmental > Aquatic > Marine > Inlet | place: Canada: British... | reverse complement strand
TTTAGAATTGAGAAAGGTAAATTGTTTGAAGTTGAGAGAAAGGTTGCTACGATAAAAAATGTTTTTGCTGTGTATGATGTAACTGGTGGGTATGATTGTGTTGTTATTGCAAAATTTAAATCTAGAAAATCACTTGATAATTTTTTGAAAAAGATTCAATCGTTTGATTTTATTCAAAGAACAAATACTAAATTAGTATTGAATACTATAAAAGAGAAAAATATTGAAGTTGATATTTAGTTCTTATTTATTTAGATTCTGTTTGTAGTGTTGGTTTCTTATGTTTCAATCAATATGTGATTCGACTCTTGGCTAAAGCTACATATACTAGAATAAAGAACATGATGATTATACTTACTGCGTAGAGAGTTCCTGTTTTTCTTCCTTTTGTTTGTTCTACCAAGTCCGATTTCCACTCTACTGTTTTTGTTTCTTGATTAGTTGTTTCAATTGATTCTTCATTAGCTTTTACTTCTAAGGATTGTTCTGCTTGATTTTCTTCTTGAATTCCTACTTGACCTGCTCCTGCTTTTTTGTAATCTTCATCGATGTCTTTTGAGCATGAGTTTGTACATGGGCCACCACAATCAACTCTTACTTCACCACCACTAGCTGAGCCGTCAGAACAAGTGTAGGCTACGAATGTGTAAGTTTTATTGTAGGAATTGTTTTGGATGTCTTTTACTTTGATTGTGAAATTATTTGATCCTGCACTGATTTTAGATAATTTCCAGCTGCAATTCCATTTAGTTGTGTTACCATCACAAGCTCCAGTTTTTGAGTTATTGTATTCTAAGTCTATTATTGTAATATTATTATCATCAGTTACGTCTGCTTTTACAATTAGATTTGGTGTAGATGCTGTGTGAATTGCGCCTTTATACTCAACATCAAAAGTTGGGGCGTTAACATCACCTATATAAAAACTCAAATTATCTATCTGGGTGTTTGATGAATTTGAAATTTTTAAAGATATGTTGAATATTTTTGTTTCGTTATATTTCTTTTTTGGATTTTTATCTGTTGAAGTTGTATTATCTCCAAAGTCCCAAAGATATGATAATGATCCAGCCATAGATGTTATGAATTCGAATTTTTGTTTTTCGTTTACTTGAATTTTTTTGTTTGTAGTTATATTTGTTTCATCTGGATTTACAGTTACGTTGTACAATATTGATTTGTTGATGTTGCCTGCTTTGTCAATTGCGATGAAATAGTAGGAGAGTTCTCCTCTTCTTAATCCTGTAAAGTTGTATGAGATGTTACTTGTTTGATTTAGAGTTAGGTTTTTCCAGGAGAATGAAAAATTGCTTGAAAAGATTGTATGGTTAATGTTTGGATCGCTTGTTGTGAAATTTAATGTAAGGTTACCATTTTCATCTGTTGTATTTGAATTATTTTCTAGTAAGTATATTTGAGGTGCTTTTGTATCGATGGTTAGAATGTACGTTTTTATGGTTGAGGTTGATTGCGTGCTTGATGCTTTTACTGTCAGAGTATAATTGTTGTCTGCGTAGTTAGAAATGTCAATTGTTGTGTTGTAGGTTGAATTGGTTGTAGCGTTTTTGAAAACGTAATTTGAATCATTTGTGATGTTGTATTCGAATGTTGTTCCATTCATGGAAAGATTTAGAATGAAATTGGAGTTGTGATAGGAGTTATTTAATGGAGAGATGATTTTGATATCTGGCGATGGAGATCCGATAATTAAGTTGATATCTCCTGATTCATTTTGAGTTAAAGCTAAGTCGCTTGAGTATATGTTTATCGTATGGGTTCCGTTAACTAAGTTTGTTTTGTTGTAGAAAAAATTTGTTTGAGATGATTGATTCATAGTGTAATTGGTTGTTGTTGAATTTGGATAGGTCCATTGTAAAATTGAATTGTTTAGGTTATATTGACTTGTTACATTAATTAGTGAGGAGTTTGCATTTGATGTGTTTGAGATATTAAATATTGGTTTTATTGCGTTTAGGATGTTTATTCTATGGTAGGTTTTGTTTGAATCGTCGTCGCTTATTTTAGTTGAGCCTTTGATCATTTTGTTTTTTATTTGAGTTGGAGTTAAGTCTTGATTATGAACTTGATTGAAGTATTGTTTGATTAGGGCTGCTGCGCCTGCTGCGTGTGGTGTTGCCATACTTGTTCCGCTCATGCTGGTGAATGAGCCGCCGTTTTGCGTTGAGGTTATTGAGTTTGCTGGAGCTAAAATTTCTAGAAGTGTCCCTCTGTTGTAAACGATTGCATCTGCTGATGTTGCGCCTCCGATTGGAATTGCGTTTTGTGTACATCCAGGGTTAGAGATTCCATTTGTCCAACCTGAGTTTCCTGAAGCTATGAAAACTGAGATGTTGTTATTGAATGAATTGTTAACTCCAGATTGAGTTATGTCTGATGTGCAATGCGATTGATAGTGGGTACAACTTGCGCCATCGCAGCCTAATGATAAGGAAATGACTGATATGTTTAGTTTGTTTCTATTGGAATTACACCAATCTAGTCCTGAGAGAACATCTGATGAGTATCCTGATCCTGCTGAATCGAGAGCTTTGATTGAAATTATTTTTGATCCTGGAGCAACGCCTTTGTAAGTGTTATTGTTTGAAGCTATAATTCCTGATACGTGAGTTCCATGTCCTTGATCGTCTTGAGGGTTAGCATCGTTGTTTACAAAATCGTATCCTCCGATTACACCTTCACAATTGGACCAGTTGACTGTTGTGTTTGTTGTTCCGTTTAGAATTTTGTCTACGTAAAAACCATAGTCTGTAACTGAGCCATCTGTAATTAATCGGACATACATTTTTGATCCGTTTGCATATGGAGTCCAAACATCTGTTAAGTTTCCTTTGTAGATTGCTACTGTTTGGTTTAGCTGATCGTAAACGTGAACTCGATCTAGTGCGTCTCCTGCGCCAGAGGGAGATTCTAAAGAGATGTTTACAAAGTGAATTGCGATTTGTGATACGTTCTCATTTTCAATTGTCCATGTGTAGTCGAATGAGTTGTTGTAGTTGTGGTCGCTTTGGGTTGCGTTTGATAGTAGAATCTCGTTTCCCGTGGTTGTGTAGTTTATAGGATTGCATGAACCGAATGCTTCGTGAGTGTAGTCAATACCTGTGTCAATTACGCAGACGTTTTGATTAGTTCCATTGATAAATTGATTGTTGTAGGAGATGTTTTGGATATCGTTTGCGTTTATTTGTGCTATGCTCTCATCTAGAGTTGCTTTTACTGGGTAATCTAAGAGGATTTGTTTTACTTTATTGTTTTGGCTTAGTTGTTTTAGAGATTGGCCTGTTACTTCAAGAGCGATTGCTGGGATTGTTTCATATTTGTTTGTTAGAATTGTTTGTGAGTTTGTTTGTTCGTTTATTGTTTCGTCTGTGATGTCTGTTATTTTTTCTAAGTCTTCTATTACTTCTTTTTGGGTTTGTTTTATGTTTTCTTTGTTATTTATGTCGTTCGTTTCTAGGATGATGATTACTTTTGGTTTGTGTTCCCCTTGGTTTATTTCATTGATTAAGGCTTGGTCAAGTTTTTGTGTTGAAACTTTTACTTGATTGTCTAAAGTTACGTATCCAGTTAATTGATTTGGATCTTCTGAATAAAGAAATGAGAATGTAAATAGAGATCCAACTAGAATAAATCCAAGTAATATACCTACGTGCTTCCAATAAATTTCTACATCCATCCTCTTTTTGTTTTATATTATAATAATAAGTTATATAAAGGTTTTTGTGTCCTACTAAATAATCTGACATTTTTAGTTTCTTATTTTTCTTATTATGAATAACAATATCAGAAGTAGTATTAGTCCGCCTACGCTATAGATTAAATACATCATTGTGTCTCTTTTTTCTTTTACGAGGATGGCAAAGATTGAGAAGTGCTCTAGGGTTGATTCGAATTCTACTACGTGGGTGTTTGAAGTTATTTTAGTAGTTAGTTCTACCCATTTGCCGTTTTCGTATGTTACTAAAACAATTGATTGTGGGTTTAAGTTGTTTTGTGTGAAATATTCACTTGGTATTTCGAATTTTACTTTGACTTCTTCGATTTCTTCTTTTTCTAAGTTTAAATCTATTTCAAGGTATTGGTAAACTTGTTTGTATTTGTTTGATATGGTTGGTGCTAAAAGTTCATTTGGTTTTTCTTTTAGGGATTTTACATCTAGAGTTAAAGTTCTATCTACTTTGGAGTTTATTTTTACTGATTTAATTGGTACGTTGCTTTTTTCGATATTTATTGTTGAAGGAGTTCCTTTTTTGGCTTGAATTGTTTTTGTTACTTGTGGTTCTTGCTCAATTACATCTAATACTTCTTCTGGTTGCTTAGTTGGAGGTGTTGTAGTTACTGCTCCTCTTGTATCTGGTAAATCTAAACTAATTGTTGGCGTTGTGTCATCACTTGTATCGGTCGTGGATGTTGTACTAGAACTAGAGCCGCCTCCACTACCACCACCGCCGCCACCTGATGATGATCCACCAGCAGAGCAAGCAGCTGAACATGAGCCGCCACAATCTGTTCCTGTTTCATCGCCGTTTTGAGTGCTATCGGAGCATGATGTTACTACGAAAGTGAATTGAGTTGAATTGGTGTGACGAGTTGAAAAGTTGTCTGTGAAATTTAGAGTGAAGTTGTATGAGCCTACGCTTAGCTGTGTTAAGTTCCATGTGCAATTCCATTGATTTGTTGATTGTGTGCAAGTCATATTAGCAATTGTTGAGTTGAATGTTAGGTTGGTATCGTAAATTGCTGAGTAATCTAAGAATGTTGCTGACATGTTTTGAGTGCTCTCGCTCTCTAAGTGTACTGAAGTGTCATAGCTTAGAGTTGCTATTGGAGCTTTGGTGTCGTTTATGAAAACAGTTACGTTTGTTTGATTTGTGTCGTATGTGTCGTTAACTGTTAGGATAACAGTTACATTTCCTGTTTGATTGATTTTAGTGGTAATGCTTTGTCCAGTTAAGTTCTCTTGAGAAAATTGCCATTGGTATGTTAATGAATCGCTATCATCATCAGTTGCGTTTGCTGTGAAGGTTGTGTCGTTTGATAGTTCAATTACTTGATCTGGAGTGTGGCTTGTGATGTTTGCGTTATAAGGGACTCTATTACTTATTGAGAAGTTGAAGGTTTGTGTTTGGTTTTGATTGCTTGCTAAATCTGTTGCGTAGAATTGATAGAATATTGTTTGGTTGTTGGAGAAGTTGTTTGCTCCGATGATTGTGAAATTGTAGGTATCTAAATTTTCATTTGCCATGGTGAAATTTTGCCATGTACCACTAAAGTTTGTCTCTAGAATTATGCTAGATGTGTTTAGATATGTGTCTGTTATGTTTACTTTAAAAGTTACGTTGTTGGTATTGTAGATAGTGGTTAGTGAGATGTTGTTCCAGTAAAGAGATGGTTTTGTTTTGTCTACTATGATTGTTATGGTTGATGTGGTTTCATTTGAAAATGTGTCATTTGTGAAAACTGTTAGTGTGTAATTGTCATCGTTGAATGTTGAGTTGGAAAAGTTGATTATGTCTGTGAATTCGTATGAGCTTTGCGCGATGTTGTTTGTTGAATTGGAGTGGATTTGAATATCAGATGAGTTTGTTATAGAATAGTTTGCGTAATCGAGTTGATTGTTAGATATGGTTATGTTTAGTGTGATGTTTGAATTAATGTAGGTGTTGTTTGTAGGATTGATGAAAGTTACGTTTGGAGCGTCTTGGTCAGTGAAAAGAAGTCTTTCGTTACTAATTGCGATTATTAATGAGTCATTACCATATACTTTATATGAATAGTTGCTATTTGTTAATCCTTCTAAAGTGTAGTTGAAATTGGTTGAGTTGAATTTGGTCATGGAATAGTTTGTGATTGTTGTGTTTTGAAAGTTTAGTTCTAGAATTGCATTTGATAAATTTATATCGCTAGTAATGTTTATGGTTGTATATGAAACACTTAGAGTAGAATTATTTGTGGGAGTTGGACTGATGAATGTTATTGTGGGAGTTAGTGCTGCTAAGATATCCACAGTTGGTATGTTGAGTTGAGAATTTGAAGTGTCATCAATTATTGTTCCAGTGTTGTTTAATTTTAGTTTAAGTTGGGCGGGAGTTATGTTTATTGAATATACTTGATTAAAGTATTGATTGAATAGTGCTACCATTGCTGATACATGCGGAGTTGCCATAGATGTCCCTGAACTACTTGCTGTACCTGAACCTAGTGCTAGTGAGATTATACCTGAACCTGGAGCTGTAATGATGTCTGTAAAGCCAGGGTGTCTAAATGCAAATGAGGCCATTGCTGTGTTTGCTGCATTGGTTGCTGAAACTCTTGTTGAATTAAATACACATGCTGGCGATGCTATTCCTCCTGTTGCGTTTGTATATGTAGCATCAGTGTTTCCCGTTGCTACAATTACTGAAATGTTGTTTTTGGTTGCGTTGCTAATTAGAGTTGCATATTGCGCATTTACATTTGCGTCACAATAGGTTGTGTATTGTCCTCCCCCTAAACTCATACTAATTGCTGTTATATTATATACTGTTGCGTTATTTATACATCTTTCAATTGCACTCAATACTGCAGAATCTGGACATGATCCTGCTGAATTACAAACTTTCATGGCAACTATACTGGCTCCGGGAGCAATACCTGTGTATGTTGGATTGGTTGATGCGATAATTCCCGAAACATGTGTTCCATGTCCATGAACATCTTCTGGATTGTTATCCTCTGTTAGGCAATTGGTGTTGTCTGCGCAGAAATCGTATCCACCAATTACTTTTTGACATGTGCCATTGGCAAAGGTTTCATTGCTACAGCCGCCTAAGTTAGTGTGTGAATAATTTGCTCCTGTGTCAATTACACAAACACTATAACCAGTTCCATTGATAAATTGGTTATTTATTGTAAGGGCGTTTACATCATCTGAATTTACTTGAGTTGTTGATGAGTCTAGAAAAATGTGTTTGTCTTCATTTAAGTAGATGTTTTTTATTTTGTTGTTTTGTTTTAATTTATCGTATTCTTGTTTTGTTAGAGTTGTTGAGAAAGAATTTGTTGATTTTATTTGATGCTCTTTGTTTAGATTATTTATTTGGTTGATATTATTTGTGTCTTGAATGGATAAGATTTGGTTTTGATTGTTTTGTTTTTCTAATTCGATGATTACTGAGATTGTTTGTTCGTTGTTTTCGAAAAGATTGTTATTGTTATTGTTGTTATCGTTAGTTGCTGCAAAAGCTATTGTAGAGATTAATATGAATATTAAAAAAATTTTTAGTTTCATTATATCATCAATAGATTGTTATTTTCTTCTTTAACCAATGATGATCCAATGCCTTGGCCGATGTTAAAAGAAAATTTTGAAGCGATTGAGGAGAAGATATCAAAAAGGCCAACTTGTCTTTGATAATGAATGTAGTCGAATTTGTTTATGTCGTATTGTTTTGTTAGATAGTTTTGAATTGTTGTTAAATCTCCAAGTTCATCAATTAAGCCTAATTCAAGTGCTTCTACTCCTAGATAGAATTCTCCTGTTGCTAATTTTTCTACATGTGCTCTTTCTAAATTTCTGTTTGTAGCGACTTCATCTACAAAGTAATTGTGAATTAGATCTATTTTCTTTTGTAGGATTTGTTTTTCTTGATTAGATAATTTTTTGAATGGCGATCCGATATCTTTTGAGTTTCCTGAAACTAACCTTTCATAGCCAACACCGTATTGTTCCATTAAGCCTGAAAATTCTAAGTATGATGAGACAACTCCAATTGATCCTGTAATTGACATTCTGTTTGCTACGCTATATTCTGTTGCACTAGAAACCCAATATCCTCCTGATGCTCCTACTTCCCTAATTAATGAGACTACTGGTTTTGTTGATTGTTTGATTGCTGTTGATATTTCATCTGATGCTACGGGCGATCCACCCGGTGAATTTATTTCTAATACGATTGCTTTGATTTGTGGATTTTGGTTTGCGTCTTCAATGAATGAGACTATATTTTTAGATGATGCAATTTGCTGACCCAATGTTGATGAGCCTGAGCCCATGATTATTCCTTCAATTGGAATGATGGCAATGTTGCCAAATCCGTTATCTTTGAATATAGCAAATGACATTGGAATTATTACAAAGATTATTACAAATAAGCTAATTAGAATTGGAATTAGATAATTCTTTTTGTTCACCCTCTTTTTCATGTTGTTTGTTTGTTGTTATTAGTATATAAATATTTTGTATTGGGTGTATTGTTGGGATTGGAAATTTATTTAAAGAGTTGTTTGTTTTAAGTTGATATGTTAACATTAAAAGCTTTATTAAGATCAGAAAAATATAGAAAAACCTATGGAGAGAGAGAAGGAAGTTGTTTTGGTGTACAAGATTCAACTAGATTGAGGGAAGATAATTACGGAGGACCTTATCAAAAACAAGTTGATTGTGACAATGCACCATTTGAAGAAGGACAAAAATGTTTTTTTAGTGATGATACAAAAGGATTTTACATAGTTTATTTTGTTGATAGAGAACTAATAAACGGATATAAAGCAAGAGTTTCAACTAAATTTAGAGGTTCAGAAGATTCAATTGAAGATTGGGTTAAAGATAAAGCCAAGTTTAGTGATTTAAAAACTAGAGAAGAGCAATATATTTATAAACTATTTTTAGATTGATAAATCATGGAAGAAAAATTATTTTTTGAAAATTCAAATGGACTTAAAATTCGCGGTATTTTATTAGAACCGAATGAAAATAAAAAAGAAGTAGTTATTCTTGTTCATGGGTATTCGAGCCACAAGAATGGTAGTTCTTCAAAACAGATGTCTCAAGAATTGGAAAAAAGAGATATTAATTCTTTTAGAATTGATTTAAATGGTTGTGGTGAAAGTGATGGGAATTTCTCTGACCATACTATTTCTAGTGCAGCTGATGATGTTAGTTGCGCAATCGAGTTAATGAAAAAAAGAAGATATGAGAAGATTAGTTTGTTTGGTTCTAGTGCAAGTGGTATAACTGTTATGGCTGCTGCATTAAAGTATCCTGAAATAAAAAGAATAGGATTAAAGGCGCCAGTTTCCGATTATCCAACTCAAAAAATGAGAAAGATGGGAAAAGAGGGTATTGAGAAATGGAAGAAAGAAGGATTTAATTATTATTCGAGTAGAGATAAAGGAAAAATAAAAATCAAATATTCATTTTATGAGGATGCCAAAAAGCACGTTATGTATGATCAAGCTAAATCTATTAAATGTCCTGTTCTTATTATTCATGGTGATGCTGATTTTACTGTTTTGCTTGAACAAAGTCAAAAGGTTGTTGAAAAATTTCCTGATGCTAAATTGATTGTTCTTAAAGGAGCGGATCATGGACTTGGAATAAATGGAGATAGAACACTTGCTAATAAATTATTTGGAGATTGGTTTGAGTTTGGTCATGTTGAAGAGAAATAATAACATAACAAACATTTATTAAGAATCTTTATTTTGTTTTTTTATGAATCAGAGATTAGAAGAGGCTAAGAGAATTGCCAAGAAAGCTGGGTTGCTTGTTTTAAAGTATTATAAAAGTCGAGACTTTGATGTTAAGAATAAGTCTGAGCGTAAGGGTGATTATTTAACTAAGGTTGATTTGTTATCACAAGAGTTAATTATTAAGGAGATTTCTAAAAAGTTTGGTTCTGATGGAATTATTGCTGAGGAAGAATTTAATACTGCAAAAGATCAAGAGTTTATCTGGGTGATTGATCCAATTGATGGTACGCGTGGGTTTGTTAATCATACTGGAGATTTTGCTGTGCATATTGGTGTTTTGAAAAACAATGTTCCTGTTATTGGTGTTGTGTATTCTCCAACTACTAAAGAATTATTTTATGCTATGAAAGGTAAGGGCGCTTATTGTAATGGTTCTAGGATTAAGGTTTCAAAAAGAGTTAAGGATCTTCGAGCAGTTTGTAGTTTGTCGATATTTTTTAAAAATAGTATTCAAGAAATGTATAGAAAAGTTAAGTTTCAAAGTTTAACTATTACTGGAGGAACTGGACTTAAGATGTGCAAAATTGCTAGGGGCGAATTTGATTTTTTGATATATGGTAAACGTACATTTAATGAGTGGGATTTGTGCGCGCCCATGGTAATATTGCTTGAAGCCGGTGGGAAAGTTACCCATGATGATTTGTCAATTCCTAAGTTTAATAAAAAAAGATATAATTTTTCTAAGATTGTTGTTGGAAGTAATGGTAAATGTCATGATTTTGTTTTGAGTAGTATTAAAGGGTAAGCTTTTTAAAGAAGTTGACTTTTTAAGTAATTATAGCGGAGTGGGGCAGCTAGGAGTGCCCGCCGGGCTCATAACCCGGAGGTCGGTGGTTCAAATCCACTCTCCGCTACCAATTTCTTTTTGATTAATTTGTCTCACTTTTATGCGTTTGATTTATATTTCTTGAAAACATATATTCTAATTAGTGATTTAAATGACGTATTATACAAGTAATTCGAATTATGTAGTTGTAAAAGAAAATGATGGACCTAGAGCTTGCTGCGGTAGACGTAATAATGGGTTTGCTTGCTCTGGTTGTCCTATGGGTTAGAGAAGTTTGCGTAATTTCTTGAAGTCTTCTATTAGAATTTCTTTGATTTTTTGGGATTTGAATGCTGCTTGAGGGTTGTATGTTACAAAGTACTTGCTTTTTATTAAGGTTCCATGATATTTTTTGATGTTAGATGTTTTTAGTACGCTTCTTAGAGCTAAAGACCCTAGAAGAACGATTATTTTTGGTTGTAAGAGTTCTATTTGAGGGTCAAGCCAGAGATTTTTACAGGTTTTGACTTCTTTGTTTGTTAGTGAGTAACTTGAGGGTAAGTGGCATTTTAGAGCGCTTGTTAAGTAAATGTCTTCTCTGGTTAGGTTAAGAGATTTTAATAATTGGTTAAAGAATTTTCCTTGTTTGTTTACTAATAGTTTTGCTAGTCTATCTTCATCTTTATTTGGTGCTGAGGATATGAATAAAACTTTTGCTTTTTCTTTTCCTTCGCCTGCAACTGCTACCATTCTTTTTTTAAATAGAGGGCAAGCTGTGCATTTTCTAATTTCTTCAGCTATAGTAAATAAAGATGTCATTTTTGTTTTATGGTTTTATATGTCTATTAGGACTGTTGCTTCAAATCCTGCGTCTGTTTTTTTTAGTTCAAACATGTGCATAGTTATTGCTTTTACATCGACTTTTGGATCGTGTTTTTTAAAATCTATTTCGTCTCCAAAGGCTTTGCACTCTAGTTTATTGTCTTTTATTTTAAGATCGAATTTTGAGAAAATTAGTCTTTCGCTATCTTTGTAGAACAATAATTCATCCAAGAATTCAAATAGTAAGTCTTCGTTTGTTTTTGCTTCTATTTTTATTTCTTTTTTTATTTTTGGCTCAATTAGTTTTACTTCTACTTGAGTGTTTTCTACTGCCAGAGCGCATTGCTCGAAAAGGTCTTCAAGATTGCTTGCTTTTGCTATGAAAAGAACGTCTGCTGTATGATCTAAGTATTCGTATGATTTTGACATGGATGTGTTGTTTTGATTGGTTTATTTAAAAGTTTAGATTAATTTGCTAAGATAGTGTTTTGAGAAAGAAAAATTAATTAATTTCAAGGAGTTTTTTTTGCCAATCTCTAAATAGGTTTTTATCTTTTGTTACTATAAAATCCCTTATTTGGATGGTGCTTGCTATCATATGTGCTTTTAGATTTATTTTTTCTGCTACCTTATCTCTTGTTTGAGTTAATTGTTCGATTTCTTCTTTTTGTTGTTCGCTGAGCTTTTTTCTTGGTTTTTTTTCTAAAATTAATTCTGTGTCTTTTGCTTGATTTACTATTTGGGTGAATTCTTTTGCTTGTTTTCTTATAATAGGATTAATTGATCTTAGTGTTGCCCAATTGTAGGGTGGTTTTTGTGAGAAGGAAATTAGTTGTTTGTTTGAAAATATTTTAAAATTAGGTAAATTTAATTGTTTTGATAAGTCGTCTCTTTTTTTGTATAATGCTTTTAGAATGTTTAGTTGTTTTGGTTCTAGAGCTCTTGCGCCTTTTACTTCAAAAAATTCTTGAACGTGATATGGAAATTCCATAGTATCTAGATGTTTTAATTCTTCAATTAAATATTGTAATTTGTTTTGCTCTTTTAATTCCCCAATTAATTT
>Ga0233439_10005205_pt1 | contig 12187 bp, 22 predicted proteins | sample SI_123_September_6_FD_182713 | JGI IMG/M metagenome (GOLD analysis project Ga0233439, IMG submission 182713) | Seawater microbial communities from Saanich Inlet, British Columbia, Canada - SI_123_September2016_100_MG | ecosystem: Environmental > Aquatic > Marine > Inlet | place: Canada: British... | reverse complement strand
TTAGATGTCCTCCTTGAGGTTGGTGGAGAGAGTATCGATATTGGGAAAGAAATTGAGTCTGAAATAAAAAGGCAAGGTTTAGATTTTGATTTAAGCAAAATTGAAAAAGGGTTTCAAGAATTTGTAAGCATCAAAGAAAACGCAATAAAAGAAATTGTTGATGAGGGAATTCCTGAAAGAATGAAAGCTTTATCCGATTTGATGTCTGCAAAAGAGTATAATCAACTCGAAGCTGCGGTAGCTTCTGCTAAATCTGCCGGAGTTGATTTAGGTAACTACTTAGCAGACTTCAAATCGGAAATGTCTAGGGGCAACGAAGAAATAAAAGAAAAATTTGCTGATGAAGATTCGGGAGAAGCAGCTAAAGAGTCCAAGTTGATGCAGCAAATGAAAAAACTTCCAGGAATTAAAAAGCTTGGCGAGAAAGTTACAGCTAAAGATTACGAAAGGGAGATGGAAGACTACCTATTTAATACGTTGAAATCAAATCTTCAAGAAGATGGCGGCAAGATTTTTAGAGAAACTCAAAAAGATATGGCAGAAGTATCTAGCATTCTCTTAGCTCCATACGAAAGCATAGAAGAAATGACAAAAGAGCTTAGCGATTCAAGTTCAGAAGCAGAAAGAATAGTTTCGAAAATTTCAGATATAATAAAAGTGATTCAATTCAGATAAATTTATGTGATATTAAATTACAGGCTTGTATTATTGTGTATAATAAAAACAAAAGTAGAGGAATATTATGCAAAATTGGATACCTGAAATATGCTACGAAGAAGATTCTGAAGGCCTAAGCTCTCACATCCCATTCATACAAATACCAGTCGGAAAAGAAATGCCTGGTTTTTTATTTATTTTTGAGTCTCGTGAAACGGGAGAGTTTGAACCCGGCGAAGATGGAAACCCGCTACCTATCTTCGACATGGATTTACATCAATACGCAGATATGTCTACTTTAAAAAATAATTTAGATCCAAAAACTTTTGATAAAGTTAGATTAGCGCTCGGCCTTGAACCTTTAAGCGTGGCTGCTGATAAAGGCCGAGAGGTATCTAATAAAGTAAGAGAAAATCTAAACTAAATCGTGTAATTCATCCCTCTTTGTTGTATAATTTATACATGAATGAAACATACCTAACAGAACAAATGGCCAGTCGTGCTCTTAGCAGGATGTACGACTTCAATCAAAAACTTTCCAGCCTCTACGAATCCGAAGGGTTGAATATAAAAGCAGACATCGGTAGAAGAAACATCTTAATGTCTTCCATCCAAGAGAAAGAGTTTTCTAAAGAACTTTCAAAAGTCTATTCTGGGGTCATCAACGACGGAAGATCTGGCCAACCCGATATTGTTATTGGGGAAATTAACACAGAACTCGAATGCAAAATAACCTCTCCGCATATCAATAAAACATGGGCCCTCCAATGCGATTACGCAACCCTTAGAAAGAAGGGCACTTTAGATTTTCTGTACATGCTAGTAGATAGAGATTTTGAAAAAGCAGCTGTATTATATTTTAAAGAACTCTCCATAGATGATTTTCACCCACCCGCGTCTGGTTCTCGTGGGAAATCAAGAATGAAGAAATCTAACGCAATGTTGAAATGTACCCCGCTCTTTGGGGATTTCGTTGATAAAAATCAAGAAATTATCGATAGAGCTAAGCTAGTTGTTGAAGATGAAAAAAAGCCACCGTATCAAAAGAAAAAAGCTTTAGAAAGAATTGTTAATTGGAATAGAAAAGAAAAGCAATATTCCTTTAAGTTGGAGAAAATAGTTGAAAACTAATAAAGTAAACAAGGTTGGAGATTATATATTTTTGTTTTTTGAAAAATCTGGAAGTATTTTTTCCGCTAGGATTTTAGAAAAAACAGTTAAAGAGACTATATCAGCTGGTTTAAAAACGGAGTATGTTTTAGAAGCATATAACCGAGAAGCAAACCATTTATCATCTCAAAGAATTAAGTATAACGAAGATAATTGCAGAATGTTTTCCGATTTAGAAGACTTAGAAAAAGAGCTGCATGAACACGTCACTCAAGCAGTTAACGCTATGCTGCTTGAATGTAAGGAAACTTTTGAGACAGCAAAAAGAAAACCGGAAGAGAGTAAGATTTGAAAAAAGTACTTCTTTTAGACGCTAACAATCTAATCTATAGGGCAAGATACTCAGCAAAATACGCTCGTGAAGGCGACGCTGCAATTATATACTCTTTCTTTAGAAGTTTAAGACCACTAATCGAAAAATTCGATCCGGATACCTGCTATTTTGTCAGAGACGGCGCCCCTGTTGATAGGCTAGATATACTTCCGGAATACAAGGGGAATAGAATTAGGGAGCATGATGAAAACTTTTTCTCGCAAAAGAGGGAGATAGAGAATTTAGTCAATAGCTTTTTCCCTATTATGGTATGTAGAGATTTAAATCTAGAAGCAGACGACTTGATTGCTTATCTAGTTTTAGAAACTCACAAAGAAGACGAGTGTGTTATAGTTTCATCAGATACTGATTTTATTCAGCTACTTCAAGAACATCCTAATTGCGAACTTTATAATCCTATTACTAAGAAAATGAGAGAAGCTCCAGATTATGATTATCTAACTTGGAAGTCTCTTAGGGGCGACGGTTCTGATAATATATCTGGCATCCCTCGCGTTGGAGACAAAACTGCGGAAAAGTTAGCAAGAGACTTAAATGAATTATCTGGATTTCTAGATCGAGAAAAATCTAATAGGGAAATCTATGAAAGAAATAGATCTCTAATAAAGTTTCGTCGTCCTAAAAATATTTCTGAAGTATTTATGGGAGGCATAGATTCCGATTTTGAGAAAGTAAAAGAAAAGTTCATAGAGCTAAATTTTCATAGTATGACTAAAGAAAAAGCATGGCAAAAATATAGGAAAACTTTTGAGAGGATTTTAAATGAAAGTTGTACTAAGTAGCGAATCTCAAGCTTTTTTGAGAAAAATTAATATGATAAACGAACAAGAAGTAGCTTACAAGTTTGGCGATTTGTTCATAGCAGAAAATTCTATCTCTGGGGTAAGAAGGCAACTCCAGAGTGTACCTGATTTTGTAGTAGAAAATTCTTTAAAACCAGGTTTGTTGAAAGGTTAAATATGCAAAAGAGAATATTGAGATATTCAGATGAATTAAGAAACTCTCTGCTTTCAGGTGTTTCAAAATTGTCTGGTGCTGTAAAGATTACTATGGGCCCTCGAGGTCAAAACGTTTTAATAGAACTCGAAAATGCTCCACCAATTTTAACTAAAGATGGAGTTACAGTCGCTGAAGCCATTAATCTAATCGATAGGTTTGAGAATCTAGGCGCTCAAGTAGTCAAAGAAGCTGCTCGTCAAACAGCCGAAGTAGCCGGAGATGGTACAACAACTTCTACGGTATTGGCCCAAGCTATTTTTGAGCAAGGGACAAAGTATCTGGGAACTGGTGGTAACATTAGAGATTTGAGAGAGTCTTTACTAGAAGCTAAGACAGCATCAGTAGAACACTTAAAAGATATGTCTATCGATATTAGGAATGAAAAAGATTTAAAAAATGTAGCTACTATTTCTGCGAATGGAGAAGAAGACTTAGGAGAGATAATCTCCGAAGCTGTAAATCAAGTAGGATCTCATGGTTACGTTTCTGTTGAAAACTCAAAAGGATATAATACAGAGCTAATTTTAGTTGATGGTTACCAGATTGATAGAGGTTATATTTCTCCATATTTTGTAACTAACCAATCTAAGCAAACTGTGGAATTTAAGAATCCGCTTATTATGCTAACGAATCAAAATATTACGCATATGAAGGGCATTATTTCCATCTTGGAAGAGTCAGTTAAAGAAAACCGACCTTTGGTGATTATAGCTAACGATGTCACCGGAGAAGCACTGCAAGGGTTGATTTTAAACAAGTCTAAAGGAAACCTCAAGTGTTGTGTTTTAAGAGCCCCAGAGTTTGGAGTAGCTAGAGAGCAATCCCTCGAAGACTTAGCAGCAGTATTAGGCGCAGAACTTATTCATGACAGTCCGGATAGTTGGCCTAATATGCCGGTCTTCTCTATGCTCGGAAGTTGCAAAAATTTCAAAGCTTATAAAGAAAAAAGCGTTTTCGTCGACTGTAATTCTAATGAAGAGATAGTCAATCAAAGGATAGCTTCTATAACCTTAAGGTGCGAAGAGCCAAATGTTTCCTTAGACGAAAGAAACGTTTTAGATCGTCGTAGAAAGAGAATGACCAGTGGGGTAGCGGTTATTTATGTTGGAGGTTCTACAGAGAGCGAAGTAAATGAGAGAAGAGATAGGGTAGATGATGCTGTTAACGCCACTAGGGTAGCATTAGAAGATGGCATCATTCCTGGCGGCGGCACAGCGTTTTTTAGAATTTCAGAAAAGTTGTCTGAAAACAAAGATATAGGTTATCAAATCTTGTCTTATTCTTTGAAGATGCCACTTTATCAAATATCTAAAAACGCTGGAGATGTTCCAGAAGTGATATTGGAAAAACTTAAGTCAACAAAGGGAAATACTGGCTACGATGCTAGTACAGGAAAAATTTCTAATATAATGAAAGATGGGATAATTGATCCTGTTAAAGTCGCAATTTGCGCATTAGAAAATGCAACCAGCGCAGCACTCAACCTACTTTCAGTAGGGTGTGCTGCAGTTATTGAAAATTCGGAGAATAATAGTGAAAAGTAAAGGTAAGAAAACAGATAGGAAGAATGATCCTATTATTATTATCAACGTAAATTGGGAAGACTTAGCACATAAGAGTGACGATGAGATGAGATCTCTTAGCGATCGTCTTAACAAAAATCTTAGGCTAGCTAGATCGAAGAGAGACGAAAATTCCTCTAAGACTATAGAATGCGAAATCTGCTATATCCAAAGAGAGTTTGATCAGAGAGTTAAGAGAAAAAGGACTCACGACAGAATTGTGAGAAAATAAAAAAACAAAATCGTGCAAATAAACTGAGGGTGTGGTATAATAAGAACATAAGGAGCAAGGAATGAGTCCTTGTTCTTCGTTAATAACTAGTGGAAGGTTAAAATAATGTCAGAAGCATTACAAACATACTTTACGAAAGTTGGTAAATACCCGCTTCTAACGCGTGAACAAGAGATTACCTTAGCTAAAAGAATCGAGGCAGGAGACCGCCGAGCTAAGAATGAAATGATTCAATCTAATTTACGATTAGCGATTTCAATCGCAAAGAAATATCAAAGTAAAGGTTGCTCTTTAGAAGATCTAATCCAGGAATCTAATATGGGCTTAATCAAAGCTGTTGATCGTTTTGATTGGAGGAAAGGATTTAAGTTTTCTACTTATGCTTACTGGTGGATTAAACAATCCGTTAGAACTCACGTTGCTAGTCATGCTAGTGACATTAAACTTCCGGCTCATACGAGGAATCTTCTCTGGAAGATGAATGAAATGATCAAGGAGTTTGACGAAGAGTTTGGACAAAAACCTTCCTACGAAGAAGTTTCTGAAGCACTCGGCATTCCAACAAGTACCCTTATGTCTATGATAAAATGCTCTTCTCAAACTTCTCTCGATGCGAATGTAAGAGATAGATCAGGCGGTTCTGGTAGAAAGATAGCCGAAATCATACCTGATGAAAGAGGATCTTCAGTAGAGGATATTCTTGACTCTGTTAAGATAAAAGCTGTTATGAGAACTGCGTTAAAAACTCTTACAAGCAGGGAAGAGAATATCATTAGACTGAGATTCGGTATTGGGGAGTCTAACGATAGTGATAAACAGGATTTTTTCTTGTCCAAAGAACAAATGAGAGAGATTAGGAGAGTAGCTAAATGAGTATGCCAAGAGGGTTTAAATCAGAGCATGGATACGCGACAGTAATAAAAACCGGAGGTATGTCTTATAAAGACATCGCTGAAGAGATGACTAAGCGTGGGTTTAAGATGAGACATTCAGCAGCTAGAAACATTCTATTAGAAGCTATGAAGAAATTAGCAGTAGGTGTTTGCGAACTATACGATATGGACGATACCGATATTATGAAAGTAGCGAGAGATCCTAGATTTCAAGAGTGCGTTGCCTCGTATTTAGAAGAAGAATCTATGATCTAGATAAAGGAGATATAGTTTGATTTTATTCGAAAGATTTATAGCGAGGGGGAATATTGAAGTATCAAAGTTTCTCGAAGAAGTTGGGATTAAGAGCGATGAAGAATTAGCAAATTATTGCGTTGAGAAGAATATGTCTACTCCGCTGCAAAAATACTTTTCTAAAGAAAAAGAAGAAAATGTTGCTAACGAAACTAAGGTTAAGGTAGAAAAACCCAGACCCAAGAGGGCGCAGCAACCTAAAGTAAAGGCAAAAAATCCGCTGCCTCTAGACGAAAAGAAAGCTAAACCTACACGGCGTAGGTCGAGGAAAAAAACAGAAGCTCAATGACCTTCATAAAAAAAGTGATGCTCCCTTGTTCTATCTTAAACATTGTAATGAGCGTTATCAACTATCATTGGGTTAGTAAAGATTTAGCTTTTTTTAATTTTTTAATTGCGTGTACTTGCTACGTTTCATGGAAGATATCAAAGGTACAAAATGGTTTATAGAAGAATTTTAGAATGGCCAGAAAAATCCTTGAATTTTCCGTCTAGAGATTTAGACTTGCAAAAAGATTCTCAAGTTATTAGAGATCTAATAGATACCTTCAAAGTATCAGGAGGCTACGGACTCTCTGCTCCACAAATTGGGTTAAATGTAAGAGCGATTGCTGTTAACGAAAAACTTTTAAACAAAGATAATTCAGGCCTAGAACTTTTGCTGATGATCAATCCTAAGATTCTAAATTTTAAAGATAACAAAAAATTCGAAGAAGCATGCTTTTCTTTACCGAATATATCTTTAGAAGTATCGAGGTTTAAGGAAGTAGAGGTAGAGTGGTTAAACAGCGATGGTACCAAAAATAGAAAGTGGTTTAAAGACTATAGCTCAGCTTGTGTCCAGCATGAGATTGATCACCTAGACGGGATATTGACTGTAGATAAAATATCCCAACTAAGAAAGTCTAGACTGATCAAGAAGATTAAAAAATATAAGATTGAAAAAACTTTGAGTAATGCGAGTGATGCCCAGACGAAAGAAGAAAAGTCTAAGGCAAAATCACTAAAAACCAGGAAAAAGAAAAGATCTATAAGGAAAGCGAAAAAGAAATGAGTTTTGATTTCATAAAAGCTAGAGTTTTAATACCAGCCGGAAAGTGTCCAGCAAATCTAACTAGCGAATCTCTAGAAGATATAACTAACTGGATAGAAGAAGTCGATAAGTTTAAAAAGCCGGATGAAATATACGAAGCGTCAGTTTATCGCTATTGGGTTCGTAAGGTTTTCTTAGGTCAACCAGAATTATTAGAAATTGCTTTAGAAAATATTTCTATCGCGACAGGTTCGAGAGAAACGTTATACTCCCTAATGAAAGAATCATGTCAATAAAAAAAAACAATCTAGTAAAAAGAGTTAGAAAAAACCCGAATTCTTTTTATAATGAAATGGAAGTAGGGTCAATTGGTTTAGTCACTAAAGGCCCATACGAAAAGAACATATCGGATATTATATATAGCTTACAACCATGGCTAATAGAAAAAATAAAATATGCCGAAATAAAAATGGTCATCGATATTTTGTGCGATCAAAAAACTTATAAGTTTTGCGCAACTGATGAGTACGAAAGGGTTAAAAATTGAGAGAAACAATTACTTTTGATGATGTTTTACTAGTTCCAAAGTATTCAGAAATACTTTCTCGAAAAGAAATAGATCTTTCTGTCAATACGAATGAAGATTTTCTAGATCTACTATGTCCCTTTATATCTAGCCCAATGGATACTGTGACTGAAGATTTAATGGCTCTTTCGATGTCTAATTCTGGCGGGTTAGGGATAATCCATCGTTATAATACAATAGAAGAACAATCTAGGCTAGTTAGTAGAGCTCTCGTTGGGGAAAGAAAACAAGTAGGCGCAGCAATAGGTATATCAGGCGATTTTAAGGAAAGGGCTTCGAGCGTCTATGAAGCTGGCGCGCGGGTTATTTGTGTTGATGTTGCCCATGGACATCATTCCTTAATGAAAACTACCTTGAAATCTTTACGTGATTTTTTCGATGATAATATTCACATCATGGCCGGTAATGTTGCAACGCTCGAAGGCTTTAACGATTTAGCTGACTGGGGAGCCGATAGCATACGTGTCGGAATTGGCGGTGGTTCTATTTGTTCAACACGAATCCAAACAGGTCATGGCGTTCCCACGCTCCAAAGTGTTCTCGATTGTGCTGCTACTGATCGAGACTCTTTGATAATCGCTGATGGTGGCATGAAGAGTACGGGAGATATTGCAAAAGCGTTGGCAGCAGGCGCCGACTTAGTTATGTGCGGTTCTATGTTTGCTGGCACCGAGGAATCCCCGGGTGAAGTATTCTCAACACAAGACGGTAAGAAATATAAAGTTTATAGAGGGATGGCCTCTGTTGAAGCGCAAAGGGATTGGAAGGGTACTCACAATTCAGTCGAAGGGATATCTACAACTATCCCTTTTAAAGGTTCGGTACTTGACATTATAGAACTTATGAAAAAACAACTTTCTAGTGCTTGTTCGTATTCAGGAGCTCGTAATTTAAAAGAGTTTATGTCTAAGAAGGAATTCATAATTCAATCTAACTCTTCTCAAATTGAAAGTTCTACGCACATACTAAGATGAAGTTTAACAAAGGTGATCTTGTTATTGATACGCAAGGCCGAATTGGGATAGTAGTTTCTCATTTAAAAACTTTTGTTGGTATTTTTTATAACGTCCTGATAGACGGAGTTTTAGAATCTCTATCAGAGGAAGAACTTTTTGAGAAAAAATAATGAATTTGCTGTATGGAACTTTGTTAATATTACTTTTGCAAATACTTGCGTGGGTTAGTGCGAATGGCCAGTTTTCTGATTATTTTAAAAACTACAATACGTTTGCTATTTGTGTCACGCTCGGGATACCGATATCGATTTTAGGATATTTTGGAGCAAAATTCCTCTATGCTCACTTTGCATCAGCGTGGTCCGTTAGACTAGTTGGCTATGGTATATCCTATTTAGCTTTCCCTGTAATGACTTGGTTTTTGCTTGGGGAATCTATGTTTACCATAAAGACCATTCTGTGTATATTTTTGTCACTCTGCATAATACTTATTCAAGTGTTTATGTAGGGTAGGTTGACATTGCGTAAAAATATATTTCTCTTATTACTCCTTACATTTTTTTTGATGGGATCAAATCCTAAACCTCTGAAGACAAAGTTTTATAATTTTGATGATTTGTTGATAAACGGAGAGTATAAAAAACCGCAAGTTCTGTATACTGACGCTCGACAAAAAGTTAACTTTGAAGGATTGTTGAAGCTTAAAAAGGATTTCCTTCCAAAGCTAAAATCTACAAAAAAAGATCCCTCCTTGAGATGAAAGTAGAAAAAAGAAAAAATGAAAATGACCAAACAACAACTTAGGAAAATTATCAAAGAAGCTGTTAGTACGTATGGACCGATTCATGGTAGGGAAGCAAAACTGGCAAGAGAGACTAAATTTGCTGAGGATATATTTGGCGATCGCACTCCCGTCACGGTAGAGGGAGACGGCGAAGTTATTATCGACACCGGTCATATTGAGCACGCTGAGGATATGCATCAATACTGGGTTAAGGTTTGGCCCGATGGCTCTATAGAGGGCAATGGGATAATCCACACGGGAATCTACATATGAAAATCAAAAAAAGACAGTTAAGAAAAATTATTAGAGAGTCAATTTCTAGAGGGTTGTTTCTTGAAACTGGCGGGGTGATACCTGAAAATGAATGGACTTTGCTAGCTTCGGGAGATCCTAGAAGAGAGTTAGTCAAGCAAAATTTGTTTGATTTAGTTCAACAAACGTATGAGCCTATTGGCGGCCATTTTAAAATTTCAAGCCCAAGCAGCTTAGACAGGTACACATATTGGGTTGTGAAAGATATCGATGATGATCCAGACATAGACGTTGCTATAATGGGAAAGCCCGATATAGCTGGCGTAAAAATGGGAGCCGCAGCAAATGACGGCTCTGGCCTTGCAGCTGCAGAATATAAAAGCAAGTCAGCTGATTTAAGAGCGGGGGGTGCTATCGCAGGTATAGGTAACTGGTGGGGAGAAGTGAGTGGTAAACCTGCATATGCTATGCTCAAAAGAGGGGCTATTGCCGTTGAAGATGAGAACAAAGTCGCTAAACTATTGTCTGGCGATGATTATATTTTTCATGGCGCTCATCCCGACTCTAACGCTCCCGCATTATTTAAATCAGTAAATGGGTGGTATACGAAGTCTTTTGGTAGTCATAGCTCTACTAAAATAATCCTAGGAAATCCTTCGTAGAAAAGAAAGAGAGGTAAGTTACAATGGCCGTTTCAAAAGATGATTTGTGGAAAGTGTTTTCACTAATAATGTCAGTTTTAGTCCTTCCACTCGCCGGTTGGGTCTGGAGCACAAACGTAAAAGTTGCTGAACTCAAGAACGACTTGGGAGATGCAGAGGCAGTTATTAGCGTACTATCGAAAAAAATAGAGGGATCTGACACTAATGCGAAGCAGATAATTGGTATCGAAAAAGATATCGAATATATGAAAGGATCGCTGGGCCGAATAGAAATTATGATTACGAGGAAAGCGAGATGATTGCTGAAATATTATTTGCAGCGGTATTTAGCGTTGCTTCTGTCCAAGATACAAATAATATGAAACGCGACGTCACCGCGCTCGAGCTGTTTCTCAAAGATCAAGAAGAGTATAGGATATACTGCCCTCAAATTAAGTGGTCACAACCCAACATTGAAGTTTATAAAAAAAGCTTAGTATCTCAACTCCCCAAGGGGTGCAAGGTATGAATCTTCTCCGCGAATACATAAGAGAATTGCTAGAAGAAGAACACCAGCAAAAAGTTTTAGAAGAAAATATTATTAAAACTGCTATGGGTTTTGTCAAAAAAATAGACGATGCAATCCATAACGGCACAGAGAGAATGATTGCACCCTACTTTGAGAAGTTACATAAATGGATGGAGTCTAATGCAGAGTCTATCCCTGGGTATGGCGACGAAAAATATGTTAAAGATTTAAAAGAAAAAATTGCAAACGTAACACTCCGCGCAGAGGAAGCCAGAGAAGAGTGGAAAAATCAAAACCCAAATAAAGAACCGCCGTGGGAAAAAACTATTCTAGGCATGAAAGCTTCTCGTTGGTTTCCGGCTTTCTTTCCAGATCCAGCTGACGAAGTATGGGATGATCACTTAGGTTAACAATCTAATAATAGGAAAATAGACAAAAAATGAATTTATTGCGAAAATATATAAGAGAGTTATTGATAGAAAAAAAAGGTAAAGGCTTATGGGCAAATATTCATGCTAAGCGTAAGCGTGGTGAAAGGCCAGCTAAGCCTGGGGAAAAAGGGTATCCAAAGACTCTAGATATTGATGAGGCTGAGCAAGAGTCAACAATCAAATACAACGCGAATCCAGCTCTTGTCGGTGATCAAACTACGTTACCAGACGGCTTGCAAAAAGCCATCATCGATAAAAAAGACAAGTCTAAAAAATGAATCTACTGCGCGAATACATAAGAGAGCTGCTAACTGAATCTACTACTATCCACCCTAAAATCATGAAAATGATCGATAGACTAGAAGATGAAGAAGGCGGCAAAGTCAAAATCAATAGATATCAAGTACTAGTAAAAGACCGGCAAAATAAAACATTAGCTCAAGTTAGTTTCGATCCGACCGACGGTATGCATGGTAAGTGCTCCGGAGCAAGCATCGTAAGCATTGCTGAGGCGGAAGGTGGATATGGTCCGCTGGCCTACGACATTGCGATTGAAGCTACAGGTGGTCTAGCTGCCGACAGAACCCAGGTTTCCGACGAAGCTGAAGCAGTTTGGGATTACTACACAAACTATCGTAAGGACGTCCAAGTAGACCAATTAGATATCGATTACATGAATTCTTACGGAGAAGACCAGCTTACGCCCGATGACAAGTCTGATGATTGTGATCAAGTACCGGCGTACGACAAGTACGGCCCTTCTTGGAATGAATCTGGTTTATCAAAGAAGATAAGCAAAGTGGGTACACCCGTGATGGATGAGCTACGAAAGCG
>Ga0233439_10005202_pt1 | contig 12192 bp, 14 predicted proteins | sample SI_123_September_6_FD_182713 | JGI IMG/M metagenome (GOLD analysis project Ga0233439, IMG submission 182713) | Seawater microbial communities from Saanich Inlet, British Columbia, Canada - SI_123_September2016_100_MG | ecosystem: Environmental > Aquatic > Marine > Inlet | place: Canada: British... | reverse complement strand
CATCATCATTATCATCATCATCATCATCATCATCATTATCATCATCATTATCATTATCATCATCATTATCATCATCATCATCATCATCATCATCATCATCATCATCATCATCATCATCATCATCATCATCATCATCATCATCATCATCATCATCATCATCATCATCATCATCATCATCATCATCATCATCATCTTTATTTTTTTTCTTCTTCTTCTTCTTCCCTTCTCCTTCTCCTTTTTTCTTCTTCTCCTCGTCTCCGTCTTTGTTATCCACATTATCAGGTTGTTTACCTTCTTCCGTATCTACTGTATTTTCTTCAACAACTTCACCTGACTTACATTTATCTAAAATATTTTTAATTTCTTCCATATCAAATTCATAAATATCGTATTCACCTACTTTTTTAACATTAATTTCTCCATCTTTATCTGGGCATAAAACAAAATTATTATTTTCATATACTAATTTATATTTAACTTCTCCATTCTCTATTTTTAATTTATTTCTTATAGCCATTTTATATTCTGATATATCAAATTCATCTTCTATTTCACTTTTATTTTCTAGAAAAAAAGGTTCCCACAACATCATATTATCACCTGAATCATTCTTATCGATTTTTTTTTTTCCTATAAAATGATTAAACCCATATTTATCTTCTAAAATATTAATAACACCGCGTTTTTTTGGAGAATTTATTTCTTTTTTTCTATTATCTAAGTCTAAATATGTATTAAATTTAAATATTCCCATGGCCAATTGAATAATTGAATCGTTTTCATAATGATTTTTAACATTTGCTTTTAACTGGTTCATTAAAGAATTATCACTCATCTTAATAATATATATATTATTTTTATTTTATTTTGTTAATACCAATTCAATTACTATAGAGCCTCTATCGCTTGTATCAAATATATTATCTTCATTAATTTTTATTATACCAATATTCTGATATTTAAACATTTGTACCTCATTTGTTAATTTTATTTCACTGGATTTAATAATTATTTCCTTATTTCCAATTTTAATAACTAATTCTTGTTTTTCAAATACATTTTTGATGTTAGCGCGATATTTAATAAAAATATCGTTATTTGAATCAATAAACACATTATCTGCTATATCTGGTTCCATTTTAACAATTAAATCATATACTTTATCTTGTTGTTTAAAATCAAAAAATAATTCATTATGCCATAAAGGAACGTAAAAAATATTTTTAGAAATATCTAATTTATAAATAGTATCATTTAATAAATCTTCTAAAGTTGGAATTAATAATATAATATTATCGTGTTTAATTTTATCTTCTATAATTAATTTTATTTTACTCATAAACTCCTCATTTATCAAATCAAAATCGTTAATTTTACTTAGAAAATCATATATTTCTATTACTTTTTCTCTACTTAGTTTCTCAAAAATTTTATATGATAAATCTTCGCATTTATTAAATATTGAATTTATTGTCGTTTTAATAAAAAGCTTACTCCACGCGTTATCTATTGGACATAATTTACTGGTCAATTCTTCTATAATACTATCAAAACTAAATTTATCTTCATAAATTTTTTCCGTATTTAATTTTTCATTTTCACACAAAAATCTATATGCTTCATTCACTTGTTTAAATTTTTCGCCGTTATCGTGGTATTTATCAGGGTGATATTTTAAAGCGGCTTTTAAATATTTCTTACGAATGATATCTTTATTATTTCTTTTACTACCTTTATCTATATTTAAAATCTTAAGTGCGGATAAATAATCCATTTATAATATATTATTTCAATTATGTTTAATATATTATAATTTGTGAATGGTTTTAATAATACCAAAAAAATATTTTTCCAAGTGGTAAATAGGTCTATAATTATTGTTATAATATTTTAAAAAGACATGCATATCATAAAATAATACAGATATATTATCGTTATTTAAATAACCATCATCTACTAATTTATCAAAGATAATAAATATGGTTTCAATTAAATCTATATCATATATAAATAAATCATAGCATATATCTCTGAAATTAAGATATTTTAAATTTTTATAATCTATTATATTTTTATAAATTTCTTTAATAGTTATATTATCCGATTTTTTATATCGTTGGATATCAAGTTTGGCATCTTTTAAATTTAATACATCTTCCTTTTTAATATTACTGTTTTTTGAAAAGTTTTTATATATTGTATTTGATGGTTTTGAGAAAGGGATAATAGAGCATCTATCTAAAATACTGTTTGGTAAAAAGCTTACTTGTTCCGTTATCAAAATAAAAATAATATTCAAGTTCTTATGATCTAAACTCTGCATATAACTATAAAAATTATCTAATAATTCAGTATGTATTTTATGAAAATTTTTACACACTATAATATTATTAATTCTCTGTCTCGTATTACATACATCCAATATATGGTAATATAGTTCATTAAACAATAATTTCGCGTTACAACCTAGTAATTCCATGTCTATTTCGAAATGGACATCACTTAATTTAAAAGTATATTCATATTTATTATTGTATTTATAATTAATTTTTCTTTCATATTTCAATTCGCTTGGGCTAAATTTCTTAATAAAATTAAGTGACTGTGTATATTTACCTATTCCACCGGGTCCATAAAAAATTAGGTGACTAAGATTTTCTATTTTATCGCCGTAACTATCTAATAAAGGTTTCATTTTTTTGTGGATATTATTTTTTTTACATTTATTAATATAATCCTCAAATCTCGTCTGTAAAAATTTCATTGTTATAACTATTCTTATTTTTATATTTAAATTAAAAAATAAAAATATCTTATTCAGGTAAATTATTTTCATGGAGTTCTTCATATTCTTCTGCATAATATGGGATTACTAATGTGTCGCGCGTGCTAAAATAGCCATGACATAAATTAATACAAGTAAATAAAAGAGCTATGGAAAATCCAAATAAACCAACCCATAACAGCGTGTCGATCATAATAATTGAATTGTCATTATATCTTTATTACTTTTCATAATATTTATTAAGTATGTTAATATTTAAAAATATAAAGTGGAAAATATAATAAATGGAGGCGACCACTATGAATAATCCGAGTGAAAATTGTATTGATAAAAAAATTAACTCTATTTTACTTAGACTAAAACAATCTGGAGAGAATTATCCAAATGTGTCTAAATTGTGGAAACACTATATTAAAATGCGTTTAGAGTTTTTGGAAAATTCTCTCCAAGAAGCGGAAATATTTCTATCTGAATATGGAAATTTAGTTGGCAGAGATATACCGACGCAATCATTGGTGTTGTTATATTTATTGCAAAATAATGACCAATAACTTTTATGTTAAAATATTATATTTACAACAATATAAAAATATCGCACTATTATTGATTAGTATAATGTTTTTGAGCACAAAACACACCGATTTTGATAGAAATAATGTTTTAATTAATGAAAAGGTCAAGAACAATGTTATTGATAATTCATATTTTTACAGAATTTATTATGGAGACCATGAATTTATATCGAATGGTTTGGTTATTTTTTACAAGATAAATTATGAAAAAATAGAGAGATATTTCAGCAAAAGTAAAATAATTTTTAAGGAATTGTGTAACAATAAATTTATCAATTCGTTGATAAACATTGAAGAAACTTTGTTGAATTTATTAAATATAAGAAATAAGACCAAATCATATTTAATTCGTGACCAATTAATGAATGGATATTTAAAAGTTATTAATAATAACATACCTCTAAATAATAGTATAGTTCACATTCTTTTGAAAATATCGGGATTTTGGGAAACATCTGATAGTTATGGTATTACTTTTAGATGTAATATAATAAGGGAATCATCCATCCGTAAGTTTACTATTGGCGATAATGCTAATGTTAACTATCATGACACCTAATAAGTATGTAAATAAGAATAATGTTAAAATTAAAACCAAATCGCCGCAATTTTCTAACATATCATCTAAAGCTTTGCTCAATGCGTCGGCATTGGAAGACATGAAGAATATGAATAGTATTAATACATTTGTAGTGTTTAAATAAAATCCCAAGTCACCGACCATTTCATTACTAAATATATCAGCATGTTTCACCGTAATCGTTATCAAATACATCGTTGAGAAAAATAAAATAAGATAGAAAAATAAATAAACCAGTTTAATACCAGAAAAGTCGCTTACTCCTTCACCACTCACGAAATTTCTCATCAAATTCCATGCCATTAATATTGCAAAAATAATATAAGCATGGTTGAATTTTCTTATAGCCATGGCGAACACTGCGCCTACACCCATTCCCCAATTCATAATATCATTAACATAAGACATATATTATAAATTAATATTTTTATTTGTAAGATTTATAAAAATATTACTGTATTATTAAAACATACCAAGAAATCTGTATTTCTTTGATTTATTTTCAGTTATTATTTTATTTTCTTTCTTTTTCTCTTTAATTATTTTATTATTTGGATAAAAATCATTCATGTAATCAAACATATTTTTAGTACCCATGCTTTTGTTACATCCACTACATATTGGTCTTAAATTTTGAATACTAAGATCACCACCACTTGCTTCTGAATTAACATGACCACATTCCCAAGAACCTAAAGCATTCAAATTTACTAATGAGCAACAAAAGCAATTAGCTCCCATATTATTACCATTATACGTTTTCCATACTTCATTTCTTTTATTTTTTGGTATTCTCTTTTTTCTTTGTTTTTTTTCTTTTTTAAGATGTTCGCCGGTCAATTGTTCAATTATATCTCTAACCCAATCATAACAATATTCTTCATTTAAATAATTATACATTCCAATATACATATTTTTTGATTTACAAATATTTAAAAACTCTGGCCATTTCTTAATTCTCCGTATTTGTTTTGAATAACCTTCTACTGTCCACAAAGACATTTCTTCATTTTTTTGTAATAATATTTTTTTTAAATCTTCCTCGTCCATGTCCCATTTTAAACTTGTTGTTATTTTTGAATGTAAAAATGCCAATCCTTCTTGGAATTGATTTTTATTTAAATTTGGCCTTATATTTCGTTTTTTTAGGGTCCAACTATCAGGATACGCATCAAAAAAATATTTTGCTACATTCTCAACTACATCTTTATTAGTGTCTTCGGGGAATTCTGGTAGTTCTGTATTTTTATTAATTAAATTATAATTTTCTTTTAAATCATTTCGAGTTTTAACTATTACCATTTCTATTTTTACATAAAAATCATTATAATTATATTGTTTAAATAAAAGCTCCATGGCTTTATATCTGTGTTGACCATCTACCAAATAGTTTTTCTCATCTTCTTCGCAACAATGAATGTTGATTGTCCCAATAAAATTAAAATGATTATGACCTTTCTTATAATAAGCGTCCTGATATTTAATAATTTCATCTACCTTATCTTTATCTCTTATTCTTTGTTCATTTGGTATTAAAATTTTTTCTGAAAGTAAAGAATTTATTTTTATTTTAGTAATTATTTTATTATTATCTTCAATGTAACCTTTGAACAATTTTGTTTTTTTATTTAACATGTTTATATATATATTTTTTTAATCCTTTAAATATTTTATTTAAAGGTTATCGTAAACCCATTCCAAGTTGATATCTTTCCAGGCAATATTTTTAATGGGTAGGAATCTAGGTTTTTTCATTTTATCTGTTTTATAGAATACATACGGACCCCACTTACCCTGTCTTATTGATGCCGCTTCATTTATAATTTTTAATACAGTTTTTGACGATGTGTTATTTTTAATTATTTCTTTAACATCATTAATTGTTATTTTATCAGCTGGTTTATTTATTTTTTTTAAAGAAATATTTTTATTATCATAGGAAATATACAATCCAAATTTACCCTTTTTTAATATAACTTCTTTACCATCAATCTTGCCTAAATTGTTATTTTGTTTAGTTTCTACATAAACTATTTCAGACAATGAATATTCTCCATTTTTGAGCTTTTCCATATCTAAATTTTGCTTCACCTTTTTAAATACTGTTTTCCCATCTATTTCACACTTAATAACGGGACCATATTTACCTATAATCCATTCATGGTTTTCATCTATTTTTATACCCTTCTTTGGTCGCCTTTTATTATTTGAAATATCATGTGATTTCCCACTTTCCACTCTTGAAATTGATGATGATAATTGTTTTTTACAATCATCGCATATTTTTTTGAGATGTAAATTACCTTTACTTATCTTATCCAGATTATTTTCCATATTTTTTGTATATTCGTAATTAAATAAATTATCAAAATTTTTCATTAGAAATTCAATCACTACAATACCGACTGGACTTATTACTAGCTTATTTTTTTCGTCACCGAAAGATTTTTTTATTTTTTTTATTTCAATATCTTTTTTTAAAATAAAGTTTTCACACTCTATTTGAATACCTTTGATGTTTTTTTTCTCTACATAGCCGCGCTCGATAATTTTAGACACAAGAGATGAAAACGTAGATGGGCGCCCAATCCCTTTCTTTTCCAAAAGTTGTACAATTCTAGCTTCTGTATAATGCGATTTCAACTTTTTAATTGTAACGTCACTTGTAATTTCATTATAATTTACATTTTTACTTTCATCCTTTAATGAATATAAAAATTCATATATAGTATCATCTTTTTCAAGTCCTTTTACAATTTCCCATCCCGCGAATATATTTTTTTGTGTCGTATTTTTATATATATAATCATCGGGAGCATTCACACTTGTGTTTATAACATCATACATTGATGGCGACATACAACTTTCTATAGAGTTTTCCCATATTAACTTGTATAGTTTTTGCTCATATTTACCGATTTTCGGATGATTTATTTCTCGATATTCTAGTTTAGTTGGTCTAATTGCCTCGTGCGCTTCTTGCGCCAAATCATCTTTACCGTATTTTTCTTCATCTTTTTCTTCTTCATCTTTTTCTTCTTCATCTTTTTCTTCTTCATCTTTTTCTTCTTCATCTTTTTCTTCTTCATCTTTTTCTTCGTCATTTGATTGTATTGTTATTTTTTCAAGATTCTTACCAACATATTTTTTATTCCAGTTTGATGAAATTAAATCAACAGCTGTATCAATAAATTCCTTGGAATATTTTGGATTATCCGTTCTCATATAAGTAATGAAGCCATTTTCATATAATGTTTGTGCCAGTTTCATAGTATTTTTTGGTGAGAAATTTAAATTATTACTCGCTTTTTGCTGTAAAGTTGATGTTGTGAAGGGTTTGGGGGGACTTTTTTTAAGACGCTTTTTCCCTGTAATATTCAAAATATGTTTAAATTCTTTACTTTTTTCTAGAAATTCTATAACATTTTCTTTATTTTTAAAATGTTTATTCAATTTGTATATAATATTAAATCTTGTAAATGTTCCAATTGTTTCATAAAGCTCTTCTCCTTTTGCTTTTTTACATTGTTGATCATTTTCATAAACCAAATTTAATGCCGGTGTCTGACATCTTCCAGCCGAAAGTCCTTTCTCTGAATTTCGTGATATATTTTTCCATAATATAGGACTTGTTGTAAATCCCACAATCAAATCAAGTATTTGCCTTGTTTGTTGCGCATTTACTTTGTCCATATCAATTATAGTAGGATTATTAACAGCTTTCAATATTGCCTTTTTTGTTATTTCGTGGAAAATAATACGCTTTGTTGTTTTAATAGGTAAATTAAATACTTTACATATATGCCACGCAATAGCTTCTCCTTCTCTATCGTCGTCTGTCGCCAAAATAACTTCTGTTGCTTTTTTAACAGCTGCTCGCAATATTTTCACATATTTTTGTTTATTTTGGGAAATTTTATACAATACTTTATAGTTGCTATCAATACTTTTCAAACCATTTGAAAACTCGCGAATATGTCCATAACTGGCCAAACATTTATAATTATTTCCAAGAAACCCTTCTATTTTTTTGCATTTAGCTGGGGACTCGACAATTATAAGAATCATTTATTTATAATAATAATAATCTATTTTTAAATATATTAATATTATCAATTTACTCTAAGACAGCTTGAGCCATTACGATATTTTCTCTACCACATTTTTTGGAAGCATTGTAATATGGTGACAATTCACATCTATTGTTTTTTCTACTGAAAATAAGTTGTTTCTTTATTTCCAGTTTCCGCTTGTATAATTTTTTGAAATAATATGTTTCGCAACATATAACTCCAGATAAAACAATGATTACAATTATGAAAATGACCTCTCTTAGAGATAAATTTTCTAAATTTTCTTTAATTTCACGTAAAACCGAATTAGATGAATCGGTGGTATTTGTTTTTTGCTGCGATATAGCTTTATTTTCAATTTTGTCGGCATTATTATTTTGAAAACGCGGATTATCGTTTGATTGATGTGTATCTGTTTTATTGAACCAACGCGTCTTATTAAACAAACGAGTCTTATTCAGAAACAATATACGCGTCTTATTCAACCAACGAGTCTTATTCAACCAACGAGTCTTATTCAGAAACAATATGCGCGTCTTATTCAACCAACGAGTCTTATTCAGAAACAATATGCGCGTCTTATTCAGAAACAATATGCGCGTCTTATTCAGAAACAATATACGCGTCTTATTCAACCAACGAGTCTTATTCAGAAACAATATGCGCGTCTTATTCAACCAACGAGTCTTATTCAGAAACAATATGCGCGTCTTATTCAACCAACGAGTCTTATTCAGAAACAATATGCGCGTCTTATTCAACCAACGAGTCTTATTCAACCAATTTGTTTTATTCAACAATCGCGTCTTATTCAACCATTGTGTTTTATTTATTGTATTTACACATGGTGGTTCTTCTAAATAATGTCTAACTGATAACATATATGTATTTGCTTTGTCAGCATAGTTACCCCATTGTTCTTGTGTAACCCAATCGAAATTTTCTGGATCAGGACAGGCATAAAAACGACAATGATATGGTTCGGTATCTTGTTTAACAGTGTCGCCGTATCGCGATATCATATTACATTTTCCTGTTGGTTCATCTATACATTTTTCTTTACACTTATCAAGTTTTATAAAAGCATAATTTTGTCCATTGTCTTGTATTTTAGAAAATGGACAATCAGGTCTCTTTCCCATGTGGGATGTATCTTTTTCCCATAATTCATCATTTTCACTTTGTGTTGTGCATGCGGTCCAATCAGCATTACATGGCGTTGGATAACATGGTCTTTTTCCTCCTTCTGAAGGACCCATACATAAATTAGCATCACCCGCTTGAGCTCCATTTCTATATCCCAGCAAACAAGAACATTGATTTGATGTAACGGATACTATAGATGTTAATAAAAAAAGTATTTTTAACATTTTATATAGTTATTAAATTGATTTTAAATACATTATACTGATATTTAAGTAAATAATGATGAAAATTGTATTTATTGTTTGTTATGTCTTATATAATTTTGTTTGGGCAAATCGCGCAAGAATTTGGACAAGAATCCCAAAACATCATGTAGATAATAGGGTTAACAGGTTCTTAAATGAACATAGACTTGTTAATTGTTATGAATTCCAAGAGACACCAACAACTTTAATGTTGAAATGCTGGAAAGATAATAAATTAACAAATGCGCGCATTGATATTGATGAAGAAACAAAAAAACAACGATATTTTGGTATATCGGTTAGTATATAAAATTATTTAAATTGAAATATATAATTCTATTACTATAGAAAATAGACAATGTTGCGAGGTAACTTCATCAAACCAACCAAAAAATTATTGACAATAAATAATATTAGATTACCATTAGATGTTTTAAATATTGTGAAAGATTATACGTTTTATACTGTTGATACTATGTCATATGTGCGTAAACTAATTACTGAAAAAAAAGAACTCATTTTAATTAAGAAAGCATGGTCACGAAATAATATTTTAAATAGATTTCATCAAGAATCAGCACGCGTATTTGAAGAACACTGGATATTCGGATTTACATATGACAATGGTCCTTATGAGTTTCTACAGTTACAAGGTGTAAATTGTAAAAAATGCGGTGAATATGAAACTAATAGATACTCTTATAAACCTCATTTACATTCTAATTTACGGTTTTGTTGTTGTGATAAAACTATTATGGAACCATATTACTAATCCCAACTAATTGTTTTAACATACGCACCTCCTCCACCAAATGCACAATAACAATCACTACCATCATGGTTCGGGTGGTTTACATCTTGATAATTTGGATAACCATAGTAGAAATAATCATCAAAATATTTGTCAAAATGGTCTTTTTCTTTTTTATTTAAGTTATAAACACCTTCATAATAACCTTGTTGATATATAGAGCCATCATAATTATAAATATGATAATCTGCTGGGTCTTCCATCTGATTTTTTTCAATATATTCTCTCCATTTATCTAATCCACATTCAATCCATTTTATTTTTCCATCTTTCAATAAATCTATTTGTAGTTTTTCTCCTTCTTCTTCTAATGCCTTAGCCTTTATTTTGCGCTCCTTCAACTCCTCTTTCATCGCTATAATATCTTCTTCTAAATCCTCAATACGAGAGTCATTCCTACGCTCATCATCGAAGACATCTTGTACGGTTCGTTCTTTTATATCGGTCATATTTATAAAAAAATATAATATTGTTAATATATTTTTCAATTTATATATTCGTTTATAGTATTTAATATCTCTTCATCATTTGTAGGTCACTAAATTCAATTGTACTAGCTCTTTTCATACGTTTATTATCTACTTTATTACCATTTTCCAATTCTTCGATACGAGCATCTTGTTTTTTAATGATGCCCAATAGAGTAACAAATATTTCCTCGCTTGCTAGCATATGACTAAATTGATATTTGGGTGTGGGTGGCTGTCTACCGCTACCCTCTCCCCTGGTCCTCCTATGCGCTTCAAACTTGTTATCCATGTTGTGTCTGACAGGCAAATCCATTATATCACCTGGCTCCACGGGTTGAGGACAAATCCAATCCAAATGTTGTGTAATAGGTTTAATAAGTGCCTCCAGTCTTTCTATAGAAGCCTCATTTGCCAATTTTTTATTTCTTTCCTCCTCCTCTTTAATTTTCTCAGCCAGTATAGCCTGTTGCTTTTGTAAGTGTTCCATCTGTTCTATTAGAGAAGCCATTTTTAATTAAAAAATATAATATTGTTAATATATTTTTCAATTTATATTTTAAACTTCGCGGCGTTGATAGTGTCCCATATCCATGAATCTACCCTGTCGTCTCTTTTTATTATTGATAATTTTAATGCTTTTTTGTGGAATGTGTACACCCCAGAATGAGCAACACAAATACCAAAATATTCTAAATATCATTTGATCATGTTCATACTGGTAATGCGTTTTAAATTCAATACTAATTTCATAACCATTATTATTAAAAGTAAAACTTTCCCCAGATTGTAGTAAAGTTTGAAATTCGTTAAACGATTCTACTGAAAAATTACCATATTCGGTAATAAAATCAGCGGGCTCATCATCATATTCAGTGTTTGAATTTACTAGTCCGCGTAGGTCATGCTTGAGACAAAAGCTATTTCCATACGCCCTATAAAAGAATGGCGCGGTCACTGTTGCTATTTTCCCACCACACGTACATTTTGGCATACAGTGGTCAATCAATCTTAAACTCACATCGAGTATTTCCTTGTATGTGGGATCGAAATCATATATTTCCCTGGTAAGTTCAATGGGTAGTGAATAAAATAAATTCGCCATTATTTCTAATGCTAATAAAAAATTAATGTAATATATAAGTCAATTTATTTTTTGATAGGGCGGGGATGAGGAGATTCCCATTTACATATATAGTTATAACCCATTTCTCTTAATTTAAATTCTTTAATACAAGTATTAATAAATAAAGTTCCAAATTTTTTATTAACTTTTTTATTAGTATCTTTAATATTATTAGTATTAGGATTTCCATGCCAATAATCACCATGAAATTCATAAATTGTATTTGTTTCTTCACAATATCCATCCGCTTTATATCTTGTTCCGGGTATTTTATATTGTCCTTCTTCTGATTTTGCATACTGAATATATATTCCCTCTTTTTCCATTATATTTTTAATCCATTCACATTCCATTTCTGAGTATTGTTTATTTTTACTACAATTTTTA
>Ga0233439_10005201_pt1 | contig 12193 bp, 12 predicted proteins | sample SI_123_September_6_FD_182713 | JGI IMG/M metagenome (GOLD analysis project Ga0233439, IMG submission 182713) | Seawater microbial communities from Saanich Inlet, British Columbia, Canada - SI_123_September2016_100_MG | ecosystem: Environmental > Aquatic > Marine > Inlet | place: Canada: British... | reverse complement strand
TGAGATTTCTGTAGTTGGACAAGTAGTGGGCGGTAGTTTTGGAGATATAGTAATTCGTCAAAAGGCTGGGACTGATTTAGAGATTGGAGACTTGATGGTTTCAGAAGAAAATGGTTCATTTTTGATTCTACAAGTATTTTCACTAGAGTTTGGTAGTCAGATTCAAGATAAGATGCAGCAAATGATGTCAGGTGTTAATTTAGAGCAGGGAGTAGTTGATGCACATTTTTACGAACCAGACTTTGTAAATTATGTACTAGCTCGAATAAAACCACTAGCTAGAGTGTACAAAGAAAATAATGAAGTAAAGATTCCAAAATCAATGCCTTCATTTTTTAACAAATTGCGATTAATTACTAAAGATGATTTGGAATTTTTACAAAAAGAAAAAGATTCAGTCTTTGTTGGATACATTAGAAGTGGAAGTAAAGTTATCAAGGAAGCTGAAGTTTGGTTACCAGCTGAAGATGTATTCTCACACCACATGTTAATTCCTGCAACTACAGGTAGAGGTAAATCAAATTTAGTAAAAACAATTCTTTGGTCTGTGTTAGATACTAACAAAGTTGGTGCACTAGTGCTTGATGCACACGATGAATATTTTGGACGAGTTGGAATTGGATTAAAACTACATCCACGTGCAAAAGACAATCTAATGTATTACACTCCATCTAGTCCACCAGTTGGTGCAAACAGACTAACAATTAATTTACAATCAATTAGACCTGAACACTTTGAGGGAATAGTTGACTTCTCTGATCCGCAATTCCAGGCAATTAGAATGGCATACAGACAATCAAGGAAAAATTGGATTCGTGATTTGATGTTAACTGATGCAGTGGATGCTGGAATGGAGAGTAGCACTCAAGCTCGAGGAGAGTTTGCAGCAGCTACAATGATGGTAGTTCAGAGGAAATTACGCCTATTATTGAGCCTGGAGAAAGATGAAGAAGGAGTCGTGTTCTCAAGACATGAAGTCTTTGATAGTACGACAAAGGGGCTAACCACAGTAGATGATATTGTAAAAGATATCGAGGCAGGCAAAGTCGTAGTGCTTGATACTTCACGATTAGGGGACGAGGCAGAATTACTAGTTGGAAATATTATTGCAGCAAAATTATTACAAAAATACAAAGATGCCAAAGCCAGTGGTGAGCTTGATAGAAAACCAGTAGCTACTATAGTAATTGAAGAGGCACCACGTGTAATTGGAGTTGATGTGTTGACATCAAGAAATGATAACATTTACTCTACTATAGCTAAAGAAGGACGTAAATTCAAAGTGGGTCTTACTGCAATTACACAATTATCAAGTGTAATTCCAAAAACAATTCTTGCAAATATGAATACAAAAATAATCTTGGGAAATGAGATGAAACAAGAAAGAGAGGCAATCATTGCATCTGCATCTCAGGATTTATCTGAAGATGATAAAAACATTGCAAGCTTGGATAAGGGAGAAGCTATAGTTACTAGTATCTTTGTTCCATTTGCAATGCCAATTAAGATTCCATTGTTTGAAGATATTGTAAAAGAGCAAGGAGTAACTCCTGAAACTGGTAAAACAAAGGTGTTTTAATTGAAATTTGCACATTTATCAGATGTCCATTTAGGTTTCCAAAAACAAGAGTCATTACAAAAAATAGAGCAACAAGTCTTTGAGAAAATTCTTGATGAATGCATTAGTAGAAAAGTAGATTTTATTTTAATTCCAGGGGATTTGTTTCATGTAAACATTCCAGAGATGAGAGTTCAAAAATTTGCATTTGCAAAGTTTCGTCAAATCCATGATGCAGGTATTCCAATCTATGTCGTTTATGGGAGTCATGATTTCTCTCCAGTATCAAACTCTGTAATTGATTTACTAGCTGAAGTTGGATATATCACAAAAGTAACACAAGCTACAAGTCATGAAGATGGACAAATTTCACTAAAATGTCTAGTTGATCCTAAAACTGGTGCCAAAATTACTGGATTATCAGGTCTCAAAGTGGGAAAAGATAGAGAATGGTATGAGAAACTAGACCGTGAATCATTGGAGGCAGAATCTGGTTTTAAGATATTCCTATTTCATGGAGGAATTTCAGATATGAAGACTGATTCAGGCATGGATGGGGACCAAATGCCACTATCTTTGCTACCTCAAGGATTCTCATATTATGCAGGAGGACACATGCACAAATGGAACCATCAGTCCTTTGATGGATATAGTAACGTAGTATATCCTGGAACTCCATTTGCAGGGTATCATGCAGATTTGGAGGATAACGCAAATGGAGAAAAACGTGGATTTGTTCTAGTAGAGTTTGAAGATACAGTAAAGTCAGTTGATTTTGTAGAGATTGAAAATACAGAGTATGAAGTAATTGAAGTTGATGCAAATAATAGAAAAGCAGAATCAGTGAATAAAGAACTAGCTGAGAAAACTGCAGATATTGATGTTGCAAACAAAGTTGTGATAATAAAGATACAAGGTGAATTAATGGCAGGTAAAACTGCAGACGTTGATGTATCTATAGTTAGGGACAATCTAAATAATAAAGATGCACTAGTAGTTAATGTAAGTAAGAACCAACTAACATCAAAAGAATATTCAATTACTGAAGCCAAGGGAAGTAACAAAGAAGAGATTGAAACAAATGTGTTTTCAGAAAACATTGGGCAGCTAAAATTTGACTATCCAGAGTTGTTAAATGAATCAGGAATTAAATTGTCATCTAAATTGTTACGAGAATTGGGACAATCAAAGTTGGAAAATGAAAAAAATAATGAATACGTTCCAAGAATTAGAGATAGTGCTTTAGCATTATTGGGATTAAATGATGATTCTTAATTCACTAATAATTGATAATATCAGAAGTTATGATCATGAAGAAGTAATATTTCCACGTGGAATTTCTTTATTTGAAGGCGATATTGGTTCAGGTAAATCAACTATACTTATGGCAATTGAATTTGCATTGTTTGGTTTAGGTTCTCAAAAAGGAGAATCACTTTTGGCAAAAAAAGCAGAAACAGGTTATGCAGTTTTGGAATTTACTGCAGATGATAAAAAATATGAAATTAGACGTACTTTGAAAAGAAAGAGTTCAGGAGTCAACCAAGATCCTAAAGAATCCTGGATAAAGATTCAAGATGAAAAAGAGATCCTCTCACCTTCAGAATTAAAGCAACGAGTCTTGCAGATACTAAAATTCAATGAACCTGCAGATCCAAAAGCTGAGAGTAAAATATTCAGATATGCCATATTTACGCCTCAGGAAGCCATGAAAGAGGTACTTTCTGACTCTAAAAAGCGTCTTGAGACAATTCGTAAAGCCTTTGGAATTGAGGATTACAGTATTGCTCAAAATAATGCAAAAGAAGTACTAGCTAAAATTAAAACAAAATCAGCAGTAATTGCTGAGAGATTCAGCGACATCACTCAATTAGAATCAGAAATTGCAGAATCACAGAAAATTATCACATCATTAGAGTCTGAGATTTCACAAAACCAAAAACAGCAAGGAGTTCTAGAAGATGATGAGAAAAATAAACTCCAGGAACTAAAAGGATTGCAAGGAAAAAGTAATGAGAAAACAAAATTAGAATTAAAAAAAGAAAGTTTGGAGGAGCGAATTGCATCAGATAAAAAAAGAGTAGAGACAATAGAGAATGAATTTGCAGAGTTTGAAGTTGAACTAAAAGAGAATAATAAAAAGTTTGAAGAACTAGCAGCCATAGAAAAGCCTGATACTGATAAATCAATTCCAGAAATAGAAGTAGAGATAAAAAAAGTACAGAAAATCAATGATGAATTTATTAAATTAGGGTCAGAAAAAAACAGTATTACATCAGATATTACCAGATTAAAAGAAAAGTTTGGAGAAAAAATAGAATCAGATGTAAATTCCATCAGTAATGCATTAAAGGATTTAGAAACTGAAAAAGAATCGCTAGTTAGATTTGAAGATGAAATTATAGAAAAATTAGACAAGGTAAAACAATCACAAACACAAAAACAAACACTCAAAGAATCAATTCAAAAAGAGATTAAGAAATTTTCTACCCTAGGTAATGCATGTCCCACATGTAAACAAGAAATTACAGATTTGCATCACCATAGTTTAGTTGATGAGAAACAAAAGGAAGTTGATGAGTTAAGTAAAGAACTAGAATCAATTACTGATTCATTTTTTGAATCAAATAAAAAATCTAAAGAAATTAATGAAAAATTAGAGTCATATGAGCACGAAATTGGAGAGATTTCAAAAGTATTACCAGGAATTGAGGAATTTAATTCAAAATCAGATAAAATGAATCAGATTAATTTAAAGATAGCAGAGTTAGAAAAACAAGATAAAAATTCAGAGTATGGGGAGAATCCACTAGTGCTTTTAACTGCAATAAAAGATGAGTTGGTCAGATATGAGGGAGTTACTAAACAGATGGTGCAAATTGCAGAGGCAAAACAAAAGATAGAAAAGAAAAGCGATAATTACCAAAGAGAAATTGATTTAATTGATACTCAAAATACACAGAGATTATCAGAACTAGACGAAATTCAAAAAGAATTAGAATCAATTAATGTGTCTGGAGATATTTCAGATAAAGAAAATCAATTAGATTCAGTCAGAAAGGAGATTTTACAAATTTCAAGTGCAATAGCTGCAACATCAGAGAATTTGAAAAATCAAAATGAAAAGATGGAACAAAATGAATCCAAAGTTATAGAATCTAAAAAATGGGAAACAAAATACAAACGATTTGATCAGTTCGGACAATGGTTTGAGAAATTTTTTATTCCAACTGTATCGCAAATTGAAAAGCAAGTATTGCTATCAATATTACAGAATTTTAATGAAACATACACCAGATGGTATTCAATTTTAGTTGAGGATCCAACAAAAGAGAGTAGAATTGATGAGAACTTTACACCAATAATTAATCAAGATGGGTATGATCAGGAGATAGGGTATTTGTCAGGGGGGGAGAAGACAAGTATTGCACTAGCATATAGATTGACTCTAAATTCACTAATGAGAAAAGAAACTGAATCAATGAAATCTAATTTGTTGATATTAGATGAACCCACTGATGGATTTTCTAAAAATCAATTAGGAAAAATTAGAGAGTTACTTGATGAGTTAAAATCAGAGCAAATCGTGCTTGTTTCTCATGAAAAAGAGCTTGAAACGTATGTGGATAATATTTTCCAGGTTTCAAAAGAGAATGGGTTATCTAAAATTGTAAAAATGAATTAATTGTTAAGAATAATCTGAGACTATTTTTAATAAAATAGAGTCAAATTTGGAGCACAAGAGAGTAGTTTTAGAGGATTTGGTGAATCTGCAGGCAATAATTGCTGACTGGTACAAGTCATCAAAGAAAGTCATAGAGTTTGAGACAACTTCAGGAGTATGTCAATGACTTACTATTCTCCAGGAATAAAATATTCTTGTCCTCAGTGTGAATCATGCTCCATTGGATTCATCTACAATTATCAAATCCCAATCTCTAGAATTAATTAATTTTCTTTGAATCTCTTCATTCCTACTCATCTGATCAAGGCGTGTAATTACAAAATTATTGTCATCCAGAGGATTACCAGTAACCGCAGTTTCATATTTTTCTTTTGTCATTAATTCAAAAGGCAATCTAAATTTTTGAAACATTTCATCTTGCCATTGTTCTACTAAACTTCCAGGAGCACAAATAAGACATCTTTTTACATCCTCTCGCAACATCATCTCTTTAAGATATAATCCAGCCATGATTGTTTTTCCGGCACCAGGATCATCAGCCAAACAAAATCTTAACGGTTGTAAAGGTCGCATATTTTCATATACTGCAGTTAATTGATGAGGTAATGGTTCAACCATTGAAATGGATACTGCAAGTCTATTATCAAAAATATAAGCTAAATTAATCCTATATGCTTCAGAAACTAATCTAAAGTGTATAGGATCTGAATTAAATATATTATTTCCTTCTGAAATGTAAAATTCTAATTCCTTTTCATTTTCTTTGAAAAGCATGACATCATCAGGCCTAGATTCAGACTTGTTATATTCACGATATGTAAGTTGTAAAACATCAGAACCATGAAGTTTCACTCCAATTACTTCTATGATAGAATTTGGAATAATTCCTTGGATTAAATCTCCGGATTTTATTTTATTTAATTCAATCATAAATGTTCACAATCAATGAATTCGGATCAATCATATTTATCATATCTTATCGGATATCTGATAATTTAAAATCTTTAGGTAAAATGAAGATCATGTATTAATCCAACACAGATTAAAATATCACATATGTAAGTGAAACATTATTCCATCAATAATTAATTTACCATACAAATTAACATAAGCCAACAAGATTAATTTTAATAGTATTCAAAGTATGCATACTATTGCCATGTATCATAATAATACAAAATTCATACCTAATACATGCAAAAACAAACAATGTACCCAAGAATTATCAGAGAATTCAAAGATGAAGATGATGAGCCACTCTTTTATGCCTGAAATAAAGTGATATTCACATCTTAGGAGAAAAATCATGGCTCAAGAAATCAAACTATCAGCAGAACAACAAGACATTGTTGATTCAAAAAAAGATACCATCGTGGTATCAAATCCAGGAACTGGAAAAACTACCACTTTATCATTTAAGGTAATCAAACTACTAGAAGATAAAGTAAAGCCTGAAGATATTCTCTGCATTACATTTACTGAAAAAGCTAAAAAGGAAATGTTTGATGCAATTTACGATAGGGCAAAGGGCAATTTTTCAGATGCAGACATTATGAAGATTAACATTCATACATTTCACAGCTTTGCATACAACTATCTATTAGATGCAGGATTAATTTCAGGAGACATTGTAGGAAATAATTTAATGCGTTTTACAATTCTTAATAGTTTTGATACAAATCAAGCACTCAACTATGAAAAAGATTACATCATAAATTCAATAGTTCCAAAGACTGAAAACTCTATTCGTTATATCAAAAGTTTTGGAATAACCCCTGATAAAATTGATATCAAAAAGGCAACCAAAGTTCTAGAAGATGTATTTGATGAAAAATCATCAAGGTATACGTTAGAGGAATTAAAAGCATTCTTGAAATATTTTATTGCAGCATATCAGACATATGAAGAATCAAAGGGTCAAGCAATAGACTATTCAGACATGTTACTAATGTTTAAAGAAAAATTCCAAGGTAACAAGTTTCAAAATGTTCTAGTTGATGAGATGCAAGACATGAATGAGATAGAGGCAGAAATTGCAACAATGGTGTCTGAAAATCTATTTCTAGTAGGTGATGCAAAACAAGCAATCTTTGGATTCCAAGGAGGTTCAGTTAAAAATTTCCAGAAATTTATGAAAACATGTGATAAAAAGATGTTATCAACTAACAGACGTAGCTCACAGCAAATATTGGATTATTCAAAACAGCATTTTCTTAAAGGCACATCAGATAAAGCAAGTTATGAAAAAGAATTAGAAATATTCAGAGGTTTAGGAGATGGAGATATTCCTAAAATATTCTCAACTAGTGCTCATTTATCAAAAATTTTAGAGGTAATTGAAGAAAATGAGGGCAAATCAATAGGAATAATCACAAGAACTAATGGTCAAATTATTAAAATCTCAAAGTTTTTGGATTCAAACAGTATAGAATACACATCTACTGCGTCTCAGGCATCAACAAAACAAGCTAAAATTGAGATTCAAAGTTTCATCAGAGGATTGCTATCGGATAAAATCGAAGACAAGATTTCAGCCACTTTTACAATTTTTGCACCATACACACTCAAAGAGGCATTTGAGTTCTCAAAAGCATTCAAGAAAAAAGAGTTTGAGAAATTATCTGCCATAAAATCATGGGGATTCAAACTAGGTAGAGGACAATTAGATCAAATGTTCAATGATTTGATTTTACCAATGTGTATCTCAAAGGGAGCTGAATGGTTTTCAGCAGCAATTACTGCAAAACAAGAAATTGATGAATATCTAACATTTGAAACTCCAACATTTGAAGGACTCTTTGATTTTCTGGCAATTGGTGAGGAATCACATATGGTCCAGAAAAAAGAATCAAAAATTACACTAACTACAGTTCACAAAGCAAAGGGATTGGGATTTGATGTAGTAGTGTACATTCCAAGTAATTCTAGAAAAACTAGTTTTATTGACAACATTACAAAATCAATTCTTTCATCAAGTAAAATTGAAGTAAAATCAGAACTTACTGAAGAATCTCTACGTGTTGATTTTGTTGCATTCACAAGAGCTAAAGAAAAATTAATTGTAATTGCAGATGATAAAGAATCAAAGAATTACCACATTGAGGATTTATCAGAACTTGAAGCCGATGATGTTAAAGACGAATTAGTTGTTGCAGAGTTAAACAACAGACTATCTGAAGCTTATTCACTATTCATTGCAGGAAGAGTAGATGATTCTCAAAAATTACTAGACAGTGAAGACCCATGGTTAGAAGAGTATATCAAAAATTATTTTGCTACAGTTGATCATTTCTCATATTCTAGTATCAAAACAAATCCGTATGACTTTTTAAAAAGAAACATCATCAATATGCCATATTTTAGTGCAGCAGCAGATTTGGGTTCTGAGGTTCACAAGGCATTAGAAAATATCTTACGAGGTAAAACAAAGATTGATGATTATTCAGATGATGTTAAAAAAGCCACCAAAAATGGACTTGATGCAATAGAGCAACTAAAAAAACAATATCCAGGATTGAAATTTGATTCAGCTGAGAAAAATCTAAAGATTCTGCTTAGTTCAATGACTGATTACAAGGGTAAGAACATGGAATTTTCAGGCAAAATTGATACTGTGTTTAAACATAATACAGGATATCTGATTTTAGATTACAAAACAGACAAAAAATCAGACAAGTCATCTGAACACAAAAGACAACTAGCAGTTTACAAAAAGATGTTATCTATTTTAGAAAAGATTCCTGAAGAAGAAATTACCACATGTGTTGTGTTTATTGCAATAAGAGGGGTGATAAACACTGGTAAATTTGATAAAGAAATCAGTATAGGAACAAGAAAGGTATTTCCAACATTTGAGAAACATTTGCAAAAGGTGCTAGGATGGAAAAAAGATCCACAATCATTTATTGATGCATTACTTGCAGAGAAAAATGAAGAAGAATTGTATTTGGCAGTTAAAGAAAAGTTGACAAAATCAGATACTAAATGAGAAATAGATTTAAGAGGACTTGTAAGAAAATAAGAGATTATGATGATTGAAAACATATTTCTTCAGGCAACAACTAGTACAGCAGTTATAGCTGCAATTTTTGTTGCAGTAATTATTTCAGCAGTATTTTTTGCAATACAGAAAAAATCAATTTCATCTATAAAAAATCAAATTGCGACACTACATGATCCAAAAATCAAGTATGATGTAGAAAGAATTCAAAAAGACATGGGTTCATTTTCTGATAATCTGACAAATTTGAAATCATCAATTCCCCATACAGCAGAAGTCAGCAATATGCAAGAAAATGTTACAAAACTCTGTAATGATTTCACTGAATTAAAAACTACAATTGATTCACAAATGGACCTGTTTAGATTAAACACAACTGAAGATCTTACTAAAACTAAAGAAGAAATGCTCAAAAATGCCACATTAGAGATTACAGAATTTGCAGGGAACCACATTAAAGAAAACAGTGTAGATAAAGAAGAATTTGATAATTTAAAACAAAGAATAGAAAAATTGGTAGGTACTGATGAATCATCTGAAAGAGTAGACATTCTAGCAACACTTTTTGACAGTTTACAAATCAAAGTATTGAATTGGCAATGTGGTTTATTCAAATTATTACGAGGAGGGCTAGCCCCAGAATCTGAAGAAGATCATATGATTTCAAAAGGAATTCCAATGACTCCAGGAGTAAAATTCCTAAAAAAACTTGAAGAAAAAGGAATAGCAGATTCAAAAAAAGTCAATGCATACTACATTAATCCAGATTATGAATGGATTTACAGTTATATCGATAATCCAGATTGGTTACAAAAGAAACTAGAAGACAAAGTGAAAAAAGAAAAAGACTATCAACAATTTATCAAAAACAATTTAAATAAAATTGAAAATGGGCTATTACTTGAAGAATCAGAATACCAACTAGCAACAGGTAAGATTGATTTTATTTGTAGAGATACTACAGGAAAAGTAGTGGGTTTAGAATTAAAATATCCAGCTGCGTCAACTACGGTAAATAGACAGTTGTTAGGATACAAAGCAGATTATGAACGCAAAACAGGAAATAAAAATACTAGATTCATGATAATTGCACCAAAGCTTCCAGAAAAACTCAAAGATTTGTTAACTGAAGAAGGATTGGAATTTAGAGAGATCGATTTCTAATAATACCATTGTTCAAAATTAACATAGAAAGAAATCATCCTATTTTGAAAATGTTTTAAATTAATTTTTTCTTTATTTTCAGTATGCCTTTAATTCCTAATCGAATAAAATTATCATCCACATCAAAACGCTCAAAAATTCGTCTGAAAAGATAATTTCTTCCAAAAGAGATCGTAGCATAAACTGCAGTAATTGCAATGTTTGCAGTAAGAGGATCTTCTTGAATCCATCCCACAGATACTGGCAAAATCAATATTCCCAAACCATACCCAATAGGGGAACTACCAAAAGAGTTGATAAAAGATTCAGACATGCTTTTTGAATGAGTATCTTTGAGTTTAGATGTCAAAATCAAAACCTCCTTTCTTGTTTTTTAAATTATAATCAAGATTACCCATTGCAAAGTTGATTCGCTCATAACCACGAAGTAATGTGTTTAGAATCTGTTGTTTTTGAGTAATATCATCTGAAATACCATGATATCGCCACAGCAAATCAATTACTCTTTGAATTCCAATTATAGTTTCCAAGTGGTGGCCCTCCATACTTTTTGAGATGAATCTATTTTTAGCATCCTTTGTAGTTACAGATTGTTTTGTTTTCTGAGACCATTCTATTTCTTTTATCAGATTCCCATCATCATCAAAAATTGATTGTAAAATGAATTTGGCATCAGATTCATCAACTGTACGGTAATCTTCATCAAAATATGTTGTTTTTATCATCTCATCTTCTCCCGAATATTATCTGAATACTCTTTCATTGATTCATTTGGTTCCTCATACTCTACAGATTCCTCACAGGTTGTTTGCTCACATGGTGCAACAGCTGATGAAATAATTCCAGGCAAATAATACAATACAACTAGTGCCACACTAATCAATGGATTCACAAATCCCAAAGCAATTGTAAATATCCAAAAGAAAACTTTGGTGATAGTATTCATCAGTCATACACCTCATCAAGATTGTACCCTTGATCAAAGTCAAAGGACTCATCAGCATCAGATGATTCGGGTTTTTTCTTTTTCTTTGACTTATCCATGAGAAACACTCCTGGATTTTTTCAAATAGTTAACTAGTGCTTTTTTGATATATCCATCAATTCCATGATTTTTCCAGGAAATATGATGTAAATCACGATAAACTAGTTTATCCATCAGATTTACCTCCCAATCTATCAAGTTCAGCACGTCCTTCAGCAACACTTTGCTCCAAAACCCTCACCATAGTTTGATGATATTTCAAAGTAATTTCTGTACGTCTCAAATCTTCTGCCTGATACGTCTTTGCAAGAAACTTTGGAAGTATTCTAGTTAATTTCATAATGTATACTCCTTTTTGAATAAATCATAATAAGCAGTAATTTTTTCAAGGTCCTCAAATCTTATCAAGACATAATTATCATGATCTTTTTTCTCTCGCAACATCAATCCAAATTGTCCCTCAATGTCTTCTAAATCTAATTTCTCCATTGAAAAATTCTTACCAGTCATACTGCATCTCCTTTGTGAGACAAAATGTGTTCAAGCATTTCAATTTGTGCCCATTTTTCAGATTCAGAATCCAAATCATCATTGAAATAACCTATTGCATAGACTGATCTCAAATCAGATAGTAATATTTTGATTTGTTTTTCATTCATCATGATTAGATTCCCCCTACCATTGATGGATGAAATGCTGCAACTCCAATGAATTGACTTGCTTTGAGTAACATTTTATCAAATGTAACTAAAACAAAATCTTTTGCTTGACACAAACTCAAAATTTTGTTATCACCATTGT
>Ga0233439_10005194_pt1 | contig 12211 bp, 13 predicted proteins | sample SI_123_September_6_FD_182713 | JGI IMG/M metagenome (GOLD analysis project Ga0233439, IMG submission 182713) | Seawater microbial communities from Saanich Inlet, British Columbia, Canada - SI_123_September2016_100_MG | ecosystem: Environmental > Aquatic > Marine > Inlet | place: Canada: British... | reverse complement strand
CTTTGCTTTTGGGTGGCGGAAAAAGATCATTTCTAAATAAAATTTCAAAATCTTTGATTTTGACTATCTGTCCTGAAAGGACTAAGCGCGTGCCCGTTTTTAAAACTCAAACTCAATTGAAACTAACACCTTTTGTGCGAACATTTTCTGGATTGTGTCCAGTGGATGGGGCTCGAAAGGAGTTAAATATGGGGCTAGATTAGTGGGTTGGAGTGATTTTTGTCTTTTTTGGAATTGGCACTGGTCACTGGTCAAGTGCGCGTAAGACTTATTAATGAATTTGAGCCATAGGTAGGGTGTGGTGATTTAAATGTTTGAAGCTTTAATTGAGGAGTGTGTTTTGAGAAATTATTCTAAGAGAACTATTGATATTTATTTACATTATAATAAGCATTTTATTAAAATGTGTAAAAAAGTTCCTCATGAGGTTACTCAAAAAGATATTAGATGGTATTTGGGAGTTCTTATTAGATGGAATAAGAGTCCTTCTACAGTGAATTTAGCTCATAATGCTTTGATTTTTTATTATGGGCAAATTTTAAAGAGGAAGTTTTTTGATATTCCTTTTCAAAAGAAGCATATTAAAGTTAAGCAGATATTGACTAAAAATGAGATTAAAAGATTAATAAGTTCTACAAATAATCTTAAACATAGATTGGTTATGAGTATGCTTTATTCAACTGGGGCTAGAGTTAGTGAATTGATTAAAATTAAAGTTGATGATATCTATTTTGAGGAGAAACTTTTACTTGTTAGGGAAGGTAAGGGGATGAAAGATCGTTATACTATTATTTCTGATAAGAATATTTTAGATATTAAATCTTATTTAGATAAAAGAAAAGTAAAAAGTGATTATTTATTTGAGGCTAGGGGAAGTCATATCACTGCTAAAACTGTTCAAGCTATATTAATAAAAGCTAGAAGGGTTGCAAAGGTTAGAAAAAATGTTACGCCACATGTTTTTAGACATTCTTTTGCAACGCATCTTAAGGATGATGGAATTGAGGATTCTTTGTTACAAAAATTAATGGGGCATGGGAATTATAAAACTACTCAAACTTATGCAAGAGTTACTAGTTGTCATTTTCAAAAAATAAAAAATCCGCATGATTTACTTTATTGATTTGTTTCATTTCAATTTTTCTTTGAAGTATTTAGGATAAGTTTTTATTGTAAGGTGCTTATTTTGATATTATGAAGAAATTAGTTATTATTGGTGGTGGGTTTGCTGGGTCTTTTATTGCGAAGAAGCTTGAGGGGAAATTGAAGGTTACTTTAATTGATAATAAGGATTATTTTGAGTTTACTCCTTCGATTTTAAGAACTATTATTGATCCTAAGCATGCTAAGAAGATTCAAACTCTTCATTCTCATTATTTACATAAAAGTATGATTGTTAATGGTAGAGTTGTTAGAGTTGATGAGGGGGTTGTTAAAACTACTAAAGGGAATTTTTCTTATGATTATTTGGCTATTTGTTCAGGGTCTCATTATGATAGTCCAATTAAGGAGGAGAATATTATTGCTGCTGCGAGAGGAAAGGAACTACGAGAGTATCATCAAAAGTTGGTTAATGCTAAAAATGTTTTAATTATTGGTGGGGGGATTGTTGGAATTGAGTTGGCAGCTGAGATTGTTACTGCTTTTAAGGATAAGAGAGTTACTATTGTGCATTCTAAATCTGAGTTGGTTGAGAGATCAAATAAAAAAGTTAGGGATTATGTTAAGAAGTTTTTGGTTGGTAAGGGTGTTAAAATTATTTTTAATGATCGAATTGATACTGGTGTTAGTTCTGATGAGAGGAGTTATGTTACTAAAAAAGGTATTGATGTTGATTCTGATTTGACTTTTTTATGTGTTGGAATTAAGGCTAATTCAAAGCATCTTAAGGAGTGTTCTATTGATTTGAATGAGAGGGATTATGTGTGTGTGAATAAATATTTGCAGGTTCGTGGTCGTTCTATGGTGTTTGCTGCAGGGGATATTACAAATATTAGCGAAGAGAAATTGGCTCAGAATGCTCAAAAGCAAGCTTGCGTAGTAGTTGAGAATATTTTGAGATTGGAGAGTGGTTCTACTGATCTTGAAGAATATGTTTCTCAAAAAAGAGCTATGATTATTAGTTTAGGTAAATGGGATGGTGTGGTTGTATTTGGTAAGTTTGTTGTTAAGGGTTTGATTGCTGCTTTGCTAAAAGAAATTGTTGAGTTTAAATCAATGAGAATGTATAAATGATGTGGGTTTGATGTGGGTTTGTTATTTTATGTTTAAATAAATTAAAAAAAATTATTTTTTCTTTTTAGTTACTTTGTGGCCACCAAATTCTTGTCTTATTGCAGAGATTGTTCTTTTTCCTAGAGAGAATTTTTTGGATTTGTCTTTTCTTATTTTTACTGCTACATCGAATGCGGGTGCGTATCCTTTTACTGCTTTTTTTGTTTGTTGTAATTCTTTTATTGTTACTGAGCCAATGTCTGTTGAGATGTTTTTGAAGTCTGGTCTGTTTAGTGCTTTTGTTGTTAAATTTAATAGCCAGCTTGAAACTACTGATGAGTCTTGCCATCCAAGGGTTGCTTGTTTAGGATCGATTTTGTGTTCGAATTTCGATAATAATTCTACTCCTTCAGCTAGACCTTGAAGATATGTGTATTCGACTATGTTGTGAACTGATTTTACAAAGTGACCTGATCCTGCTGGTCCAAAGTGTTGATAACCGTTTTTTGTTGAGAGGGCGCTTAGAAATGGTTTGATTAGTTTGTATTGTTCTTTTGGGCCGCCTATCATTAATGGATAGCCGTTCTTTTTTCCGTGAATTCCACCAGAAACGCCTATGTCAAAAAAGTGTACTTTATGTTTTTTACACCAAAGGTCGTGTTTTTTGGCATTTTTGTAAAATGAATTTGCTCCGTTAATTAAGATATCTCCTTTGTTTAATTTTGGAAGAATTGTTTTGATTGTATTGTCTGTTATTTTTCCTGCTGGGAGCATTAGCCAGATTATTTTTCTTTTTGATAGGTTTTTTATTAGTTCATCAATTGTGAAGGCTGCGATTGCGCCTTTTTTGGCTATGTTTTTTGTTTTATTTGGGCTTCTATTGTAGGCTACAACTTGTTTGTTGTGTTTTAGTAGTCTCTCTACCATGTTATATCCCATTCGTCCTAATCCTACAAAGCCTATTTTCATTTTTTTATGATCTCCAATTAATATTGTTATTTTTGCTCCATTGTTTTAATTGAGTTGGGCCAATTGTATCTTTTTTGTATTTGTAGACTTTTGTTTTTTTGATTTTATCGATGATTTTCCAAGCGTATTCTATTTCGTCATTTCGAACAAATACGCTTTGGTCGCCATCTAAGATGTCTTTGAATAGAATTTCGTAGGCTTGGGGTGTGTTTGGTCCAAACATTTTTGATTCACTAAAATCCATGTTTACTGTAGTTAGATCATATCTTTTTCTTGGTACTTTTGAATTTAGTTCAAGAGAAAATCCTGCATCTGGTTGAATCCTAATTGTTAAATAATTTGTATCTGTTGGACAGCTTTGAGCAAGAAGGCATTTTACTTTTTTGAATTTGATGTGAATTGTTGTTTCTTTTTTGTTTAGATTTTTTCCTGCTTTGATGTAGAAGGGTACACCTTTAAATCTTGATGTGTTTACTTTTAATTTTAGTGCTGTAAATGTAGGGGTGGATGAGGATTTCTTTGCTTCTTTTTGATATGTGTTGTATTGTCCTAAAAGTATATTTGTTACTTTTGTTTTTTTTAGGACTTTTGCTTTTTTTGCTCTTACATAGTTTTTGTCTAATTTTTTTGGTGTGTCCATAGCTATTAGTGCTAGGAGTTGAAGCGCATGATTTTGAATTACATCTTTTAGAACTCCATTTTTATCGTAAAATCCTATTCTGTTGCCAACTCCTAGGGTTTCTGACATTATTATTTGGATGTTTTCGATGTGATTTTTATTCCAAAGGGGTTCGAAGATTCTGTTGGTAAAGCGCATTAGGGCAATATTTCCAACTAGTTCTTTTCCAAGGTAGTGGTCTATTCGATAAATTTGTTTTTCACTAAATACTCTGTTGATACATTTGTTGATTTTTTTGGCTGTTTTTAGGTTTGAGCCAAATGGTTTTTCGTAAACTATTCTTGAGTAACCAGGGTTGTTTGTTAGTTTTGAGAGTTTTGTATAATGAGTGATTTTATCAAAGTGTTCTGGCGCTGTTGCTAGGTAGAAAATTCTGTTTTGTGAAAGAGATGTGTTTTGTTTATTGTTTAAGAAGTTATTTAGATCTGTGTATTGTTCTTTTTTGTAGAAGTCAAGTTGGTAGTATTTGAACTTGTTTTTAAAGGAATCCCATTTTTCTTTGTTTGTTATGTGTTTTCTTGCTTCTTTTAAGATGCTTGTTTCTTTTAAATTTCTTCGAGCGCAACCTATTATTAGAAAATCTTTTATTTTATCATGAAGGTATAGGTTGTAAATTGCGGGGATTATTTTTCTTTTGGTTAAATCTCCACTTGCTCCAAAGATGATGAATGTTTGTTTTTGCATTTTTTTTGTTTAATTTATTTGATTTGTATAAAGTGTTGTTTTTTATTCGACAATTGGGTTAATTGTGTGTTTGAATAGTTTAGATGCTTTTTTAGTGTATTGTACGATGTTTTGTTTGAACCATTGTGGGTATGATTGTTGTATTTTTCCTACGACGAAGTATCCTATGGCCATCATTGATGCGTAATTTGCGTTTTTTGGCAGGGGTACGTATAGGTGGTTTTTGCCAAATTCTTTGTATTTTTTGCCAAAGGAGATGAATAGTTCGTCATCTGATTCTACAACTGTTGTTGCGTGTTTTACGTATTCAAATGTTTCGATGTCTCGCGCTATTTTTCTTCCAAAGAGTTCTATGAATTTTACGTTTAGAAGTCTAATTACCCCTTCGAATTCTCCTGGGATTACAAAGTAGTACTTTTTGTATTTTTTGAAATTTGGAAATTTTAATTTTGATGTACTTTTGTTGATGAATTGTAGAATTTTTTTGGGGTCTTCTTTTGTTTTTCCTAAAATTGGGCCCATGTATGTTGAGGTGTTGTATGTATATGGTTCTCTGTTTTTTGGAAATATGTATTTGTCATTTTTGTGTTTGTTATCTAGATATTTTAGAGCTGGAGCGTTAGGATTATTTGTTATTAGAGTTACGTGTTTTTTTAGTTGCTTTGCTTTTTTAGCTATTATTGGGGCGTGTTTTGCGCCTGATGCTGAGATTAGTACTACTCCATCTATTGATTTGATTTTTTTAAGTTTGTTTTCGTATGTAGATTCATCTGCAAAGATGGCGTCTTTGTCTTGAAATAGGATTTTTCCTGTGGCTGCTGCGTTACCTGATCCAACTACAAGTGGTCTTTTGTAGGGAATTGTTATTTTTGGTAGCTTTGTTGATGAGAATAGTTCAAGGGCTGCTTTTACACAAACATCTAAGCTAGGGATGTTTTTTGTTGTGAAGGTTTGCATGATTTTTTGTGATGGTCCTAACTTTTGTTTTTGTGTAATTTTTTTCATTGTTTTTGTTGGATTATTTTGTTAGTTTTTCGTATTCTGGTATGATGTCTTTTGTAAATTTCGCCATGCCTTCGTATGTTTTTTGATGTTTTAACATATCTTTAATTACATTAAATGGAACTGTTGCGATATCTGCTCCTACTAATGCTGATTCTCTAACTTGCCTAGGGCTTCTTAAGGAGGCTGCTAGAACTTGTGATTTCAAATTGTAGTATCTTAGAATGTCTACGCATTGTGAAACTAAATCAATTCCTGATACAATTCCGTTATCTTGAAGAAGTTTTGGTCCTTTTAGTTTTCCTTTTGCAGGATAATAATCTGTTTTTTCAAATTTTAGTTTATTGGATGTTCTTATTAAATCGTCAATTCGTCCTGCAAAGGGGCTTATGAAACTTGCTCCTGCTTTTGCTGCTAGTAAAGCTTGCTCTGGCGTGAATACTAGAGTGCAATTAGTTGGGATTTTTAGTTTTGAGAGTTGTTTGATTGCTATAATTCCATCAAAGTGAGTTGAGTCTTTTTCTTTGAATGCTGGATTGATTGGTATTTTGATGTAGACGTTTTTGGCAATTGGATTAAATAGTTTGAATAATTTTTTTCCTTGTTCAATCATGCCTTTAGTGTCTGTTTTAGTAACTTCTAATGATACTGGGGTTCCTTTTGCTACTTTTAGAATTTGATTGATGTATGATTTTAAGTTTAAATTTTTGGTTTGTTTCTTTTTTAGATCCACTGCTTTTTTCATTAAGGATGGATTTGTTGTAACTCCATTGGCAATACCCCAAGCGAAGGATTGTTTAATTTCATCTATGTTAGCACTATCTATAAAAATTTTCATGGTAAGGCCTCTTTTTTCTTTTTATTAATTATAATGTATTTTATAATATATCTTTACTATTAAATGTTTTGATTGGTAGTTTAAAGTTTTATTTGAAGTGTTAAAGAAAAAGATTTATATGGGAGTTGTGTGTTCTCTTTTTGATGAAAAGGGATTTTAGGGTATTTTATGCAAGTGTGTTTTTTGTTTTAGGGTTTGCTTTTGTATTTTCAATACTTGGTGTTTTACTTCAAACTTTACTTGCTGGAATTGCTCATAGTGTTCAAGTATGGCTTTCGAGAATTGGTGGTTTGTTGATCATATTGTTTGGAATTTATTTACTTGATATAGTTCGTATTGGTTTTTTAGAAAGGGAACATAAGTTTCATATTACTAAGAAATTTAAATCTATGCCTTTAACTTCATTTGTTTTTGGTGCTGTTTTTGCAGTTGGTTGGACTCCTTGTATTGGTCCTGTGTTAGGTGCTATTTTAACTTTAGCAGTTACTACTCCTTCAATTGCGTTTTTATTATTGCTATCTTATTCATTAGGTTTAGGTCTTCCATTTTTACTTGTTGGTTTGTTTACTAATGAGGCTCAAAAATTTATTAAGGTTAATGGGAAGTGGCTTAGATATTTTAGATATGTTTTTGGAGCTTTTTTAATTATTATTGGGATTTTAGTTTTTACAAATAATTTGAGTTTACTTGCAAATTTTAGTGGGCTTAGTGCTTTTGTTCTTAAATTAAATTCTAGTGGGTTTGGTTTTGGAACGAATTTGAATTTGTTTGTTGCGTTTGGTGCGGGACTTGTTTCATTTTTGAGTCCTTGTGTTTTACCCCTTATGCCTGCTTTTTTAACTTATTTAGCTAGTATTGGAATTAAAAATAAAAAATAGAAGAAGAATAAAAAATGATTAATGGTTGAGATGATGAAAAACAAACAGAAAAAAAATTATTTGTATTTGGGATTGATTGTTTTAGTTATTATTTTAGCTATTTTTTTAATTGAGAAGCGTGGTTCTAATGTTTCGGATGATTTTATGAATGATGATGGTGAGTACGTTGGTGTTGATATTAAAGGTATTAGTGGGTATATAAATGCGGATGAGAGTTTTAATTTGAGGGAGATTGTGGGTGAGAAAGTTATATTGGTTGATTTTTGGACGTATTCTTGTGTTAATTGTTTGAGAACAACTCCTTTTTTGAATTCTTGGCATGAAAAGTATGCTGATAAGGGTTTGGTTATTGTTGGTGTTCATACTCCTGAGTTTGATTTTGAGAAAGATTATAAGAATGTTCAAGATGCTGTTAAGATGCTTGAAATTAAATATCCTGTTGTTTTAGATAATGATTATAAAACTTGGAGATATTTTCAAAATAGGTATTGGCCTCATAAGTATTTGATTGATAAAAGTGGAAGGGTTGTTTATGATCATATTGGGGAAGGCGGATATGAAGAGACTGAGAAGCAGATTCAAAAGGCTTTGAGTGAGCTTGGGTCTAATGTTGAAGGTGTTGAATTAGTTGAAGATGTTATTCGTGAGAGAAGAGAGATTACTTCTGAGTTGTATGCTGGGTATGATTTTGCTTTGCCAAGGGGTCAGATTATTGATGGTTTAAAACCTAATGAAGTTAGTAGTTATGCAATTAATGGTCCGTTAGTTCCTAATCAGATTTATTTGGTTGGTGATTGGAGGAGTAATAAGGATAGTTTGGAAGCTGTTAGTGGTAGTGAGTTGTATTTAGTTTTTAAGGCTAAGGAAGTTAATTTGGTTCTTGAGGGTGGAGAGGTTGAGGTTACTGTTGATTCTGTAAATTTGGATTTATCGAATGTTGGAGATGATGTTGTGTTTGAGAATGGTGTTTCTTTGGTTAAGGCGGATATGGCACGATTGTATAATGTTTATGATGGACCTTATGTGAATAATTTGTTGCATTTGAAATTTAGTGATGGGGCTAAGTTGAATGCTTTTACTTTTGGCTGATGAGAGGAAAGGTTTAAATTATTTTGTTGATTTGTTGTTTGTATGTCTTTTGATAATATTACTAAATTAAAGTATATTTATTTTTTTAAATCACTTTATTTTTTTGCTCCTGTATTAGCTTTATTTTATTTGGCAAGAAGTTTGAGTACTTTTGAATTATTGTCTTTGGAGGTTATTTTAATTGCTACTTTATTTCTTTTTGAAATTCCAACTGGTTTGTTGGCAGATAAGATAAAAAGAAAGTATTCTTTGAATTTTGTTATTTTTCTTTATATTATTGGAAATATAATTATTATTTATGGACAAAATTATTATGTTTTTGCTATTGCTCAAGTAATATTTGGAATTGCTCTTGCTTTTGGTTCTGGCGCTATTGAAGCTTTGGTTTATGATACTTTAAAATCAGAAAGAAGACAAAATCAAATGAAAAAGGAGTGGGGTTCTATTAATTCCATGTACTTGTTTGCTGGGGTTATTTCTGCTTTAATTGGAGGATATTTAACTAAAAGTCAATCTATGGATTCTTTTGTTTTTGTGTTTTGGTTGTATGTTATTGGATCGTCTATTGCTTTATTGATTTCATTTTTTATTGTTGAGCCTAAACATTTTAAGAAAGTTAAGCATGAAGGTGTATTAATTCTTTTTAAGGATTCTGTTTTAACAATTTTAAAAAATAAATCTTTGAGACATATTATTTATATTTCTGTGTTAACAATGCCTTTTCCTCATATTATCAAATTGTTGTTTCAACCTTATTTTAATTTAGCTGGGATTTTGCCTGTCTTTTTTGGAATTGCTGTTTCAGTTGCTATGTTGTTTGGAGCTATATTAACAAAATATGCTTATAAAATTGAAGATGTGTTTGGAATTAAAAAAACGATTTTTATTATGAATATTATTCCTGCGTTTTTGTATATTGCTATGAGTTTTATTATAAAACCTATTTTTGCATTTTTGTTTTATGTTGTTATTTTTGGGTTTTCACAAATGAGAAATCCTATCTTTTCCCAATATCAAAACGATCATATTGATAGTAGAAATAGGGCTACTGTATTGTCTGTTATTTCTATGTTTCATTCTATTTATTTTTTTATAAGTCAATTGATTATTGGGAAGATTGCAGATAATAATTTGTTGTATGGTTTTTTAATGATGGGGATAATCATTTTTGTATTTAGTGTTATTTTTAGACTTGATGAAAATCATATTAAGAAGAAGATTAAAGTGAAATTGAGTTGATTTGATTGTTTAGTCTAACCATTTTTTATTTTTTTCTTGAATCATATATGTCATTCTTTCATGGATTTCTTTTCTTAAATTATAGTTGATAATATATTTAAATGTAAATTCTAATCTTAAAAACCATAAGGGTGATCTATTTATATGGATATATGTTTTTTCTTTCATTTGTCTTGATTTCATGTCATTTAAAAGATGATAAGCTACTTTTTCAAATTTTGAAAATCTTATAAATGAATTTTTACCCATTAATTTTTCTAATTTTTCATAGGTTGGGTCATCTCTTATTGGGTCTGGATCGTAGTAATAGGGTATTAAACTTCCTCCTGCTTTGTTTTCATACATTGCATCTATTGATTGAGGTAATTTAGGAACACCAAATACTTTTTGACTTTGTTTTATTTTTAGTCTCTTTTCTAGAGAAGTTTGTTTTGTTTTCATAATATTAAATAATTTCATTGCACATATATTAGTTTCTCCTACCAATTGGTAGGATAAAGGGGAAATTATTTAAATGGATGTTATTTATTTTGATTATGGATCTTGATATTTTGAAGGATTTGGGACTAACGCCTAATGAAATAAAGATGTATTTGACTTTATTAGAGTTAAGTTGTGCATCTGCTGGAGATATTTTAAAAAAATCTAAGCTTCCAAATTCAACAGTACATAGGACTTTGAATTCTTTAATTGAGAAGGGATTGGTAAATTTCATTTTAGAGGGCAAAAGAAAAATATATCAAGCTACTGATCCTGAGCATTTTTTTAATTTTATTGATGATAAAAAGAAAAGGTTTGAAGAAATTTTGCCTTTGTTAAAAAAGAAACAAAAATTTGTAAAAAAACAAGAATTAGCATCTGTCTATAAGGGAATTAGAGGTGTAAAAGAAGTTTATAATATTATGATTAATGCGAAAGGTAGAGAGTATAATACTTTTGGTGGTGGGCCTGTGGCAGCTGAAATTATGGGTTTTACTTGGTGGTTAAATTTACACAAAAGAAGAGTTGCAAATAAACTTGCTTCAAGACAAATTTTTGATGATTCTGTTAAATGGGGTGGAAAAGATATTGAAAAAAATCCTTTAACTAAAATTAAGTATGTTGATAAAGAATTTGCTCAATTTCAAGAAACTGTGATTGTTGGTGATTATGTTGCAATTGCAGTATTTTCAGAAAATCCTTATGCTTTTTTAATAAAAGATAAACTTGTTGCAGATAGTTATAGGAAACATTTTAATTTATTGTGGAGAATGACTAAGAATTGAAGTTGATTTCTTGCTGTGTTTAATACTCCAATACTTGTATCGGAGTTTAAATTAAAGCAAGATTAAAAAATACTCCGTAGCTTGCTACTGTGTGTTTTTTATTGTTTTTTGTAAATAAAATTTAAAAAAAAAATTAGAAAAATTTAGTTTCATGTTCGAAATTTTCATTTTCGATATATTGTGGTTTTGGAGCATTTCCAATTCTACAAGTGTAGGAATATTTTACTTTAAAAAGTAAACCATTTTTAAGTGCAGATACTTTATATTTAACTATATATGTGAAAAATGTAAGTTCTGTGTGTTTTGTTTTTAATTTTTTTTCCCATGCATTTAATTCTGTAATTAAATCCTCTTTTCCTATAAATTTTAAAAATTTGAAAAAATTAGTTTTATTTGTTGTTTTGCTTTCTAAATTTTTATATCTTAACATTGATTATCACCAATTAAAGTTTAATTAATTTGTCTTTAAATATTTTTCTATGTTTGAAACATTTGTAAACTAATCAGAACATTTATTAAGTATTTATTATTTCTATAGTCTATGAAGAAGGAAACTTTGAAAAAATTATTTATGATTTTGTGTTTGATAGGTGTTTTAGTTTCAGTTTATTTAATTTATAATCATTATGCGATTGGTGATAGTGCTTGTGATATTAGTGCTGATGTTTCTTGCTCTTATGTTAATTCGAGTATTTATTCAGAATTATTTAATGTGCCAGTTGCTGTATTTGGAGCTTTGTGGTTTGTGTTTATGTATTTGTTTTTTGTAAAAAATGCTGATTCGCATTTGTTGAAAATATGGTCAGTGTTTGGAGTGTTATTTGTTATTTATATGATTGTTGCTGAGTTTTTATTGGGAGCGATTTGTCCTTTTTGTACGGTTGTTCATGTAATTGTACTCATATTGTTTTATTTGGTGTTTTGGCAAATTAAGTTTAAAGGTAAGAAACATAAGTTTAGTGTTAAGAAGTTTTTATCTAAAAATAAGAAGTGGATTATTGCTGTTGGAATTGTTTATATTATATTTGCTCTTGTTTTTCAGTTTGATTTTACGATTTCAAATGAAGATCATACTGAAGCTGCTAAGTGTATTAATGATAAAGGTGTTAACATGTATGGCTCTTTTAGGTGCGGTGTTTGCGCGAAAACTCGTGATATGTTTGGTGATGCGTTTGAGAATATTAATGAGATTGAGTGTCATCCACAGGGTGAAAATCCTCAAGTAGAGCTTTGTGTTGAGAAGGGTATTGAAGGTACTCCTACTTGGATTTTAGAGCCTAATGGAGTTGAGGAGAAAAGACATTTAGGATTTTTAGATGTTGATGAATTAAAAGAGTTTGCTGGGTGTGAGTAA
>Ga0233439_10005190_pt1 | contig 12222 bp, 5 predicted proteins | sample SI_123_September_6_FD_182713 | JGI IMG/M metagenome (GOLD analysis project Ga0233439, IMG submission 182713) | Seawater microbial communities from Saanich Inlet, British Columbia, Canada - SI_123_September2016_100_MG | ecosystem: Environmental > Aquatic > Marine > Inlet | place: Canada: British... | reverse complement strand
CAGCATCGACTACTACATCTACTATTAGTCCTTCGCCGTCAACTATAACCATATTATCTTCAGGAACTATTGTTAATTTTTTCAATTCGATTCTCCCTTATCTAAAAAACAATGTAGCGTCAACATAAATCTTGGGTAGTCTGCAAAGTGTGCTACAGGAACACCAGAGTGCCAATTACCACCATTAAATATAAAAGCTTTACCGGGCTCCGGTACTATTGCATGAGTAATATTATTGCTATTCATAGATTCAAATAAAACTGTATACCCACCCCAATCCTTTTTCCATTCTTGATTCAAACAAATCATAATGGTTGGCCCAGACACTTCACCATCACAATGAGGAAGACTTACTGTAGCATGATCAGAATAATTAATATATGATTTTGAAAGACTTAATTCATTCTCAAAAAGATTATCTAATCTTATCCATAAATCAGTTTTCACAAATGCATCTGTATCAAAAGGTCTAGTCATCCTACTTTGTTTTTGTCCAGAGTATGTATTTGAAACTCTACCATAACTCCATTGACAAGTATTCGTCAAGTACCAAAAATCAGTTGATTCTTTATGAGTAAGAAAGTCTTTCTTTACAATTATCTCTCCATCCTCAATATTTTTATTAGTAATTTTTTTAATCCCCTTTACTACCATAATTAATATCCTTTCTCAAATTAAGGGTTATTATACTGCTACAGCACCTTCAGCTAATCTCATAATATATGCCAATGCATAGTAAGGTGGTAATGAACCACTATGGGTATGTGGTTGCCCACCACCAGCAGAACCCGTTACTGAGGAAGAAGGATTTCCTACGTTTGCATTATCACCACCTTCTGATCTGCCTGGATGGATAGTATATGTATGAGTATGTGCTGCTAATTCAGCAATAGTCAAAGTATGTGGTCCTGAATCTGTAGAACCACCAGTTGAGTTTATTGGATGAATGCCAACAGTACCATCAGCAAGTTCAGTTGTTCCAATAATAAATTTTTCTCTTAAATCTGGTGTTCCATTACCACCATCACAAAGTGCCCAGCCAACAGGTATATTTACAATATCACCATGCCACATTGCAATCAATCCTTCTGGTACTGTTATGATATTAATTAATTGACTTCCATCCAATCCTGGCAATAATCCAGTAGGGAAAAGTTTTTCAACTCCGATGGTTTGATTAACAATATTCTCATTTTGTACAGCATCGTCAGCGAGTTTACTATTGTTAACTGCATCTGCTTCAAGTTTACCCCTTGTTACATTTAAATCAGCAATTTTAATAGTAGTTACACTTGAATTAACAATATTTTCTGTCTGTACAGCATCGTCAGCAAGTTTACTATTATCAATAGCATCTACATCTATTTTAATTCTTGTTACATTAAAATCTGCTATCTTAGGTGTTGTTACATCTTCATTAACAATATTTTCTGTGCGTACAGCGTTATCAGCAAGTTTACTATTATCAACAGCATCAGGTTCAAGTTTACCCCTTGTTACATTTAAATCAGTAAGTTCGGTTGTACCAACTGCTTGTGGAATTATCTGTGCATTACCAACTGTACCAGATATGTCACCACCAACAATAGAACCAGATGCATCAGCAGAACTAGAAAATGATATATTACCACTTCCATCTGTTACTATTGCCTGTCCTTGAGTACCATCTTGTAGATTTAATTGAATAATACCAACAACATCAGCAACATTACTCATATCACTTCTAGCAAGAGGAAACCCAGAAGGCTGATCTACAGGAAATGAAGAACCATCATGTACTCTTATTGTATTTTCAGTAAGATCGACTGTTACTTCACCCTGCTGTCCATCGAAACCTTTATGTTGCTCAGTAGTACCTCGTCTTTTTTGTACAATTTTAGCCATTTTGTTTTCCTAATAGGTTCTTTATCATTTCTTTTAGTTCAGCTATATCCCTCTTCATATTATTTATATCATCAATTTCGTTTTGTTTTTTTTGTCTTGCCATCTTATAATTTTCTAAAGCTTTCCTATTTGTATTTAGAACTGCTTTAGAATTGGTATCACGGACATATTTTGTTTCTTGTATTTTTATATTCTTCATGCTAATGCTATAGCTCTTAAATCCTTTATCAATGGAACTTTTGTAGTCTTTGGTGAAATCATAACAATCTTAACAGCAAAAGTTTTATAACTATCATAAGTAACAGCATCAGTAACATATTCTGTATCTGGAGTAATTGTACTGAATTCAAGATCTAAATATTCCCTTTCATCATTAGAAGCAGAAACACTACTAGGATTTGATACTTCACTCATTAATGTCCAAGGCCTATCGTCAAATAATGTAGTATCAAATTGTGATAATACTTTATAATAAACAAAAATACTTGAATTTGAAGGACGATTGGCAGTCATAAATACTTCCAAATCAGTAGCATCAAATCCGTCCTTCAATGTAACTCTTCTAGTAAGATACCTTGCTGTTGCATCTCCGCCTGATGTAATACCATCATCATCTTTTAGATTATTAATAATATTTTCTACAGTAATAACACTATTTCTAGCAGTATCAATAACAGGACTTATAAATCTACTATTAGAACGAAGTTGTGCTCTTGATTCAAAGTCTGTTCTATTTGGTGTATCTGTAATGTGTTTTTGACTATCTAAAAGAAAATTGGTATTTTGAATCAATGGTCTATATTCTATATCAAATACATCTGTACCAGCTTCTCTAGTTTTAATAGCCCATGATATATTAGTTTTATTTATTCTTACTTCTTGTGGAACAATCTGAAGAATATCAGCTTTAATCGTAGAAGAAGAATTACCATTCTTAAAAACAGCATTAGCAAGATTTCCCGTAGAAAATTCTGCTATATTTATATTGAATGTTAAATCCTGATTTTGATCTGGACTCCAAGTTGATGCATTCTGTGATTTAAAAAATACACCAGCATATGGTTGTTCTGAAATTTTTCTATCAGTACCAATCCTGTTTTCCCCCAATTCAGCAATCCATGCTTCATACTTCAAACTATTACTTAATATTACCATTGCATATTCACCGGGCTGCAAATAAACTAACGATGGAAATTCAAAATTCGTTGGTACAGTCGCGTCGTCACTTACATTAACATCAGCAGGAAATTTATTAACATCAGAAAACGGAATGATCGTTTGAGCAGGGAAACCATTTAATGTATCCCGAATTTGTAATGTTACAGGAAGTCCATCTTCATCTTTTGTCTTAAAGAACAAATCAATATCAGATATAAATACTCCGTCTGGATACAATGCAGGATCGACAAGAAATGTTTCTGCTAATGGATCAACAAATCCAACAACATTAACACGATTAAATGTATTCGTGGTAGTTCTAAAATCAGTAGCACTACCCTGTGCAAAAGATTGTATTCTTGGAACTCTTGTAGATACTACAACATTTTCTCTTGTCTGTAGCAATCCTTGTGCTTGATAAACCACCTCGCCATATGTAGACGCAGTAATCAAATCACCAGATTCATTGTCACATAGTAGAAACTGTCGTTCACCAGTTCTAAATCTAAGTGTATCTGAATTTGGAATTGAATATTTTAAATTAGTTATAGAACCAGCATTATCTGTATTGATATCTGTTCCTGCTAAGCTTTCACCGTCTGGTGTACAAAATTGTGAAACAGGTTCACCATCAAAAAAAGCATAAACCTTAGTATTAGGTTTCATTCCTGTTACATTAACTATAATATCTCTCGGACGAATAAAAGGAATAACAGAAACATCTACAACCCTATCACCAATGCTATTTCTTACAGCATCAGAACCAGTAATCTCATTTCGGATACCTGTCCTAGATTGTAATGTTTGTCTTTCAACAGTTTGTGTAACTGTAATAGCTCTACCAGATCTACCACCCCTAGAGGCAAGTACTGTTTCTCTACCAGTACCAAAGGTTTGCCAATCATTAAATTGTGTACCAAAAGATAAACCAACTAAACTTTGCCATGCATCATTTTCACCTTGAAGATTTACAATAACTTCTGGATTATTATTAGTATCAACCCAGTTATCATTCGGAGGAGTTAATTCAACAGTACCAATCCATGCTAATACAGCAAATGGATTTACGTTAATTGATTTACTTGCAATTGGTTGAGATATGAATGCTCTATTATCATAAGGAAGAGTAATCAAATCACCCGTCTTTTTAACACCAGTGGATGATGCTTCATCATAAAACAAATCTGTAATATTAGAAGAAAATCTTGGACGTAATATTTTTTCATCAAAATCAATAGCACATTGATAATCCTCACTTAATACATTACCTACACTATGGCCATTAAATCCATCAACCAAAAATCCATTCTTAAATCTATCTAAACCACTAGAATCTTTAATGACAAGTGATTCAGCATCTTTTTCTAATAATGAAAGAGAAGTATAATACTCAACATTAGAAATTCTTTTTTCTAACTTACCAATGTCACGCATAGTGTATCTTTTGTTTTCAATATACTCTGCTCTTATATCTTTTGCTTTAAAGGTAAATGCAGGAATAGTTAAGGTAAAAATATTCATAGTACCATCAAGTCTAGTTGGTGCTACTGCTGTCAATGAAGAAATACCTTTATTACTACCAAATTTTCTTTCCCTACTCAAATATACCGAATCAACTCTTGGAAGGTAATAACTAAAATCAGCTTCCCAATTTGTATTAGGAACTGGAAGTTCTATATTTTCTATTATAGTAGAATCACTATCTGATCGTCTTGGGCGAAAATCAATACAATCTCTAAGTTCAACTTCAACACCTGATACTGGACTTGTATATTTTGGAATAATATTAAAATCAATAGTACCAGTATAAGAATCAACAGAAAGATAACCAGTTCCCGTATGTGTAAAATAATCAAACACAACTGTAATCTGTCCTGTAGGTGCTGTTTGTCCTGTCTTTAACTTAATACTACCATAGTCATATAAATTATCTCTTTGGCCGGAGTCAACACTATATCGTGATAAAATATTTTTACTTGGAAAACTATCATCAATATTGGATACAACAGAAACTACTTTTGTAAAAAAAGAATCAGCACCCGTAACATTCTCAGCAACAAAAGTTCCCGATGTTGGAACATAGGTGACAGATGTACTTCCACCAGCACCTTCTATAACTGTGCCTTTAGCACCAGAGATTAGTCCGGTAATAGTTTCGCCAGGAGTTAGATTATCTGGAGTACTAGCAACTGTAAGAGTTGGAAGTACTGGAACGTTATTAAGATCACCAGAATCATAAATAGCCTTTACCCTATAAAGATCAGATTTATCAAGAGAATGGGATACTGTTGTTAAATTGCTAGGAGTAGGAAATGTTAATGTACTATTATTTGTTAAATTCTTTACTTTCTCCTGCTTACCACTAACATTTACAGTAGCAATAATATCAGCTTGAAAACTTGCAGAAGTATTAGCATTAAAAGTTGCAGTAGTATTTTGAGGAGCATTAACTGATACAGCAGTTCCTGCAACATCAAATCTAACTATACTTCCAACAGGTAAAGTATCAGAACTTCTAACAACTACTAAATAATTTTCTCTTATAACACTAGGGGATAAATTACCAGAACCAACAAATGTTTCAGAAGCACCAGCACTAGCAATATTCGCAATACCACCAGTAAATGATTGATTTTTAATAACTTTTTTAACTTGATAGTTTGTGTCTATTACATTATTAAGGCCACGAATTGTTTTAATAGTATCTTGGGGTAACTTAAAAATAAGACTATTATCAGACGTTTCAAGTAATAATGTAGAGCCACTAGATGAAACACCAACTTTACCAGTGTCATCAATATTTGCTTTTGCAGAAAGTAAAACAGTACTAATAGTAGCATCATCAGTATATACTACAGATTCAACCTGTGCAAATGTTTCATCTATCATTTTTACATCATAAATATATAAATTAAATAATCTATTAGAACCAGCAGTCGATGAGGAAAAATCAATACTCCTTACCCTAGCTTCTCCTATTTTTGAAGCTGCATAATTATTTAAATCTATATTAGAATGAGTAACATTATGTAGATCAACTACTTTATGTTCAGAAATATCAAATAGTCCATTCAACTCTTTCAAAACGACATAGTTGCCGTACTGCATAAGTCTATCAAAACCACTAACATCTATAGTATCTCTTGCTTTGTCTAATTTAATATCCTGTGAAACTAATGTTTCAAATTCAAAACCTTCAACGAAGGCTTTGCCTGGATCTAATCTTACAATAAATTTAGTATCATCATCTGGATCATCTTTAAGTTGAATATTAAATGATCTTACCGTATAACTCCCAGATTCATCAAACGTTCTACGAGCAAAAGTATTTTCTAATGTAGAATATACTGGTACTTGAATATCTTGTTCTTTCGTTCCTTTATTAACTCTTAATAACTCATAGAAATCTGTATCATCAGTAGATTCTATAGTCTTCTTAGATAAGGTTAATGTTATTTTTAACCTATCTGAGCCAGGTGCTGCAAAGTTAGAAGAACCCTGTGAATTATCAAGAAGCGTTACATCGTCGCCAGCATTTACAATTTTTTCTAATGCAGAAAGTCCAACTCTATATGTTGGATCATTAAAGTATTTTTCAAGTATTAATGTTTGTTGTGGTATTTTAATAAAATTACCATTGATATAAAACACACCTTCTGTAACTGAGGCAGAACTACCTTTACCTACAGCAGTTGAAAGAACACAATCTGCTGTAGCTGTCACACCACCGGCAGGAGCATCATCAATAATTATTACTGGAATATCAGTATATCCTGAACCTTGACTAGTAATAGTAATAGATGTTACTACACCACCAACTATACTTACTGATGCAGTTGCATTTGTTCCACCGACAGGAGCATTAGCAATAGTTGCTAGTGGTGGTTCTGTATATCCTGAACCCCCCTTGGTAATTACTGCGCTTTGAATACTAGTTGGTGTGGCATCAACTATATCAGCAGAAACAAATGCATCAGATGAAGAAATTCTTTCACCTGCTAGAAATTGTGATTTAGTTTCTCTAGTCGCAGTAGCAATTGCACCAGCACCATTTCCGCCAAGAATAGATACAGATGGATTACTAGTATATCCTGTTCCTCTATTAGTAACATTAATTGCAATTAATTTTCCACTACTAATAATTGCTTCCGCTGTTGCACCTACTCCCCCACCACCTGATATTTGAATAGTTGGTGTAACAGTAAAACCATTACCTTGATTTTGTGGATCTACAGTAATACCCTGTATACTATTAGTAACAGAACCACCTGTAATATATTTAACATATACAGTATCAGGATCACCAGTAGTAGAATCACTTTCGGAAAATCCTAAAATTATAGCTCTAGTTCCTGTTTGAGAACCAGTTATTGTTTTTCCAGAAAAACTAGATACATCAATATCAACACCGTTGTACTGTGGTTTTAATTTAACATATTCATAATCCAAATTTAAGACAAGATCTGCACCTGTCACCTTACTACCATTCCTAAACATATGATCACCAAACTTCTTCATTTGATCACGAAGAATACTTTGTTGCGTAGTTAATTCTCTAGCTTGAATAGGAAGTGATGGTTTATATAAAACCTGATGAAAATTTTTATCATCATCAAAGTCATCAAAATAAGGATTCTGATTTGTATTTATTGTAATGTTATTAGACATAATTACCTTTTATTTTTTTAATTATTTATATACTAGAATTCTACTACTAGTTTAATATCTTCAGTTGAATCTGATGATCGATGAATTGGGGGACGAAATTCAGTATAAAGTATTGTTCCAGTATCCTGTTGCAATTCAGTTGTTTTATAAGTTGTTGCTGTTGCTAATCCCTGAGCACCACCAATAACTTTAGGATTTACTAACAGATGAACTTTTCTAAAATCTGCATTAACTCCAGTTTCAAAATCACCATCACCATCTTCTCCGCGTAGTCTAACGTTCATCATTACAAAAGCTCCACCTAATTCTGATACACAATCTGAACCATGGCCACCAAGTGGATTAATAATTACTTTTAGTTCTGCACCAGTACCATGTACTCCAGAACCAGTACCATCAATTATCACAGCATTTGCTCTCCTATATCTAGTACTGCCAGTAGGAGTTTTAGAAACTAATGCTATCTCTTCTATAACACCACCAGCACCTACCTTAGATACTCTAGCAGTTATCCCCGTACCGCCAGGAACACTTACAATACCACCAGTACCATCAATAGTGATTTGTGGTGATATATAATAAACACTAGCACTAGTTGGTAAATTACCAGTATCCCAATCAGGTGAAATAGTTGCAGTTCTACTCGTACCATCATAATCAGTAATGGTTCTAAATTGTCCTTGCCCTGGCCCACTTGTAATAAATATAGTTAGTCCATTATAAAAATCATCTACAGTACTAGCTACCAATGTAGTAGATCCAGCTGAAGCATCTTGTAATGGAATATTACCAACACCAGCACCATCAAGAGGATTACCTGTAGTAAATCTATAACCAGAACCACCCTGAACAACTTTAATATAATCTATTGAACCATCAATAGTTGCACTTTCTACTGCAAGCTGTTCTATTTGACTAGCATTAGCAGGTGCATTGACAGGAATCCAATCAGGTGTAACATATTTAAGAACATCTGCTTGTTCTACTTCAAACATAAATTTCCAAATATATCCATCAGTAATAGTTTTCGTTAATCCAGTAGAAGCACCAGTTGGTTTTTGTATAGATGCTGTTCCATTATTATTAGAGATACATTTATAAACTCTAAAATCTTCTGTGAAAACATAAAATGGAGACTCAGCTACTATTGGTTGTGTTATTTGAGCAGGATTAATATTGTCTATAATATCATCTCTTTCGTGTGTATACTCACGATATACTATACCACTTGTCCAATTATATCTAGCAATTACATGAGATACATCTGTTATTCTTTTAATAGCAGCAATGTCATCCCAATGTATATACGGGCCCTGTACAGTATCAACAGGAAGAGGAATATTGGTATCACTTGCAGTAGAATTAATAGAATCAGTTACCCTGAATTCGGAAAAATTATCTGCTGTATTACCACTCCATTGATCATTTTTACCAATTGCTACATAAATGTTTTTCTTTAAAGAACCATCAGCTGCTGCTTCCGTAAAACAATCTATGAAATTATCAGCTTGAAATTTTCTAAAACTATTATTGATTATTGCACTCATATTGTAATTCCTTTGATATTGTTTATACTTATTTTTATATTTATAACACTTATTTAAACAGGATAATTTTTACGCTCAAAAATATCCGGTGGAGTTGTTTCATAAAATTCCCCAATATTATCGGGATCTTCTATGAGACTATACTGGGTTATGATTGGATCGACACACCTTTTAGTTTTATTTCCTCTAAAAAATATAGGAGGAAATGGTTTATCATTCCCTTTATAACTAATAGGATTATAATATGATCCCCTCTGCAATACAGCAGTTGCTATTGCAACAACACCCGATTCTGATGGACTAATTGTTACAGTGGGAACATCTATCTCATATCCTGTACCAATAGTATCTACTCTGATACCAATAATTGAATCAAAGTCAGGATGGACTCTTTCAATAGGATCTAATAAATGGACAAGTATTGTATCTGTAGTAAGTACAACCTCATCAAATGTCAACGTTGTCCCATCTACAGTGTAATCAATATTTGGTAATAATCTTACTCCGTTAATACTTACAATTATATTTCCTATATTGTTTACTGATTGAGAAAGAACTAATGGGTTGGTTGTACCATCACCTGAGCTTCTCTGAGTATTGGTTAATTGTAAACCTAAATAATAAACAACGATAGTATCAGTAAGAGGAACAACTTCACCAAAGGATAAACTTGTACCACTCACAACATAGTCCCGATTTGGACTTTGAATTAATCCATTAATACTAACTAAAACATTTTCAGATGCTGCATCACCACTTCCTACGTCTTGAGTAAGAACGAATGGAGAAGTCGAACCATCACCAACACCTACTTGAACACTAGATTCTTTATTAATATTTAAATAATATACTACAACTAGATCTCCAGATACAACAACCTCATCGAATGTTAGTACTTTAGAATTTATAGTATAATCAATATTTGGAGCTTGTATCAAACCATTAATACTAACTGTAATATCAAAAATATTAATTACATCTTGAATGAGTTCTATTGGATTAGTTGTACCATCACCTAAACCAGACTGAATTTCTGGTATTACTATTCTTTCAAATATTGCAGTAGCAGTAGCATTCACTCCTCCTTCTAGTGGAGCTTCTATGGTAACAGTAGGAACAATTTCAAAACCAGAACCACCATCAAATAATTCAATAATATCAACACCACCATTATTATCTAATGTTCTAAATCTTGATTGAAACTTTATTCTATCCTGTGTTCTTTGAATTGGACCTAATTTTAATTGTGTTCCAAAAAATGTATTATGAAAAGTAACTTTTCCGTAATCATCTTTTTTTACAGTAGGTGATTCATTCACAGCACCATAGTCTTCTATTGGATCTGTTCTCCCAGTATAAGAACCAGCAGCATCAGTGGTAAATGCATAATCATCATAACCATCAACTTCAGATAATCTTAGAACCCATAAATCTTGTTCCATGATTTGACACTTCGTTGGCTTGAAGAAAAATTCAGGATCCCAAATTCTACCATACGATTCTGGTTCAAGATTTAAAACTCCACTATTAATATCAATATCAGTAATCAAACCAAAATCAGTAGGTGAACATAACCCTTTTTCATTTATTGATCCATCATTCCTAATTTTAAAAGGAAAATTTTCATCGCCAGGACAACCTACATTTGCTTCTGCAACCGTAGCAAAAGGTTCTACTATCAATCCCCAACTTTCTTCAGAAGAAACAGAACTAGATAACAATTCACTGTTTGGTTGAAAATCTTCTTCAGAAGAGAATACAGTACTTAAATCGTCAGGTGATGGTTGATAATCTAAAAGATCAGGTACTAAAACAAAGTCACCATAATCATCCATCTCAACGTGCATCCTCATGTCTTGATCATCATCACATGATTCTATAGTTAAATCTAATATATGAGGAGGTTCAACACCGTCATGGAAAATAATAGTATATCTGTCTGTAGTATCAGGAATTACATTACTAATACTTAATGGTGCTGAAACACTTGTTATGATTTGTACTTTTCCAAACATTGCTAATCCAGCTGGATGGACAAGACGTTTAATAATATCTCTCCATAACTGAATATTTTGTGTAGATGTTATTTCATATGAAAATAATTGATGGAAAAAACTATCCTGTAAATATTTATCTGCACTTAAAAATCCATCAGAATTAATAAATCTTGATTTAGGTGTACTATCAAATCCACCTATAACTAATTCCGCAGTAGCAGTACCATCACCTAAAAGAGAAAAATCTAAAACAGGAATAGTATTATACCCAAATCCACTGTTGACTATTTCTAAAGTTTTTACACCACCTATACCAGTACCATTTAAATCAAACTGAATAGAAGCACCAACACCTGATCCACCAGATATAGTAGGTAAAGCAATATATCCACTACCACTATTTTCTATAAACAACTTCACAATACTACCGTTATTATCAACACTACTAACTATTAGACTAGCTGTTCTACCATCCATTGATAATTTATTAATATTATCAATATCCAGTTTATCTCCAAGTTTATATCCAGTACCACCATTACTAATAGTAACAGAAAATAACGATCCAGTAGTTATTTCTTTAATCCGAATAAGTGCTCCGCTATTTTTAGCACTTCCAGATAATGGTATGATTTCATCAACATTATAACCAGTGCCCAGATTAGTTACATTATAATCAATTATGATATTTCCTATACTAAAACTATAAATATCATCAGTAACAATCTCTCCTGATACAAATTCACCAAACACCTCAGAAAGAAACATAGTAGAGACACAAAAACTTCCAAGTATTTCTACAATAACTACTTCAATAATTGCAGTTGCACCAGATGTCAATCCTTTTACTCTCTTACCTTCTAACTTAAAATAATCATTAGATATATCCATAGTTCTAATGATATAACTAGAATCAAACTTACCATCAGATGTTCTAAGGATATTTGCAGCAGGTGTATCAATTCTTA
>Ga0233439_10005189_pt1 | contig 12223 bp, 11 predicted proteins | sample SI_123_September_6_FD_182713 | JGI IMG/M metagenome (GOLD analysis project Ga0233439, IMG submission 182713) | Seawater microbial communities from Saanich Inlet, British Columbia, Canada - SI_123_September2016_100_MG | ecosystem: Environmental > Aquatic > Marine > Inlet | place: Canada: British... | reverse complement strand
CAATGGATTCGTTTATGAAGTCTTTTAGTTTGTCAAAGGTTTCTTTTTGTTCTTCGAAATTTACTGGCCGCAGAAAAATGAAGTTGTTTAGAACGCTTTGGTCTTGTGATATTTGCAGAATTCTCTCGACGCAAATACCTCCTTCGGTGTCTATGAAAATTACTTTTTTGTTTCTTTTGGCTACTTGAACTGCGCTTAATATACATAAATTCGTTTTTCCTGAGCCCGAAGGACCATAGATTGTAGTTATGATATCTTGATCTAAACCGCCTGCTAGGAATTGGTCTAAGATAATTGATCCTGAAGATATTTTTTGCATGGGTTTGATTTGAGTTGGATTGTTTTAAAGATATTGGTTGTGTGGTTGTGATAGGAATATTTAAATCTGAATTGGTTTTTTTAAGAGATATGGAAAAAAGACCTCGGGTTGTAATTGCTTTAATTATTAAAAATGAGAATAAAATCCTTTTAGGAAAAAGAAAAAGATTTCCGTGTTCTTGGGGATTTCCTGGCGGGAAATTAGATTTTGGTGAAGATATAATTCCTGGGATTTTAAGAGAAATGAAAGAAGAGATTGGCGATGTTGAAGTGAGTAATATTAAATTTTTGACTGTGACAAATGATATTTTACATGAAATTGATGAACATTATGTTTCGGTGATTCTTACTGCAGATTATAAATCTGGAGAAATAATTCTTAAGGAACCTGAGAAATGTGAAGGATGGCAATGGTTTTCATGGAATGAGTTACCTGAATCGTTATCTTCTCCGTTAGAAAATTTGCGTAATGATAATATTTCTCCATTTTAGTGATTGTATTTTGTGTTGAGGTGTTTGTTCATAAGAGGATTAAGAATTAAGATGATTTTAATAATCTATTGTAGTTTCAGTTCCATCACGAGAAATATGGACATTTATTACAGTTCCATCTTTAGAATCGTGAACATAAATAGAAGGTTTTTCTTTATCTACTTTTACAGCCTTGCCATTCTCACATGAGAAACTATCAAAAATATAATTATTTCCTTCTTCAGGACGCCATTCAGCGGTAACTGCCGAATACCAACGATATTTAATAGTTCCAGAGTTACTAGTTTCCCAACGAGAAACAATCATGTCATCACAATAAATCCAATCCGGATATTGTCCTCTATATCTTCCGCTATAACAAGTTCTAATATTTCCTTCTATTTTCCAAATAGAATTATCTACTGCTTTATTTATAACTGGACTTATTGATTCTGGGTTAATTGCCATTTCAGATAGTGGCCTATTCATTTCACTTTGTGTATTAGTTGGACAATCTTTTTTATTTTCTGGTAAATCTGAAGAATTGCCAAACTGAGTTGTAATTGGTCCAATTGAAAATCCTTCAAAGGATTCTACACTAGTAACTAGTAGAAGCACAACTAAGATAATTGAGATCCACTGAATTGAATTATACTTTATGTTTAATTTTTGAATTATTACAACAACGCCTGCAAGCGTAAAGCCAACAACCAAAGAAGATAAAATGCCTGATTGAAAACTTAATCCAGGAAGAATAAATTCATTCATTACCAAAATAACAGTGGCATATACTAAAAAGTAAAATATGAACCATCTAAGATTAAAATGAGATTCATGACTTCTAACAATTTGAGTTGCAATTGAAACAATTGTTGATGTTAATAATATAACTAATAAACTGTTGAAAATTGATAATTGATTGAAAACATAAATAGAAAGTAAAATTGCAAGAGTATATATTATTCCCCACTTCATTATATTTCCTAATTGATAATTGCTTTTACTTCTTGAACCATGATAATAAAAACCGAAATAAACCATGGCTGCACCTATTGCCATTAAAAAAATAGGGAAAACAAAAGCTAAGCCAACACTCCCAGTAGCTAACCCTCCAAGAAAAAACAGAGAGATAAAGGATGAGAATGTTCCAACTATAAGAAGAATACCTAAAACTCCTAATATAAAATGGAATATCTTCATAAGTAGTAAATTTGTAAAGTTCTATTTAAATCTTGTGGAGGAACATAAATATTTCAGAAATCCCAACAAATAATGCAATGAAAGACAGTAAGAAATTAGTACATTACTTATTCTTAACTCTTTAAAGCTCAAAAATAAGACATAATATTGTAATTCATGTTATATCATCCAGACTACGAAGTAGGAGGGGCTTTAGAGTTTTTGAGTTGCTGATGCTTTAGGTGTTGTCGTGGTTTTTTCTTATAATTTTTAAAAAGGAATTATCGGGTACAAGATTAGAGTAATATTTATATATTCTTTATTTAATAATTAGTTTATGATTAAAAAAATAATTTTGCTATTCATAATCATCTTTTCTTTTCTATTAATCGGATGCCAGAAAGAATTAGTTTGTAATGAACCATATATTGTTATGGGAACAGAGTGTTGTTTAGATAAAAACAAAAATAATATTTGTGATTCTGACGATCTGATATCAGAACAAATCGATAATGAAAAAGAACTTTCTGCAAGTCAAATATACAATGAAGCCAAAGATAGTATGTTTATTGTTGAAACAATTTGTGATTATAACTTTTCATATGAGGATTTTGATGTATTTTCTGGTTGGAACGAATACGATTATTTTGAAATTAATTTAGAACCCAACTCAGAATATGTAGAAATTAAAGACCATGCTGTTTTTTCTGGAAGTGGGTTTTTTATGGAGAGTGAAATTCACACCAATTCACATGTTATTAATTGTGATGCAGAATATCAAGAGAAATATGCAAAATACGCATATAGTTCATTAATTGATTATTATAATGCAAAGTATGTACTTACAGAAGAACATTTGGGAGGAGTAATTAATTTTGATATTGAGAAAATGGTAAGTGATATCTATAATGATGTAGGATATGAAAGTGACATTACAAAAGAATATATTGAAACTTACTTGATTGCTAGTATTGCGGAACATTTGAGTTATCATCTATCCATTTCTGAAACAGGGAAAAAAGTAGAAGCATACCATAGATCAGATCAGTTTACAAAACCAATTTCATTAAATTTAGCAAAAAAAGGAAAAGATTTTCCTGGCAGAGATTTTGCTATTTTTAAGTCCGATGTAAATAAACAGAGTTTAAATTATGCTAAAAAACCTGAGTTGAAGATAGGTGAAAATGTTTATGTTGTTGGTTTTCCATTAATACAATTAGATGAAAACGAGGACATATACGAAATTGAAGTCAAAAGAGAAGATCCAATAATCACTAGTGGAATATTAAGTAGTGTGAAAATTTCAGATTCTGGAGTAAAATATTATGTGATTGATGCAGCTGCATATTTTGGTTCTAGTGGTGGTCCAGTATTTAATTCTAAGGGAGAAGTCATTGGAATATTAACTGCAGGAGTAACAGAAGGGGGTATTAATTTTATGCTTCCTCTTAGCGAATTAGAAAAAATAAATTAAAACTTAAAAAATCAGTATCAATTGTATTAAGTTTATTGACGGCATTTTTTGCATATAACAAGAGGTATGCGAGTCTGACTTTATGTTCGACCACATAACGAGGCTTTGATGGCGAGTGGTGTTTTTTATTTGCTGAAAATCCATTGGTGCTGTAGTTTTTTCTTGTAAACTTTTTTAATAGATTACTGCTGAAAGCAGAGTAGAACACAGAATAAGAGACATAATTTAACTAGTTTCTTATTGTAAACAATTTTTTAATTCTGATACGCCACTTTTGAATGAATCTGCAATTCCAAAATGGATGTCGTAACCAATATTATCTCTGATTATTTCCGTCCTGAATTTTGAACAGATATTACTTAACGAAGTTTTCTTTATTCAATCACTACCTAAGCTCTTGAAACTCAAAATAATTAATCGTCACAGAAGCTAGTTGTGTGAATTGAGTTATTTTGGTTTAAGGAGTATAAATTTATAAAACAGGTTTCTTTTATAGGTTAAATTATGGAGAATCGGAATAAATGGCTGATTGCTATTTTTGTGTTTACGCTTTGTTTGAGGTTACTTTTAGCGTTTAGCGTAGATAATTTGACGTATGATTCTTATTATAATGTGAGGCAGGTTGAGAGTATAGTTGATAATGGACTTCCTTTGTTTGACGATGATTTGTCTTACTCTGGCAGAGATATTAGGTTTTTGCCGTTTTTTGATTATTTTATGGCGTTTTTTGCGCTATTTTTACCAGTATTGGTTGTTGCTAAGTTGATTCCTAACATACTCGTTAGTTTGCTTGTGATACTTGCTTATTTTATTAGTTTTAAGATTACTAAAAATGAAATTTCATCTTTAGTTAGTTCTCTTATTGTTGGAATTTTGCCTATTTTATTTCAAACAAATAGATTTGCAATCGAATCTTTATTTTTGCCTTTGATATTTTTGAGCATTTATTCTTTTATGAATATTGATAAGAAGCAGTATATGTATCTTTATGTGGCTTCGTTTTTATTATTGTCTATTACTAGTAGCGCTACTATTTTATTGATTTTGGGTTTTCTAATTTATATTGTTTTATCGTTTATTGAGTATAAAAAGGTTAATCGCTCTGAGATGGAACTTATTTTATTTAGTGTATTTTTTTATACATGGATGCAATTTATTTTCTTTAAGGATGTTTTAATTAATGAAGGGTTTAATTTTATTTGGCAAAATATTCCTAACGAAATCATATTAAATTATTTGCCTAGACTCTCCATTCTTGAGGCTTTAGTTTTAGTTAGTATAATTCCTTTTGTGACTGGTATTTATGTTGTTTATCAATCTTTATTTAAATCTAAATATAAAAATACTTTACTTATTATTAGCCTTAGTGTTTCTACTACCATCTTAGTTTGGCTTAGAGTTATTGAATTTACTTTCTCTTTGGCTTTTTTTGGAGTGATGCTTGCTATTTTATTTAGTGTGTTTTTCAAACAGATTTTATTGTATTTTAAGAAAACTAAGTTTTCTAAATATCAAAATCATGCAATTATTTTGACTATTATTGTTCTTATTCCTAGCGCTGTTATTCCTAGTATTAGTTACGCTCTTGATCAAGATACTCCAAGTGATATTGATATTGAACCTTTTTTATGGATTGAGGAGAATGTTCCTAAAAACAGTGGAATTACAACAAATCTTAAAGAAGGTCATTTGGTTACGTATTTTTCACAAAGAAGAAATTTTATGGATGATGAATTTTCTTTAATTGACGATATTGAGGAGAGATTTAATGAGCTGGATGTAGTATATACTAGTTCATTTGAAACGCAAGCTCTTAAAATATTTGATAAGTATCAACAAAATTATATTGTTTTGAGTGAAATTTCGAAAAAGGATTATAATATTACGGCTCTTGATTATTTGAGTAGTAATTGTTTTGAGCAAGTTTATAATAACCAAGCTACAATTTATAAAATTAAATGTGAGTTGAAAACTAATGATTAATTGTATTACGATTGATTGGTAAGATTAAAAAAAAATATTGAAAAAAAAAATAGATTATAAATAAATTATAAAAAAAAGACTAGAAAATGAAAATTACTAAAAAAATATTAATTGAACATTTTACTCGATTTGATAAGATTTATCTAGTTTTATTGTTTATTTTAGTTATTAGTTCTTTTTTAGTTCAAAATAGTGTTTTTGAAGATGAAAAGCTTCTCAATTCTGCGAGTTATTCACATGTAATTAATTCTCAAGAAATTAGTTTTTCAAATTTGCATTATTTTCCTGTTTTTGTATTTGAAAAGTTTTTAGGGGATTACTTTTATTTTTTTCCAATTTTGATTGGAATATTATTTTTAGTTTTAATATATTATTTTTTAAGTCTTACTTCTAAAGATAAATTTTTTAGATTTGTTTTTATTGGGTTAATTATTACAACTCCAGCTACAATTTATGCTCTAACTTCCTTATCTATTGTAATTTATTTTGTTATGTTAATTATTTTTGGTTTTTTAATGCTCAATTGTGATAACAAGAAAGTTAATTATTTTTCAATTTTACCTTTGATTATCGCTACTTATTTTGATTTTTTTAGTTCAATTATTGTTCTTATTTTTGTTGGTGTTTATTTTTTAATTAAAAGAAAGAAATATGAAAAGATGTTTTCAATAATTTATTTTATTGTTCTTTTTGTGATTGGGATTTTGCAAGTTGTAATAAATAAACAAAAATTCATTTTAAATTTAGTTGAAAATCAAGGAATTATTACCAATTTGATTTCAGATTTAGGCGCTATTTCAGGTGTTAGTTTCTTTTTGTTGATTTTAAGCATAGTTGGGTTTTTCTCTTTGTATAAAAAAAGAAAATTATTATGGTTATATTTGTTTGTTCCTTATTTATTTGTAGGATATTATCTTAATGTGAATTATTTATTGTATTTTTCGTTTGTTTTGATTTTTCTTGCAACTCATTCAATTTGTTCTCTTGCAAATAGAAAGTGGTCACTTGAGGGCCTTTCTAAAATAACTGTGTGGTTGATTGTTTTAGGCATTGTATTTTCTACAACCACTTACCTTGATAGCCATGAAGCTCTTCCTACAAGCGATAATGTTAAAACTTTAACTTGGATGGGAAATAACTTAAAAGTTGAAGATAGAGTATTTACTCAAAGTGATTTTGTTGATATTGTCAAATATTATGTTAAAAATGATGTGATTTTAGTTCAAAATGACGAATTGTATTCTAAAATATATGATTCAACCTACATAACGGATTTGTTTCCTGTACTTGAAGAGGAAAATATAAACATAATATATTTACCTAATAAAGACGAATTGAGAGATAGCGAGGGTCTTGTTTTTTTGCTTAAAAACGAAAGATTTAAAATGATTTATTCTTCCAAGAATTCTGAGGTGTGGGAGTTTAATTAAGCTTATATTACTTTGAATTTAAAATAGAGTAAATAAGTATGCATGGCGCATACTAATGCCTTATTTTAGAGAATATAGTTTGATTTGTGGTTTTGAGGTAGAAATGAACTCTTTTGTAAATATAATATTATGGATTGCTTACGTTAGTTCTTTATATTTCTCAATCTTTCTTTTGTTGGTTTTTTTTGATAAGAGACAAATTTTTGAAAAAGAATCTGATGTTCATTTGGAAAAGTTTCCTATGGTATCGATTATTGTTCCTGCTTTTAATGAAGAGAAGACAATTAAAAAAACTTTAATTTCTATTCATAATATTGATTATCCTAAGGACAAGTATGAAGTTATTGTAATTAATGATGGCTCGAGTGATAGAACGCCGGAGATTGTTTTAGATTATATTAAAGATAAGAATAATTTTCAATTAATTAGTCATGATAACATGGGAAAGGGCGCTTCTATGAATAAGGCTATTGGAATTGCTAAGGGTGAATTTTTTACTTGCCTTGATGCCGATTCTTTCGTTCATAAGTTAACTCTTAGAAAGATGCTTAATATGTATTATAAGGAGAATGATCCTAGGCTTGCTATTATTACTCCCGCTATGAAAGTTGATAAGCCTAATAATTTGATGCAAAAGGTGCAGTGGATTGAATATATTGTGATTATTTTAATTGCAAGGTTATCTTCACATCTAGATTCAATTTATGTTGCGCCAGGGCCTTTTTCTTTGTATGTTACTCAAATAATTCGTGATGTTGGTGGGTTTGATGAGGTTAGTATTACGGAAGATCAAGAGATTGCTTATAGAATGCAACTTCACCATTATAAAATAAGACAGTGTTTTGATGGATATGTTTATACAAATGCTCCAAGAAAAATCATTCCGTTTTATCGGCAGAGAAGAAGATGGTATTTGGGATCAATTGATTGTGTTAGAAAATATAAAAATTTGATTGCAAATAAAAATTATGGGGATTTTGGTCTTATTCAAATGGTTAAAAATGTTGCTGGGTATGTTTTAGCTACGACTGGAATTTTAATTGCAATTTATTTAGTTATTATTCCTTTATTTAAGAGGCTCAAAAATTTATTTTTGGTTAATTTTGATATTTGGACTTATATTATGGGTTATAAATTTAAGTTTGATTATTTTGATATTTTAGTTGCAGATATTAAAATCGGCATTTTAGTTTTGGTATTGTTTATGCTAGGGTTTTACTTTTTTTATATGGCTCATAAAAATGCTAATGAGAAGATGATGAAAGTTGGTTTGATTGTTTTAATTCCTTATTTTGCATTTTATTATTTGCTTAAGGGAATTATTTTATTGTTATCTTTTATTGAGTATGCTCAAGGTAAAAAGATTAAATGGAGATAAGTTGATAGGTTGAAAAAAGGAGATTAGGTTAATGAATGCTTAAGATTTAGTTGAGAAGATGTTTTAAATTTAGGTGAGTTGAGATAAGAAAATGGATAAGTCGTTTAGAAAAATTAGTAAGGATAAGTATGTTATTGCAGGTATTATTACATTTTTAATATTTTCATTAGGTATTACTTTGGGGATGATTATTGATAATCAAAGGTATAGTTTAATTGAAGAAGTTAATATGGAGCAGGAAGTTAATTATTTGAGTTTACAAATGCAGCATTTGTATTTGAACTCTTTTAGTGCAACTGATAATTGTCCTGTAGTTGAAACTGCTCTTACTAGCGCTGTAACTGACTTGTCTGATTCGCTTAGTGAAGTTATCTCTTATGAAGAAGAATTGGATACTAAGTCTAAGAGAAAAGATTTGGTTATGAGAAGGTATTTACTTGATAATTTGAGATATTGGATTTTAGCTCAAGATAGTATGCAAAGATGTGATTTTGATATTGTACCTGTTTTGTATTTCTATGCTAAGGATTGTCCATCATGTCCTAACCAAGGAACTATTTTAACTTATTTTAAAGAGAAATTTGGAGAAAAAGTTTTGATTTTTCCAATTAATTTAGATATTAGAGATAGTGAACCTATGGTACAAATTGCTATGAAACAGTTTAAAGTTACTAAATACCCTACGCTTGTGATTAATGATAAGAAATACGAAGGAGTTGTTAGTCGTGAAATACTCGAAGGGATTATTTGTGAATCTTTAGATGGAGCTAGTGAGTGTCAATCATGAAAGGGTTTATGAGAAGTAAATTACTTTGGATTTTATTTTTTGCTTTTTTAATTAGGATACTTTTTTTATTAGTTGATTATCCTTTATGGTGGGATTCACATGTTTATATTGGAATTTCTAAGTATATTTACACCTTAGGTGCTCAAGGAATATGGGAGTCGTTTAGGCCTTTAGTACATCCAATTATTTTGGGGGCTTTTTGGAAAATCGGGTTTGATCCTTTTGTTGTTGGTAAGTTGATGGATTTAGTTTTATCAGTAGTTGTTGTGTATTTGACCTATTTGGTAGGTAAGCGTGTTTTTAGTGAAAAAGTTGCTTTAGTAGGAGCTGGTATTTTTGCAATTAATCCTTTGTTTATTATGTTTACTGGTTTGATTTTAACTGAGCCTTTAGCGATGGTTTTTGGATTACTGGGGTTGATTTTGTTTTTTGATTATTTGGATGAGAAAGGGTTTTTGAAGTTGTTTTTTAGTGGGTTATTGTTGAGTATTTCTTTTATGACTAAATTTCCGCAAGGGATATTTTTTGGAAGCTCATTTTTAGTTCTGATGTTTATGAAAAAGTCTTGGTTTGTGAGAATTAAAGAGGCAGTTGTGTTTGGTTTGGGTTTTAGTGTGTTTGTGATTCCTTTTTTAGTTTTAAATTTTATTTTGTATAAAGATGTATTATTGCCTTTTACTGCAGGGAGTTGGATTGTAACTACAGCTACTTGGCTTTATGGTTCAGGGTTATTTTATTATACTTTTAATTTGTTTATATCGTTTCCAATATTTCTTTTCTTTTTTGGATATTTGTATTATTTTGTTGATGAGAAAAGGTTTAGGTATGGTAAGGAGTTAGTTTTGTTTTTAATATTTGTTTTGACTTTTTTGTATTTTCATAGTGTTCCTAGAAAAGAAATTAGATATTTAGTTACTGTATTACCAATGCTTTGTTTATTTGTTAGTTTTGCGATTGTTAAGATTTATTCTTATTTGAAAAAATCTCAAGTACCTAAAATTAGGCCTAGATCTTTTATTATTATTTGTGTTGTTTTGATTATTATTGTGCTACCTTCAAAACTTTATATTGAAAGATATCCTGATATTAAAGAAGAGGTTTCTTTGGTTTTAGAGAAGTATGATGTGAAGAGAACAATCATTACAACAGATCCTTCTTTTGTTTCTTTTACAAATAATAAGATTGTTTCTTTAGATGGGTCTCAATTTGCTCTTAAAAAGTATGAGGATAATAAGGAGAATAGTGATATGGTTTTTATTAATGATTGTGATTTGGCTTGTGAGGGATCTGATGTTGAATGTATGGGAGAAGTCAATCAATTGATTCTTAGGGCGTCTGAAGAATTTAATTTAGTTATGGAGAAAAAGTTTCAATTTCAAGATAGAGCGTGTACTTATTTAGTGTTTGTAGGTGCTAATAAATGATTGTTGAATTATTAAGAGTTAAGCAGTGGTATAAGAATTTGGTTGTCTTTTTAGCTATTTTTTTTTCAGCAAATGTTTTGAATCTTAGTATGTTGAATTTGGCTTTTTTGACTTTTATTGCTTTTTGTTTTGTAAGTTCGGCTGGCTATATTATTAATGATGTTATGGATAGAAAGAAGGATCGGGAGCATCCTGAGAAGAAGCATCGTTTGATTGCTTCTGGAAAAGTGGGGGTTGGGGTTGCTTTGGTTATTAGTTTAGGATTGCTTGTTGGCGGACTGATTATTTCTTTTAATGTAGGTCTTAATGTATTTTATTTGGCTTTGAGTTTATTTGGATTGACTTTAGTTTATACATTATTTTTGAAAAAGGTTTTGTTTGCTGATGTTTTAACTATTTCAACGCTTTTTGTGATTAGAGCAGTTGCTGGGGCGTTTGCGATTAGTGTTGTTGTTTCAGTTTGGTTGATTTTGTGTCCTTTCTTTTTGGCTTTGTTTTTGGCGGTTGGAAAGAGGCATTCTGATGTTGTTATTTTGGGTGATAGAGCTAGTTTGACTAGATCTGTTTTGAGTAGTTATAGTTCAGAGTTGACTTATTCACTGATGACTTTGTCAACTACTCTTCTTGTGATTTCTTATGCGCTTTATAGTTTTTTGAGTGAATATAATAATTTGATTTTAACTTTACCTTTTGCGATATTTGTAATTTTTAGGTTTTATTATTTGATTACTAGTGGGGATGGGGTTGGTCGAAATCCAGAAAAGGTTATAAAAGATAAAAATATGCTTATTGGTATGGCGCTATGGATTGTTGTTAGCGCTTGGTTGATTTACTAAAAATGGGACTAATTAAAAGATTGCTTGATGAGGTGTTTCGAGATTTGACTTCTTTAGGCGGAGGAGTATTTTATGGGTTGGTATTGCTATCTTGTTTAGTTTCTTTTAATATTAGTTTGTTTATTGATTTGCTTGTTGGAGGAGTGCTCTCTTTTTTAGTTGTTATTTTGATTCGTTCGTTTTATTTTAAGAATAGACCAAATAAGGAGAAACATAATGGCTATGTTAGCAAGATTGTGGCTTCGTCGTTTCCTTCGCTTCATAGCGCAAGAGCTGTATTTTTGGGATTGGTATTTTATTCGTATTTGAGTTCGTATTTGTTATCTGTATTTGTATTGGTTATGAGTTTAGTTGTAGTGTATTCTAGAATGTATTTGAAAAAACATGATATTGTTGATGTGATTGGGGGGATTGTTTTGGGATTGGTTACGTATTGGATTGTTTTTGTTGTTTATTGAAAATTTTTCTTGGTTGTTGTTGTTGTTTGAGAATATTCAATACAATTCATCGATTATTTTATCTAATTGAGAATAGAGTTCTTTTGTGAAATTTAGAGGTTGAAATTCATCAAGAGGCATTATTCTATCTGGGGTTTTGTAGTCAATTGAATCGTCGTATTCTTTTGGTCTAGGAACTACTTTTAATGAGAATTGTGGCTTTTTATAGTATAATGAGAAGTTCATTTTAAAGAAGTTATTATTTTCGTGTTTTTACTTTAATAAAGTCGCCTAGAGTTAGTTCGTCGTTTTTTGGTCTTTTCTTTTCTGATTTTGTTTCTTCTTTGATATCTTTTTCAACTAATCTGATGTTTAGAGTTCGACCAATTTTTTTAGCTTCACCGATTCTTGGTCTTAGAGATGCATTTTCCCATTTTGCTATTTGACTTTCTTTAACTTGTAGAAATGTTGCAAAGTCTTCTTGACTCATCTCTTTGTCTGCTCTT
>Ga0233439_10005188_pt1 | contig 12223 bp, 12 predicted proteins | sample SI_123_September_6_FD_182713 | JGI IMG/M metagenome (GOLD analysis project Ga0233439, IMG submission 182713) | Seawater microbial communities from Saanich Inlet, British Columbia, Canada - SI_123_September2016_100_MG | ecosystem: Environmental > Aquatic > Marine > Inlet | place: Canada: British... | reverse complement strand
TTTCTCACACGAAGAGATTGAACCTGGGACAGGCATTATGTTTGTCAAGAGAGATGGTTCAGTACTTTGGTTCAAGGACAGTAAGGCTCGAAAGAACATGCTGAAGCTTGGTCGTAACCCACGAAGGATGAAGTGGACTCGCCGATATGTTAAGGGTGGAATAAACTAATTCTTCTCCGATCGATTTTATGGAAAAAGAAGAAAGTAATATAGACAGTGGTAACTTTAGAGAAATAATAGCTCTCTTGAAAAAAGCATTGACAATGTATGTCTATGAGGGTCAAGAAAAAATTAGAGAAGAAGAAGAGTATAAGTTGTATAGAGAACAATACCCTTTTGAGGAATATTATTATTTCAAAGAAGAATTCAAATGCGAATGGGAATAGAGTGCACGATTCTTTGACATACTCAATTATAATAATTATTAATCTAATTCCGCCCATTCATGATTTTGGACATAGCTTACCATCGAAGAAGGTGATAAACGATTGGTAGAGTTACCAATTCTTACGAAAAACACTTCTTTGTTCTTTGTAGTGTCTGCAAAAACTGCCTCATATGATTTCATTACATCAACTCGGCATATTTTCTTATTTTTAAATAATGGAAAACTAATGCGAACTTTCATAGCAACAACTTCTTTGTTAATACTCCTCATCAATAATTGATTTAATTCGAGTTCATAGCCATCAACATCCCCTCTAGAAGTCAGACTAACATCCATATCAATCCCATAAGATTCTTGACCTTCGTCTGAAACTCCGATTAGCAATGTCCCTCCTTCTGCATTAAGAAAACCAGCAACTGTCTTAATGATATTATCTTTAACAGTACTGGTATTCTTGTTAGTTACATAATCAGGATCGTTATCTGAGCGACCTTTGTTAAACCAAATTGCTGGCTTAAATTCTACATTATGCGACTCACCTCCCTCAATCATTGATTGGATATTGTCTTTTTTATTATTAGAAGAAGAGTTATTTTTAGGGAAGTGTTGAGTTAAATCTTCATCAACTAAATTTTGAGAAAGAAGTCTTTCATACACAGAAAAAAGAGAGATTACTCTAGTAATAAAATAGGCTATAACTGGAGCTAGACAGTCGTGATCTGCTAAAATAACATTTAGATAATTTCTACGAGAGCTTGTGTCACCAATATTTTCCGCACGTGTACCTATCTTCTTAGCACCAAATTCATGCAAAATTGTGAAAAAATCAGGATATAAATCGCTCAATTCTTTAGTGGAAGCTTTGGATGAAGTATAATATGTTTTATTTTTTTTCGCCGGAGTTGGCAATGTTAGATCAAAAACAAATCCTTCTATTTTTGGAATTACGTTCATTTTCAATCGTTCTTTGGTCTGGGCAAAAAACCAAGAAGGACCTACGAATGCTTCTCCAACCATTAACCATCTGTCATTATTTTCAAGTTCAATATAATGAATTTCCATACTCAGGTCTCTGGGTCCTGAAACAAGAAATTTTTTCGCATTACCGTCTACCATACCCCTCTTTTCTCGTACAAAAAATGCACATGGAGAAACAGTGAAGTTGGTATCCAATTCGAAATCTCCGATCCGGAATGGTTCGTCAACCATGAATGCGGATAGTGAGTGATGTTTTCATATGTTCCCAATATATAGAATGTAATTTAATTCCTTATCTCGAATAACCATCCATTTTCATGACGAGTGATAATTGGTGGTTCCAATCCTAAACGAGAAAGGAGTATAGGAAGGTCATGAACTGATTCTGGGTCATCTCCAATAACATGTATTATACTACCTTTAGGGACACTGTTCAATATTTTTCTAGTCTTATGTACTGGCATGGGACAGCGTTCTCCTACAACGTTCAGTGTAACAATTTCGTCCGACAATATGACCAACTAAAGAAATCGAATTATTGGAAGTAAATAATCATGTTTAATTGCTTATCTAAACCATTTAACGGTGGAGGATTTATACTTTAACCTACTTTCGGCCATATATGCATGGAGATTATACAACACCTTATTCAAGTAAAGGTAGGAGCTTTAAAAGTAGTTTAGAGTCAGATAGAGACCAGAACCTCCCTCTAGAAGCTTGTCTAGGAGAACTAATCGATAATTCATTTGAATGGAAAGCGAAAAATGTTTGGATTGATTATGAGGCTTTGACAACTGACGGTTGGGGAAGAGCCAAAAGTCTGGCAATCTGTGATGATGGATTGGGAATGAATCCTGAGAAATTACGTGCTCATTTGACCATAGGATTTCATGATGCATTTGGAGGAGATCAAAGCAGTTCTGTGAGTAAGTATGGAGTTGGTGCGAAGTATGCTTTCTTCAATACATGCAGGAAATCAGAAGTTTGGTCGAAAGAAAAAGGAGGAGAATGGCACAAAGCCGAATTCGATTTTGACGACCCATATTTAGATGAAACTGAGGACGTTTGGAAAAAGGATTTTGAAGAGGGACGAGGAAGTGGCTATCCTAGAGTTTCAGCTAAGGAATTTCCACCCAATGAATATTCTAGTTATTGGAAAGATCTAGAATCAGGGACTTTTATTAGATGGTCAAAATTTGATAAAGTCACGGCTGAAGTCAAGGGAGATGAGCAACTAATATGGTGGTTAGAAAAAGCATTCAGGAATATAATAGGGGAGAAAATTATTGCTGGGGAATTTTCGGACGATGGATGGAGCTGCGAGAAAAAAATTATTGATAATCCGAATATTAGAAATATTATTTTCAATGGAGATTACTTACGAGCTTACGATTCATTATATGCTATTCCATTCAAAGATAATGATGTATTGGAAGAGGACGCAATGGGAATGGACCCGATAGAGTCGCTAGTCATAAATTTCCCAATAGATGACGAAGTGTGGGTAAAACGTTTAGGAAAAAGAACTTCTCCTATAGTTATCCATTTTGGGTTAGCACCCAGATCTTGGAGAATGAAATCAGGGCAAGAGGTCTGGACAAAATCAGAACTATCAGCCTATTTGCAAGATACTATACAGAAACGTAGAATCCAAGGGGGTAGTACATCTGGAGGAGGGAACTCTTGGTGGGACTCAAGGAAATTTGTATCTGTATTGAGAGCAGGTAGAGAGGTTGGAAATTTTTCAGACCACCTTTTGACAGGAAAGCGTAGGGAAGATACAGACCGATGGATGGGAATTACTATTGAATTCGGACCAGAGTTAGATAGGGCATTTAACGTAAGGAATATTAAATTCCAAGTAGAGCCATCTGCAGATGTTAAAAAGAGGATAAGAGAAGAAATTAAAAGTACAGTTAGAGAAATGGAAAATGAAATCAAAGATTGGTTCAAAAAACAAAGAGATATTGAAGTTCAAAGGAGAGAATTACTCAATCCACCAACTAAGAAACCTGGAAGTAAGATAAAAACACCTAGTAAACCTGAAGATTGGGCTGATGTTAATAAACCAAGTATTGGAGATTTACCAGATACACCTAACACACCTGATGAACTATTGGACAAATTGTTCGGAGATATGGATGGCTTCAACAGAGATGAGGTGTTAGATGAAATCGCAAGAAGAAAACTAACGATAAAAAATGATTTAGCAACACAAGTTCCAAATGATACAGATAGAATGTTCGAATATACTGCTAAAGGAGGGAATGTTCTAAAGATAAAATATCAGAATCATCTTTACTATAAAGGACTTCAGAAGAGATATCACGAGCTTATGGAAATTGGTAAAGAGATTTCCTTGGAACTAGAAAATGGTGAAATTGGAGTGGAAGAAATGAAACAATACTTAGCTGAAATTACCATGAGAGTACGAGAATTAGAAGAAATTAGAGATCTCGGAATGAATGCAGCAGTTATTGCACTAGCTAAGCAAGCACCTAGAGGAGAAACTCTGCAGTATCGAGATATTTTCTTAAGAGATTGGGGTCAAATCTGCCAACAAATGATAAAAGATAATTTCTATAAAGATAGTGAGTAAGAATGAACGCTAATGATATATGGTCTAGAATTAATTCAAGTGAATTAAGAAAATCACTTGATTCTGAATCTCTGAGAATCATTGAGCCTTTGCTGTCGAATAGAGAATCTGCAGCTTTACCTCTAAAAGATGATAGGACCAGGTTGGGGCAAATATATTCATATGTTGAATATGAAAAACTGTTTAAGAAACGATTTAGAAAGAAGTTATTCGATTACTTCTATGATGATGAATTATTTGAATTGAGAAAATTACTTGAGATTAGGACAAGAAATAGAGAAGAAATTATACAAGCTTTGGTAGAAATTAAATGGAGTTCGAATGAGCGTGCAAAAGTAATCTCAGAATTTATTGGTGCCCCGTCTTGGATATTAGATTTACATGAAGATAATCTTTCACCCACACCTGATGATTCAATACCATGGCATCTAAAATATAAGGTAATTAATGAAAAAGAATTTGATGAAGTTGTGATTCAATTAAGTCTTGCAGAAAGGAGGAGCTTCAAGCGCTTGAAAAGTTATCAAAATAGAGTATATGCTGATGCAATGGATAAACTCTCTTCAAATAACTCAAGAGTTATGCTGAATATGCCAACGGGCACAGGAAAGACAAGAACATGTATGGAAATAGTTAGTTCATTCCTAAGAGAGAATCCAAATAAATCAGTTGTATGGCTTGCGGATAAAGTTGAGTTAATTGACCAAGCATGTCTTGAATTTCATGATACCTGGGAGTACCTTGGCGATAGAACAATTCCAATTAGAAGATGGGTAAAGGATAGCCCAATTGGAAATGAAGGAAAATCTGAGTTTATATGTGCTACCTTTGGCACTTTATTATCTAGAGGAGACGGTTTAAAGAGTATTAATATTGGAATGGTTGTGGTTGATGAAGCACATAAAGCAGTTGCTGAGAAATGGAAAGAAAAAATGAAAAACACTGTCATCCAAATGCGAAATTCTACACGGGTTGTTGGATTAACTGCTACACCACAAAGATCTAATGATAAAGAATCTGAAGAATTAGTTGAGTTCTTCCATTCAAATCGTCTTACAATAAAAGAGCAAGGAGATAAAAATCTAATGGATTGGTTGGAAGAAAATGAATATCTTTCAATAGCAGATGATGAATCAATTAAGGCTGAAGTAGAAATGGAATTAACTGATAGAGAACGGAAAAAGTTAGAAGATATAGACTCAGACTATTCCCTTGGTTTTCTAATTAAACTAGCAAGTAAATTTAAATTCAATACAGTAATAACAAAAAAACTTAGATCATTACTTGAAGAAGATCCTAAACATAGAATTCTGTATTTTGGAACTACAGTACATCAATCAAGAATGATTATGTGTTGGCTAAGGATTAACGGTTTTACTGCTTTCCATATAGATGCCAACACAGACCCAAATGTTAGAAAAGCGGCTATAGAGGCTTTTCGAAGTGGAAAATTACAGGTCCTATGTAATTGGGGAGTCCTGACAACAGGCTTCGATGCTCCATTAACAGACGTTGTAGTTATTGCAAGGCCTACATCATCTGCAGTAACTTATCATCAAATGGTAGGTAGAGGTCTTAGAGGGCCTAAATTAGGAGGTTCGACCAAATGTAAAATTGTAGATGTAGATTTCAACCTATCTAATCATGGTACAAAAAGAAGACACTTATACAAATTTTATCGTGAATTATGGAGTGCGGAAAATGATTGAATCTCATGATTTAAAAGGACTCTTAAGAGATTATTTTAGACATAATTCATCAAGAATAGTAGTTTTAAGTCCGTTCATAACAAATTCAGTATTAGAATCGATTTTGCCATATGACTCCGAAAATAATGTCACTATTGTTACTTCCTGGCGTGCTGAACATTTACAAAGTGGAGTATCAAATATTGAATTGTATCAATTAGCTAAAGAAAGAAAATGGAATCTATACATTAATGATAATTTACATATTAAATTATATTCAAATAACTATGATAACTGCTATATTGGCAGTGCGAATGTTACAAGGAAGGGATTAGAGGATTTCACTAACAGTAATATCGAAGGGTTGTATAAGATTTTCCACATGAATACTAGAGATAATATTCAAATTGAGAGAATAATCTTATCCTCCAACCTAGTAACCGAAGATTTATATCAGAGATATTATGAATGGTTTCAGAATATTGAAATTCCTGAAACTAATTATAAATTGCCTCCAATTATCCTAGAAAATAAGGATGATGATTTTCTTATCACAAAATTACCAGCGGTCTGGTCACCTACTAGGCTTTGGGAGTTGAAAGAAGGAACTGTAGAACCAGAACTAGAATGGAAAGAAGATACTGCTATCGTTCATGATCTGGCATTGTATAAAGTTAATACAAATGATAAAAAGGAAAGGTTCTTTGAAAAGCTTACTATAGATTTTTTTAAACATCCATTCATAGAAAGTTTTTGTCAAGAAATTGATTTGGAAGGAGTGAGATTTGGGGCGGCAAAGGAGTGGATTCAAAAAAATTGTACTACTGTCCCAACTCCATATAGAAGAGAATTGACTGAGACTGTGCAATGTCTATTCAATTGGATTACAGAATTAAACAATGAAAGGTTTGAGATTATACAACCAAATATTAGTCAGATTATTAGGTTGAGAACAGAAGAAGATTTCGATGGAAATCATGAATACTGTGAAATTACTGCAAGAGAACTTGCGCGTTCTTGGTATGTTTCAGAGAACAGTTTTCCAGATAGTGGAATACAGTATAAATCATGTCCATCATGTTCCAAAGCTAACGGGAAACAATTGATTTTCTGGATTGGAAGGACATATCCAGACACTATAGAAAATAGGGAAAAATCAGATTTTGGATTTACACCACAAAGGAGAAACCGAAACAATCCGGATGGAATACAGTCTCAATGTAATAATTGTAGGAAGGCAAAAGGAAATAACAAAAGATATTACGTTGAAAAGGGCCATATTACAATTCAAATGTTAGAGGAAAAAATGCCAAATTTTGTTTTAAGAACAAAAGGTTTTTGAAAACTCTTCCCAAGGATAAGTTAGGTTTGTGAGTAAAATGAGTATGGAATCTTTTCGAGAAGGGAATAAATTGCACATAATTGTCAATTTAGACCGAGAATTAGAAGGAGAGGATCGGATTAGTAAATCTGGAAAAAGCATATTTTTAGCAAAACATAAATCATATCATAAAGATACACTTGGAGACAATATTACAATTGTTGTTCAAGGATATAAAAAGAATAAATAATCAATAATTCATTATTAGCAATTCACTAATTCGGCCTCTTCCATCGCCTTTACTATTTATTGCTCGGATAGCTTGGACTCTATCAATCTTAAATCCATTCTCCATAGAGTATAAATTATCAAAAAAATCGTCATTAGGGTCTACATTCTTAGGATCTGAATTAGAAAGCATCACTTTGGCACCCTTATTACCTAAATTAACTGCAAAATTAGCTAATCTTTCTTGCTCTTTGTCATCAAAAACATGAGTTGAATAAGTAGTAAAGCTTGTACTTTTAAGTGGGCGATATGGAGGATCGAAATATACAAATGTATTATTTTCTATTAAATCTTCACAAACTGTATAATCTCCTTGTAAAATTTTAACATTTCTCAATACCTTTGAAACAGAACGAAGATTTTCTATATCTAAGAAATTTTTATCATTACCTCCGGCAGGAGGAACGTTTAATTCTCCCTTCTTATTAACTCTGAATAAACCATTGAATCCAGTCTTATTGAGATATATCAATTGAGATGCCCTCTTACACCAATCTTTGGAAAAATTAGAGAAATCAATTTTTCTTTTTTGTTCATTAAATTCTTTTCTGACTTGAAAGTACTTGTCTTTTCGTTCTTCTTTACTATGTATATTATATTCTTCTTGAAGTTGCTGCAATTCATCAATTACTCCCTCTACATTCTTTTGAATAGAACGGTAACATAAAATTAATTCAGGATTAAAATCTGAGATTACAGCGGTGTCGATAAGGTTCAATTCAAAGAGATTGAACATTAAGGCTCCACCACCAATAAAAGGTTCAGAAAAATGTCGGTTCCCATTATCTCCAAGATCCTCGGGTAGCCGAGGAATTATTTCTTTCATTAACTGACGCTTTCCTCCAGCCCACTTGATAAAAGGCGTCGCCATATATCTATTCGGATAAGAGATAGATATTGATCATTTTGGATAAAAAGACAGAGAAATAAGTAAAGATGCTTATGAACCGCCGTACTGACACATGTTACGTGGTAGACTTAGGACAACTTTATCGAGATACGGGGGGCATACCCTGGGTTGTTGGATTATCCGGAGGAAAAGACAGTACTGCTCTAACTATGTTGTTATTAGAAACAATAGAAATGTTGCCACCTCCTATTAGAAATAAGAAGAAAGTTTTTGTTACATGTGTGAATACATTAGTTGAAGCTCCTCCGGTTATAGAGCATGTGCATTCGTTTATTGGTGAGCTGAAAAATTACGTAAGAGATAGAGAATTACCTGTAGAAGTTGTAGAGCTTGTACCTGATGTCAGTCAAACTTTCTGGGTCAATCTTATTGGTAGAGGTTACCCTACACCAATTCGTGATTTTAGATGGTGTACAGATAGAATGAAAGTAAGACCAGGAATGGAGTTCTTAAAACAAAATCCTGAGATCTTTGGAGAACCCCCAATTGTCCACTTTTTATTAGGTACAAGGTTTGATGAAAGTATTTCTAGGCAAAGAACAATGCAAACTCATACAAAATTAGGGACAGATATTCATAATCATGGTATAATTCCCACAGCTGGAGTAATAAGGCCAATTGAAAACTGGACCACTGATGATGTTTGGGATTATTTACTAAGAGATGAATGGGGAGCAGGGGGCCTAAATCCATTTCAAAATATCAATCAGAAACTTGCGATAATGTATCGTGATGCTGCAAGTGGTGAATGCCCAGTAATACATGATCCAACAAAACAGACATGTGCAGGAAGCCGATTTGGATGTTGGACATGCACAGTAGTAGAAGTTGATAGTTCCTTGAGAGAAATGATTGATACAGGAGGAAGTAGATATGATTCAGAGAAGCTTACTCTTTTAGCGGATTTTAGAGATAGGCTAAAAGAGGAGAGGAATATCACAAAAAATAGGGTTCAAGGCAGAAACCGAAGAGGAACTATATTGGTGCAAAGAGATGGCTCTATTGGAGTCGGTTCTTACACAATAGAATATAGAAAAGAACTACTAAAAAGACTACAGAAATTAGAAGAAGACTTTGGTGAACCATTAATTTCACAGCCTGAAAAAGACTTAATACCGATAATTTGGGCAGAAGAACAAGCAAATCTAGCAATTTTGATGCAAAAAAGATTGGAGAAAGGTGGTAGCCCATGACTCAGCTTACAGAAGAATCTATTCGTGATATTTGTAAAGAATTAAGTGAGACAAAATATGAGAAGCTGCTGCATCTATTCCTATCTTTGTCTGAGGAGGAAGCTCAGGTAATTCACCAATCAAGACCACATCGGATAATAAAGAAAATTTCCGCTCAGATTAATGATTTTTTGGAGGAAGATGATGGCAACATTTGAAAGGCTGAAGTTAAAAAATTTCAAAAGATTCTCAGGGAAACACGATTTTCCACTTTCTGGCTCTGGACAAATGACTGTTATAGCAGCCCAAAACGGAGTAGGTAAAACTACTCTCTTAGATTCGATATATATTTGTCTCTATGGGAAAAGAGGATTTGATGGAAGGTATCCAAATATAACTTTCAAAAAATGGTTAGCTAATGCATATAGCGTTGATGCTCCAAATTCTCAATTCCCTGAGATGTCTTTCTCAATAGATGTTAATTGTCCGATCAGAGGTAAAATTACCATATCACGCAAATTTTGGCTTTTGGATGAAAAGGATGGAGGAATTACTGAAGAATTATTAGTTAGTATTGAAAGTAAACCACTTGAACTTGAACAAAATGAAAAAAGAAATGATGTCTCCGAGAGATGGATTGAAGCATTTCTGCCCTATTCTGTAATGAAAAGATTTCTAGTTGATGGAGAAAGGCTTTCAGATTTAGATACTCGTTCTGTAGACAAAGAATTAATCAAAGGAATAGATGATTTACTCGGCATAGGCGTATTACAGCGTCTATCAAAGCATCTCAAAACTTTGAAAAGAGAGTCATTGAGAAAAATGGCTCCTCAAGAGCAAAAGGTTAAGATGGAAGAATTAATTAATCTTTCGAATACTTATACAAATGAATTGGAAGGAATTACATTAGAATTGGAAGAAATAGAAGAAAATATATCTGAAATGGAAATGGAAATGGAAAATCTAAACCAGCAAATAAAGAACTTTTCCAGCGATAGTGGAGATAAGGATAATCAGTTAAGGATAGAATGGGTAAAAAAACACTCAGAACTAAACTCTGTTAGAAATAGCTTATTAGAAATCTCAAATACGACTCTCCCCTTCATAATTGCTGGATTGCCCAGCGATATTTCTGAATGGAAAATTAACGGTGTTCGATATAATCGAGAACAAGAAAAAAGAAATATCGATAATATAAATTTCATTGATAAGGTTCTCTCAGAATTAAAACCAAAACCAAAATCGGAGATAATCAAAAAAATTAAAGAAAAGGCTGAAGAATTAACTTTCAATAACGAAAAGAAGAAAATAGATTCACCGTTATCTGGTTTTAATTCGGAACAATTATCTAAAATACAAAAAAGGCATATCGAATTAAATACTGTTGAACAGAAACCTATGCTGAATGATACTGTAGAATTAGCTATTAAAAGATTGAATAATTTAGAAAATATCGAAGAAAAACTTCGAGATTTATCTAATGGTATTGGAATTACAGAGGCGGCTAATCAACTAAAAGAATGTGCAATGTCTTTGGGGGGTTTGCAAGCTGAATCAACAAAATTAAGAGAGCAAATGAAGAAAAAAAACGAAGGGTTGAAACAAATAGAACAACAAATTCTAGCAATAAAGTCAAAATCTGATAAGAAATCTCATCTAAATAGAAAAATCGATACAATAGATATTCTAAATCAAGTAATTGATAAAGTCATGAATAAAGAGAGGGAATTAATGGCAGAACCTCTCTCTGAAATGTTCTTCAAAGGATTTGAGCTATTAAGTCGTAAAGCTGAACGTTTGGAAAAAGTAAGTATAGACCCTGAAAATTATCAAACAATAATTAAGATGAGGGGATTTGAAGGGAACTGGCTAAATCGGGATTTATCAGCAACTGAAAAACAACATGTTGGTTTGGCGCTACTATACGCACTAAGAAAACTAGGAAATAAAGCATATCCAGTTATTGTTGATACCCCTACTTCAAGAATGGATAAAGATCACAAAGGTTGGAGTGTTACAAGATTTTATCCTTCTCTCTCACATCAAGTAATTGTATTAGCGACGAGTGATGACTTAGGAAATGGACTATATCAGGAATTAAAATTAACCAATAGCCTAGGGTGTGAACTACATCTAAAAGAAAAGACAGAGAATAGTGTAATAATAGATGAAACAAATCTTACAAATTTCTTTGGGAAGTGAATAATATGAATGATGAATTGATTAATAAAATGATGAATACGTCACTTTCCTCGACACCTTTGACTCATAATAGATTGAAGTATTACTCAAAAATAGCTGAAACATCTGAAGATAATATATCTCGAATAGGAATTGGCCTATCATTAGCCAAAGGAGAAGTAGAATTTGATTACAAACCGCAATCTCTTGGAATAATTGATGCTCCATTAACTGTTGATTCAGGCAAGAATATTCGTGGAAAAACTCTTTTTAAAGAAGATTTTCTACTATTCTTGGCATTGATTAACTTAAATCAAGAGTTATCGAAATATGAAGATGCGAGAAATGTTTTCCGTTCTCACTGGGAAAGAGGAATGCAATTATTTACTGAAAAATCTAATGGGGAATCGGATTGGATAAAAATAGTCAATCTAATAATTAAATGATTAAATCTAATTTAATATATTTAGAAAATTATCCCTTTGATTGAAATAGGGATGGTGGGTCGGCCGAATCATGGCAGACATGCAAACAACATACATTATGATCAAACCCGATGGCGTGCAAAGAGGACTTGTTGGAGAAATAATCAACAGATTTGAGCGCAAAGGACTACGTATGGTTGGTCTTCGTCAACTAACTCCTTCAATGGAATTAGCAGAAGCTCACTATGCAGTTCACTCAGAGCGCCCGTTCTA